>Ga0206116_1000592_pt1 | contig 32982 bp, 31 predicted proteins | sample 3A1Ametagenome_FD_178000 | JGI IMG/M metagenome (GOLD analysis project Ga0206116, IMG submission 178000) | Enriched microbial communities from leaf-cutter ant dump, University of Wisconsin, Madison, United States - 3A1A | ecosystem: Environmental > Terrestrial > Nest > Insects nest > Nest dump...
TTCCATCGCTCCCCACAGCAAGGCAAAGGCAACCGGCTGCACCCACGCGCGCGCGTCCACGAGCATCGCGGAGCGGCGCACGGACGCCCAGGCTCCCGCAAACAGGCCGTAGAACAGGCCCGACGCCGCCGACAGTGCCATCCACGGCACGAAGCCCACCGAGGTGTAGGCCCAGAAGGTCTGCGGCACCATGAACGCGGTGCCGAATGCCCAGCCGATGAGCACCCCCGCCCAGGCGCCGCAGCGCGCCAGCGCGAACCACAGCACCACGATGCTCACGATGGCGAGCGGCCACACGTTCCAATCGGGGAAGGCCAACGCCATCAAAATGCCCGCCAGCACGGCAAGCACGAGGCTCCTCAGCAAACGCATGCCCACAGACTACGGTTCGCCGTGAGATCAGTACGCCACGACTCCCCGGCGCATGGCCGCGATCGCCTGGCGCGCGGCGGTGCGCACCTGAGGCGAGGCGGTGGCGTCGGCGATCTGGTCCAAGGCGTCGATGACCTGCTTGCACCAGCGCACCATGTCCCCCGGTGCCACCTCGGTGCCGCTGAGCACGGTCGCAAGGGTGCGGCCCTGTGCCCACCCGTGGATGGGGCCAACGATGCCCCACTGCGGGCTGGGGAGTTCGGGCAGGCCCTTGGCGGTGTGGAGATCGTCGATGCGGGACCACACGCGCGTGGTCTCGTTGAGCGCGAGCCCCAACACGCCGTGCGGCCCGCCGGGGATGCGCGGCGTGCGGTTCTCGTCTTCGCGACGTCCGTTGTACAGCAGCGTTGACACGGCAGCGGCGAGGGCCGGCGGGTGCAGCTTCTCCCACACGCCCAGCCGCAGGCATTCGGCGATGACGAGGTCGTTCTCCGCGTAGAGCTTGCGCATCGTCATGCCGGCCGCGGTGGGCTCGGCCTCCTGCGTGAGGTAGCCCAGCTCAGTGAGCACCGCCATCCGCTTGTCGAAGATGCGCGCAATGGACCCCGTGGCCTGCTCGATCTGCCCCACCAGGCGGTCCTTGTCTCGCAGGGTGCGGTAGTAGCGCTCTGCCCAGCGCGCGTGCGCCTCACGGTCGGGGCACGCATGGCACGGGTGCGCCCGCAGCTGCGCGCCGAGCGCATCGATGGCATCGTCTTTGGCTGGCATGGTCTTGCCGCGCCCCTTGCTGAAGCCGCCCGACGCTGCGCTCACCACCGCGGCCAGCTCTCGCCGAGTGCGGGCGTTGCGGGGGTCGGCATTCTTGGGCACGCGCACCGTGCCCACCACGTCGATGCCGTGGTGCAGCTCGCTGATCGCCAAGCGGAAGCTGCGTGCGGCGTCGGTCACCACGGTGGGGCGGGGAGCCTCCGGGTGAGGATCGGGCTCCACCACCACGGCGAGGCCGGAGCGTCGGCCGCCGCCGATGCGCACCACGTCTCCCCTGCGAAGGCCCGCGAGAGTGCTTGCCGTTGCCTCGCGTCGGGCCCTGCCGGAAGCCTTGGACGCGTCCTTCTGGGCGCGCGACAACCGCTCGCGCAGCGCCGCATACTCCATGAAGTCGCCCCTGTCGCAGGCGGCGGCCTCGCGATAGCCCTTGATCGCGGAATCGAGCTCCCTGGCGCGCCGCGCCTTGCCCACCACGCCTTGGTCGGCCTGGTACTGCGCAAAGCTGAGCTCGAGCACTTCCCTGGCGCGAGTGTCCCCCATCTGCGCCACAAGGTTGATAGTCATGTTGTAGGAGGGTTGGAAGGAGCTCACAAGCGGGTACGTGCGCCTGCTGGCGAGGCGGCCCAGCTGGCCGATGTCGAAGCCGGGATGCTCGATGACAACAGCGTGGCCCTCGACGTCGATGCCACGGCGCCCCGCACGCCCCGTGAGCTGGGTGTACTCCCCCGCCGTGAGGTCTTGGTGGGCCTTGCCGTCCCACTTCACGAGCTTTTCGAGGACTACCGATCTAGCAGGCATGTTGATGCCCAGGGCGAGCGTTTCGGTGGCGTAGACCACCTTGATGAGGCCCTTGGCGAAGAGTTCTTCCACCACTTCCTTGAACAGCGGAATGAGCCCCGCATGATGCGCCGCGAGCCCGGCCTCGAGCCGCTCTCGCCAGTGCGTGAAGCCCAACGCGCCAAGGTCTTCCGCGGGCATCCCCGAACAGCGTTCGTCCACGATCTCCCGGATGAGTTCGCGCTCCTCGCCCGTGGTGAGGCGCAGCCCCGCGGCAAACACCTGATCCACGGCGTCCTCGCAGCCGGCACGGCTGAACACGAACACGATGGCGGGCAGCAGCCCGTTGTGATCCAGCTGATCGATCACCGCAAAACGCGGCGGGGACCGGCGCGGGCGAGGCCTGCTTGATCCGCGCGCGGGCCGATACCCCGCGCGGCGCAGCTCGGGAAGCACCTCATGACGCTGGCGTCTGGTCACCGCCACAAGCTCGGGGTTGAGCGCCGGATTGGGCCCAGGATCCAAGGGATCCACGCCTGGCGAATACAGGTCATACAGTCCCTCGCGAAGAAGAACGTGCGGCCACAAAGGCACGGGCCTGCGCTCCGAGACAATCACTCGGGTGTCGCCGCGAACCTCGCGAAGCCAGGCGCCAAACTCTTCGGCATTGGACACCGTGGCGGACAGCGCCACGATGGCCGTGCGTTCGTCGAGGTGGATGATGACCTCTTCCCACACCGATCCGCGGTAGCGATCCGCGAGGTAGTGCACCTCATCGAGCACCACGAACGCTAGCCGGTCAAGGTCCGACGAGCCCGCATAGATCATGTTGCGCAGCACCTCGGTGGTCATCACCACGATGTCCGCGTGGGGGTTGATGGAGGTGTCGCCCGTGAGCAGGCCAACGGCGTCGGCTCCGTAGGCGGCGCGCAGGTCTTGGAACTTCTGGTTGCTCAGCGCCTTGATGGGCGTGGTGTAGAACGCCTTCTCGCCGCGCTCATAGGCGTGCCGCACCGCAAACTCGCCAACGAGAGTCTTTCCCGCACCGGTCGGGGCGGCCACGAGCACGGAGTGTCCGTCCGCGACGGCCTCGCATGCCTGCTGTTGAAAGTCGTCGAGCGGGAAGGCCAGCGACTGAGCAAAGTCCTGCAGGTCCGTGCGGTGACGGCGTGCCTTCGCGGCAGCGAATCGCTCCGCGGGTGTGGACATGGCTCCAGGCTAGCGGGCGCCGACCCCTAGCCTTGCGCGCGGCCGCCCAGCACCGTGAGCGCCGCTGGCGCCACGTCAACGGTCAGCGGCTCCGTGCCAACCAGTTCGCCATCGGCAAAGGCCACGGGAAGCGTGGCTCCGCCCTGGTGCTGGGCGATCGTCACCGAGATGGTCTTGACGGTACGAATGCGCGGATCTCCCTTGTGGGAGCCGTTGCGCAGCTTGGGGAAGATCTGCAGAATCTCGCGGCGTGTGAGTGGTTCCGTGACCACGGCCTCAAGCAGGCCATCGGTCATCGACGAGTCCGGGGAGATGATGAGCCCGCCACCGAACACGGGCGTGTTGGCCACCGCCACCAGGGTGCAGCGGGAGTCCTGACGCTCGTCGCCGATGGTCACGGTGAGCCCGTAGGGCCGATACCTGGGGATTTCGCGTATCGTGGCGACCTTGTACTTGAGCGGTCCGCGCGGGAAGGTCAGGCGTGATCCGTACGCCGCCACCGCGGCATCGATGCCTGCGCTGAGCACCGCTAAAAAGTACCGTGGGGACGCCGGGAGTTCCACGGCGGGCCCGCGCACGCGACCCACGTCCACCGCCTGCACCTCACCGCGCAGCCCGTCTTCGATGCGCCGCGCTGCCGCCCGCATGTCGTGGATGGGCAGGCGCAGCGTGGACGCGGCATCGTTTCCGGAGCCGGCGGCCATGATGCCCAGCGGCAGCGCGTGCTCGGCGCACACTTGCGTTCCCAGGTGCGCCATGCCATCGCCGCCCACCACGATGAGCGCCTCGATCTCATCGCGGTGCGCCATCGCCGCCTCGTAGGATGCGGCCCACGACCCTCGCGAGAGGTCACGCAAGCGATGCCCGTGGCTCGCAAGTTCGGCGGCCGCTTGGGCTCCCCATGTGGCTCCCCTGCCCGACGCTGCCGTGGGGTTGCTGATAAAGCCCAGTTCGCTCACGCGAGCCCCGCGGCGGCCTTGCGGCGCCTGCGCGCCCGCTCGAAGAGCTTGGCCACACCTACCGCCGCAAAGAACAGCCCCACCATGGGTGCCGCCATGACGCACATCGTCACGGCATCCGGGGTGGGCGTCATGATGGCGCAGAACAGGAAGATCAAGAACACCGCCCAGCGCCATCCCCCCATCCACGTGCCGGATTTCACGATGCCCGCGGCGGTCAGGCCCACCATGACAACGGGGAACACGAACGCCAGGCCAAACGCCACCACGAGCCGCATGGCGAACGTCATGAACTGCTGCGCGTCCAGGTAGTTGGAACCTTCCGCTGGTGTGAAACCCAGCAGAATCTCCACCGCGTGTGGATACACCCACAGCGACAGCGCCACCCCCGCAAGGAACAACGGGATGGCGGCGCCAAGGAAGCCGAACGTGTAGCGCTTCTCTCGCGCTCGCAGCCCCGGCGCAATGAACCGCCACAGTTGAAAGAGCCACCACGGCGATGTCACCACCACGCCGATGACTATCGACATCTTCAACTGCATGTCGAGGGCCGTTGCCGGGCCAGAGAAGTTGATCGAGGCGTCGGTGCCCGCCTTGTCTGCCGCCCGTTGGATCGGCTCGGCAAGGAAGTCGTAGACGTGGGGATACAGGAACCACCCGGCAACCGCACCCACAACGATGCCGATCGATGCCAAGATCAGCCGGTTGCGGAACTCCCTCAGGTGTTCGCGCAGGGGCATCCGCGCATCGGGCGCGCGGCGCGACGCCCTAGTCGTCACGTGCCTCCTTGGACGGCTTTGCCTCGTCTTCCTTAGGGTCACGCAGGTTCTGCGTCTCTTCCTTGAGGATGTTCAGTGACTTGCCGAGGTTGCGCGCAAACTCGGGAAGCTTGGGCGCGCCAAACAGCAGGAGGATGACCACCAGCAGCACCAGAATGTGCCAGCCCTTGAGGTTTCCCAGCATGATGTCCTCCGCTCGTGAATACGCGGGTCAGTCTACTCGCCGTGCGCCGCGGCGACCGCTTTGGCCTGGCGCGCCACCTCGGCGCGCAGCGATGCGGGCTCCGCCGCGATCAGCGCGGTGGCGATCGTGAGCAGCCGCCCGGCGAGCCACCGCTCGTTGGTGACGCCCATCGATGCGGTGACGAGTTCGCCGTCGTCATCGATGGTCACGCCCGGAATGTCTTCAAGCGCCCACCTGCCTGCGCGGCGCAGGCGCACGGTGGCGTCATACTCACGCGTCAGCGTGAAGCCTTCGCTGCCCGACGCCGCCGTCACCACGGGCTCATCCGTCACCGTGACCCCAACGATGCGGTCTACGCGCAGCGTGCGATAGTCGCGTGCGCGGCGGCACCAGCATTCGAGGTAAGGAGCGCCGTCGATGGTGACGATGCGGTGCGGCTCAACGTCCCGCTCCGTGCGCCTATCCGAGGCATCGACATACTCGAGGCTCGCCACGCGGCCCGCCTGGATGGCGGCGGCGAGCGTGGGCATGAGAGTGTCCTCGGAATCGGGACGCGCCACGATGGTCACGGCCTCCTCCCCCAGTGCCCGCGTGACCTTGTCGAGTGCGCTGCGCGCGGCACGCGGAGCCACGCCGGAGCCCACGAGCGCCGAGAGTGCGGCCACGAGCGCCACGCCCTCTCGCGGGGCCAGGCGCACCTGCGTGGCGCCCTGGGTATTGGTGATCGCCGCAATGCCATCTGCGAATGAGTCGTAGTCAAAGTCGATGAGGTCGTTGGCGAAGCCTCCCGGCCTGCCAACGAGCCACAGCTGTTCGATGTCATGGGAGATCTGCTCCGCGGACACGTCGAAGTGCCGTGCGAGCTCGTCGAACGGAGTGGGGCCGTTGTCCTCGAGATACGCGACGATGCCCAGCAGCCGGGCCACGCGCGGACGCGATCGCTCAGTCATGCGTGGCCTCCAGCGCCGCTCGCGTATAGCGCCGCACACCCTCCACGAGTTCGGTGGGCGCCACCGCGCGGGCCGCTCCCGCAAGGCCAAGGATCTCGGACCGCAGCGCATCGAGGTGGCGGTACGGCACCTCAAGCACGTCCCAGTCGCCATCCGACCCCACCACGGTGCCCGCCCGTCGCAAGGCGTGAGCGGCCTCGGGGCGCACGGCAACGGTTGCCGTGCCCACCACGGCTGAGGGGCCCAACGGGCCAAGGTCCACGTGCGCCGGCGGCTCAAACGCGCCCGGCTCCCCCACTGCCTTCACGGTGCCAAGGATGCGGCTCACGCGGAAGGTGCGGGAAGCGTCGGCCCCGTGATCGCGGCCCACCAAGTATTCGGTGGCGTTGACGACCACGATGCGCCACGGGTCTACCGTGCGGGTGGCCGGCGCGGACGATGACGAGGCGTAGTCAAAGCGCACGGCCCTACGCTCGTGCAGGGCCTCCGCGATGGCGCCGAGCGCGGCACGGGACCCGGTGGCACGCGCGCCAAAGGGAAGCTCGGGGATCGACTCATGGGGCACGCGGCTCGCGACCTTGGTGACCGCCTGGCGCGCATCACTGCCCAACGCGGCATCGCGCCAATAGTCGGCGGCGAGGCTCAAGATGGCCAGCTCGGCCGGGGTCACATCGATGGGCTGCATCGTGGCGGCCGAGGCGTCGATGCGATAGCCGATGTCCCCGCCGTTCGCGGCGTCCGTCACGGTCTGCAACGGCACTCCCAGGCGACGAAGGTCTTCCTTGTCGCGTTCGAACATGCGCTCAAACGCGGCATCGGCCTTGTCATCGACTCCGTGTGTGCCGTTGTCGTAGCCGTACACCGTGGAGCGGATCTGCTGCTTGGTCATGCGCACGCGTGTGGACGTCAACGCAATGAGCAGGTTCAGCAGGCGCTCCTCCGGAGCCACACGATCCACTAGACGCGCACCGCCAAGAGCTCCGTGGTGAGGATCGCCCGCGCGCCCACGGCGTAGAGGTCGTCCATGACGTGGTTCATCTCCGCACGCGGCACCATGACGCGCACCGCGTGCCAATCGGAACCGTGCAGCGGGGTCACCGTGGGTGCCTCAAAACCTGGAGACACGGCGATGGCTGCCTCGAGCTTGTCGCTCGGCACGTCGTAATCCATCAGCACGTACTGGCGAGCCATCAACACTCCGCGCAGGCGGCCGGTGAGCTTGGCGATGTCCGCCTCGGCCGCGCTCGGGCCTGTGATGAGGATCGCCTCGGACTTGAGGATGGGGTCACCAAAGACCTCCAACCCGGCCGCGCGCAGCGTGGAACCGGTCTCCACGACGTCGGCCACGACGTCGGCCACGCCAAGGCGCACAGAGGACTCCACGGCGCCATCGAGGCGCACCACGCTCGCCTCCACGCCAAACGAGCGCAAGTGCTGCTTGACGAGGTGCGGGTAGGACGTGGCCACGCGCTTGCCGTTGACCTGTTCGATGGTCGTGGCGGTGCCCACGGGCGCGGCGTAGCGGAAGGTTGAGGCGGCGAATCCCAGCTCGAGGTGCTCCACGGCCGACGCCCCAGAATCCAGGAGCAGGTCGCGACCCGTGATGCCCGCATGCACCGTGCCGGCGCCCACGTAGACGGCCACGTCCCGCGGACGCAAGAAGAAGAACTCCACATCGTTGCGCGCGTCCACGAGCACGAGGTCGCGGTCGCTCGAGCGCTGCTTGTAGCCCGCCTCTCGCAAGAGCTGGCTGGCGGGCTCGGAAAGCGAACCCTTGTTCGGAACGGCAATACGGAGCACGTCTCTCCCGATGGTGGTCTTAGAGGTAACGGCCGACGTCGTCGAGCGTCAGCCCGCGCGCGATCATCATGACCTGCGCGTGATACAAGAGTTGAGAGATCTCCTCGGCGGCGGCGTCGTCGGATTCATACTCCGCAGCCATCCATGCCTCGGCGGCCTCCTCAACGAGCTTCTTGCCGATGGCATGCACGCCCGCGTCCAGCAGGCGCACCGTTCCGGAGCCCTCGGGACGCTCGGCGGCGCGCGCGGTCAACTCCGCGAACAGCTCGTCAAAGGTTTTCACGCGGGCAAGCCTACCGAATGGGCGGGAGCGGGCTGCCCTGCCGCTACAGCGACTTCAGCGTCAGCGCGGTGGTGAGCGCGGCCTCCACGGCCTCGGCGCCCTTGTCCTCGCGCGAGCCCGGAAGCCCCGCGCGGTCGAGCGCCTGAGCGTCGTCGTCACACGTGAGCACCCCAAAGCCCACGGGAACCAGGTGGGTGCGCGCAACGTCGGTCAGCCCGAGGGTGACGGACTGGCACACGTACTCAAAGTGCGGTGTTGCGCCCTTGATGACCACGCCCAAGGCGGCAATGGCGTCGGCGCCGTTCCTGGCAAGCGCCTCCGCCACCACGGTAAGCTCCACGGCACCCGCCACGCGCGTGACGCGATAGCCGGCGCCGGCCGCCTCCGCGGCGCGAACCGCTCCGGCAACGAGTCCGTCCATGACCTCGGTGTGCCACTGAGAGGCGACGATTTCCACGGTCAGCCCGCTCGCGTCAACGTTCAGGGTTGGTGCTCCAGCGCCGCTCATGCGCCCTCCTCCATGATGTGGCCCATGCGTTCGGCCTTGGTGCGCCGGTACGCCTCATTCTCTGGGTGGGCGCCCACGTGATGCGGAAGGCGCTCCACGACGTCGATTCCCGATGCCCTCAGGCCCTCCACCTTGGCTGGGTTATTGGTCAACAGGCGCACCTGCGTGAAGCCGAGGTCCGCAAGAATCGCCGCGGCCGCGCCGTATTCGCGCCGATCGATGGGCAGCCCCAGGTCGGTGTTGGCGTCCACGGTGTCGCGACCCTTGTCTTGCAAGGCGTAGGCCTTGATCTTCGCCACGATGCCGATGCCGCGTCCCTCGTGACCGGTGAGGTACACCACCGCGCCGCCCTCCGTGGCAACGCGTTCGATGGCGGCATCCAACTGCGGTCCGCAATCACACCGCAGGGAACCGAACGCATCGCCCGTGAGGCACTCCGAGTGCACGCGGACCACGGGAACGGCACCCTCCGGCACCGGCGAGATCAGCGCCACGTGCTCGTGACCGGTGCGCGCGTCGCGATAACCGCGCACGGTCACCTCGCCGTGCTTGGTGGGAAGCCGTGCCTCACCTTCGGCGAGCACGCGGTCGGGCTGCGGGGCCGACGGCGGGGGCACGTCGTTCTTGTGGCGACGGTAGGCGATGAGGTCGGCGATAGTCATCAGGACCAGCCCCTCCTTCGAGGCGAGAGCGGACGCATCGCCCTGGCGCATCATGGTGCCGTCGTCGTTTACGAGTTCCGCGATGACGCCCACGGGCTCAAGGCCGGCAAGCCGGCACAAATCGACGCACGCCTCCGTGTGGCCGGGACGATGCAGGACACCTCCTGCAACAGCGCGCAAGGGCAGAACATGCCCGGGACGGATGAATTCGTTCGGGGACGCGCCCGCCTTGGCGAGCAGCTGGAGCGTGCGGTGCCGGTCCGCTGCGGAGATGCCGGTGGTCACTCCCGACGCCGCGTCCACGGAGACCGTGTACGCCGTGCGCCGGGGGTCCTGGGAGTTGGGCACCATGAGCGGCAAGTTGAGGCTGTCCGCCTTCTCGCTGGGCATGGGGGCACACAGGTAGCCGCTCGAGTGACGGATGCCCCATGCCACCCATTCCACCGTGGTGGTCTGGGCGGACATGATGAAGTCGGCCTCGTTCTCGCGGTCGCGAGAGTCGGCAACGAGCACGGGCTTTCCCGCACGCAGGTCTGCGAGGGCACGCTCCACGAGCGCGATGGCGTCGGGCGTCATGCGCGCTCCCCCAGGTCACGATCACCCAGATCGCGTTCGCCCAGCATGCGCTCCACGTACTTGCCCACCACGTCCACCTCCACGTTCACCACGCCGCCTACGGCGAGGTCCCCCAGGTTGGTCTCGGCAAGAGTCGTGGGGATAAGCGACACCGTGACGAGGTCGTCTGCAAGCTCGGCAACCGTCAGCGACACGCCGTTCAACGCGATGGAGCCCTTGCGCACCACGTATCGCGAGTATTCGGGTGCGATGCGGAAGGTGAGATCCGTCCAGTCGGGCTGGGAATCCTTGGCGACAAGCTCCGCGGTGCCGTCCACATGACCCTGCATGATGTGCCCGCCAAGCCGAGCGTCGGCCCGCAGCGCGCGCTCAAGGTTGACGCGCTCGCCCACCGACACCGCGCCAAGGGACGTGGTCTGCAGCGTGACGCGCATGACGTCCGCGAGCCACTCGTCGCCCGTGTGCTTGGCCACCGTGAGGCATACGCCGTTCACGGCGATGGACTCACCGAACTCCAGGTCTCCACCCCAGCCAGGGGTCGCGATGGTGAGCTGCGCCTGTGCGCCGTGCTCCGCGATCGCGGTGACCGTGCCAACCGCCTCAACAAGCCCCGTGAACATCAGGTCTCCTTTGTGAAGATCGCGGTGATCAGCGTATCCGCGCCCAGGCGCGTGACCGTCACGTCCTTGCCTCTCAACGCCTCGGCCATCGTGCCGATTCCCACGCCCTGCACCGCGCTGGGGCCGTCGCCGAGGATAGCGGGCGCCATGTACGCGTGCACCTCGTCCACGAGCCCGGCCGCAAGAAATGCGCTCGTCACGGTGGCTCCGCCCTCCACGAGCACCACCCGGCACTCCCGCTCCCACGCCCGTGCCAGCACGACGCTGGGGTCGCGGGTTGCCACATGCTCGGCATTCGCGTCGCGCCAGACCTTGGCCGTGTCCGTGGCGCGCAGCCCCATCACCAGGCGCAGCGGCTGATGAGGGTCGGTGATGCCGGATGGCCGCGCGCTCAGCTGGGGGTCGTCGGTGGCGACCGTGCCGGTGCCGACGATGACCGCGTCCACGCTGGACCGTACCTGGTGCGCGTGCTCACGCGCAGCCTCGCCCGTGATCCAGAAGCTCGTGCCATCCGCGGCGGCCGTGCGGCCGTCGAGGGTCGCCGCCCACTTGGCGATCACGTAGGGACGCTCGCGAGCCATGGCCACGAGCCAGCGGCGATTGAGCTGCACGGCACCGTCGTGAGGTGCGAATTCGACCTCTACCCCGCGCGAGGCCAGGTACTCCGCTCCCCCGGCAGCCGTGGGATTGGGATCCGCCACGGCGTACACCACGCGCGCCACCCCGGCGTCTGCCAAGGCCACGGCGCATGGGCCGGTGCGGCCCGTGTGGTTGCACGGCTCGAGCGTCACATAGGCCGTTGCCCCGGCAACGGAGCGCCCCGCCGCGTTCGCCGCGGCGAGCGCGGCCGCCTCCGCGTGAGGCGTTCCCGCTCCCTTGTGATAGCCCTCGGCGAGGGTCACGCCGGGCCCGTGTGAAGCGTCGGGCCCGTGTGAAGCGTCGGGCCGGACGATGACGCACCCCACGCGCGGGTTGGGCCCGTGCGCGGGGCCCAACGCGGCAAGCGCAACCGCGCGATCCATGACGGAGTCAGCCACGCGTGGCCTCTACGGCGATCTCGCGCAACGCCCCAACCTCGGCATTGCGGTCCCCAGCGCCATAAATCGCGGACCCCGCCACAAAGGTGTCACCGCCGGCGAGCGCCACCGTCGCAATCGTGTCCCGCGAAATGCCGCCATCCACCTGAAGCCACACGTCCGCTCCGGTGGCCTCGATGGCGGCCCTAAGTGCCTCAAACTTGGGCATCTGGTCGGCCATGAATGCTTGGCCGCCAAAGCCGGGCTCAACGGTCATGACGAGCACCATGTCCACCTCGTCGAGAAGCTCAACCGCCCGCTCCACCGGGGTGCCCGGCTTGATCGCCACGGACGCTCGCACGCCCGCGGCGCGGAGGTCCCGCGCCACCTGGCGAGGGTTGCTGGCCGCCTCGTAGTGGAACGTCACCGAGAACGCACCGGCGTCCGCGTACCGCACAGCCCACGTGTCCGGATCCTCGATCATGAGGTGGACATCGATGGGCATGGGGGCCACCTGGCACAGCCGCTCCACCACGGGAAGTCCCAGCGTCAGGTTGGGCACAAAGTGGCCGTCCATGACGTCGACATGCAGGATGTCGGCGTCGCTCACGGCGCGGATGTCGCGTTCGAGGTTCGCAAAGTCCGCGGACAAGATGGAAGGGGCGATGCGCATGGCTCGACCCTACCCGTGAGGGCGCTGCAGCACGGTGAGGAACATCGCATCGGTCCCGTGAACGTGGGGCCACAGCTGCACGTGCGGGCCCTCACCCCATTCCCTGCGCTGCGTCTGGGTGAGCTCGGCCACGGTGGGGCGCACATCCAGCAGGTCCAGCCCGTGCTCGCCCGCAATGATGTCTCGCGTCTCCGCGAGCACCGGGGAGCAGGTCACGTACGCCACGAGCCCGCCGGGCTTCACGGCCAGCGCGGCCGCAGCCAGGAGCTGCGCCTGCAGCTCGGTCAGGGCCGCGATGTCGCCCGGCTCGCGGCGCCATCGCGCCTCCGGACGCCGGCGCAGCGCGCCAAGGCCCGTGCACGGTGCATCGAGCAGGATGCGGTCAAAGGCGTCTGGGGGCAGGTCACGCGAGTCCGTGGTGGTCACCGTCACGACCCCCTCAGGGATCGCGCGCACGGCACTGCGCACAAGCTGCGCGCGGTGCTCGTGAATCTCGTTGGCCTGCAGCGTGGCACCGTGCTGCGCGGCGAGCGCACCAAGCAGCGCGGCCTTGCCACCGGGCCCCGCGCACATGTCGAGCCACCGCTCCCCCGGCCGCACCTCCCGGTGGGCCACGAGCGCGCCCGCGACCACTTGGCTTCCCTCGTCCTGCACCGCCGCGTGGCCCGACGCTACCTGCGGCACCGCGCCCGGGTCGCCACCGGCCAGCACGGCTCCCCACGGCGAGAGCCGGGTGGGCTGGGCCGGCAGTTGCGTGCGCTCGGCAAGGCCAGGCCGCGCCACGAGCGTCACGGGGGCAGGGCGGTTGTCTGCGGCCAAGAGTGCCTCAAGCTCGTCGGCGCGCCCCTGCGCGGCGAGAGCGTGGGCCAGTGCCTCCACCACCCACCGGGGATGGGAGTGACGTATTGCGAGGTCCACGTGGGAGCCGCCCGGGGCAACCTCCTGAAGCCACTGCTCGGGCTCACGCTCCACGATGCGCCGCATCACGGCGTTGACGAGCGGCGCCACGCGTGGGCCCCCGTGCCGGCGGGCTAGATCCACCGTGGAGGACACCGCGGCATGCGGCGGCACCCGCATGGACAGCGCCTGATGCGCGCCCAGCCACAGCGCCCACCGCACGGGAGAGTCGAGCTGTGTGGGCTCACGGCGAGCCGCAACCGCGATCACGGCGTCGTACAGGCCGTGCATGCGCAGGGTGCCGTAGGCGAGTTCGGTGGCGAAGGCCGCGTCCCTGCCTGCCAGGTGCAGCGCGGACAGGATTCCAGGCATCGTGAGATTCGCGTACGCCTCGTGCGCGTCTACGGTGCTCACGCAGCGGAAGGCGGCCTCCCGCGGAGCGTCGACCGTCATGCCTCACCCAAGGTTGCGGCCTCGCCTAGCCGGGCGCCACGCCACCAGTCGCGCGCGTCCATGGCCTTGCGCCCGGCGGGCGCAATCCACGTGAGCGCCACCGGCTCGGTTCCCGTGCCCACCATCACCTCGTCCCCACGCACGGCGATCTGGCCGGGAGGCAGCGCCAGTCCCGTACGTGGGCGCACTGGACCCAGTTTGGCGACGGAGGCATCGGGCAGCGTGGTCCACGCGCCGGGTGCGGGGGTCACACCGCGCACGCGCCGGTCCACCACATGCGCGGGCAAGTCCCAGGCCACGTAGGCGTCCTCGCGCGTGAGCTTGTGCGCGTAGCTCACGTCTTGCTCAGGCTGTGCGGTGGGTGCCGCGTAGCCGCCTACGAGCGCCTCGAGCGAGTGCACCATGAGCCCCGCGCCCACGCCGGCAAGGCGCTCGAGGAGCTCCCCCGCCGTGTCCGTTGACCGGATCCGCTCGGTGAGGGTGCCGATGACGGGACCGGTGTCCAGGCCCTCGTCGATAACGAACGTTGACGCGCCCGTGACGTCGTCTCCCGCCATGATGGCGCGCTGCACGGGAGCGGCGCCGCGCCAGGCGGGCAACACGGAAAAGTGCAGGTTGACCCAGCCATGAGCGGTGGCCCCCAAGAGCGCGGGGCGGAGGATCTGCCCATACGCCACCACTGCGGCAACGTCCGCCTCCAGAGAAGCGATGTGCGCCACCACCTCTGCATCCGACGCCTTGGCCGGGGTCAGCACGTCGAGTTCCAGTTCGCGCGCCGCCACGTTGACCGGGCTGGGAAGCAGATCGCGGCCGCGCCTGCCGCGTGAATCCGGCTGGGTGAGCACCGCCACCACGTCGTGGCCGGCATCAACGATGGCCGAGAGCGTCGGCACGGCAATGAGCGGGGTGCCCGCGAACACGACGCGCATGCGCCCATCCTACGAGGCGCGTCACAGGTTCAGTGGCCCGTCCACCCTCATCCGCAGGCCGTCGTCGCCGTCGCGGCTCAGTTCTACCTGGCGCGCTCGCAAGGCGTCAATGATGGATTGGGCGCTCCGACGCGTCACGAGCAACAAGGCTCCATCCTTGATGGGACTCACCGTTGCCTCTTGGTGACGTTCCAGTCGCTCGCCCTCCACCGATACCGACAGCGCGAGCGTGATCGCATGCTTGGGGCCCACCAGCTGGATGCTGCGCCGCGCCGGCGGCAGGCCCAACTGTGCACGTTCTGCGAGCGCCTCTTGGGCGGCGGTGAGGGGATCCCACGTCTCGAGGGCGCGGCGCGTGGCGTCGGGAAGGGCGCCCACGAGGTAGACCCGTCCCCCCTGCGCTCGCGGACGGACGAGTGCCGCCACCGACAACCACCATCGCACCGCCCTGACCTCCGCGCCGAGGCTTCCCCGCGCGGGGGCCTCCGCGCCGATCACCACGGCAGCCGCGTATCCCCCGGCCACGGCAGGCACGGCCCCGGGGGTGGCGACCACGAAGCCTTCGGTGACCACGCCGTCGGCCACCACACCCGTGGCGCCGGCGGAGATGGTGACGGCCGTGCCGCCCGCCATGGCGCGCACCTGTTCTGCGATGCGTTCCACTCCTTGCCGCACCTGCTTGATGCGCGCGCCCTGGCACTGCGCACAGTGCCAGTGGGGCTGCTCGGCGCCACAATCGCGGCACACGAGCGGGGCGGTGACGTGGTCTTGACGCAGCCCTCCCCCGCATTCGCGGCATTCGGCCCACTCCCCGCATGAGGCGCACGCCACGGCCCTCACGTAGCCCGCGCGCGGCACCACGATCGCCACGGGGCCCGCGGTGACGGCCTCGCGCGCGGCGCGCCACACCCGTCCCGGCATCCAGTGCCAGCCCGACGCTCCCTCGGCTGTGCGTTTGTCGTCGCCAATGACCTCCACGGCCGGGGCAGCGGCCCGGATCACCGCGCGCTCGGGCACCGCGAGTTCCGCCCAGCCATGCTCGGCGAGGGCGAGCGCCTCCACCGTGGGCGCGTAGGAGGCGATGAGCATTCCGGCGCCCTCGAGGTCGGCCCTCCATGCGGCAACGGTGCGCGCGTTGGGATACGGGGCGTGGGGGTCGTCATAGGTGGGAGAGCCGTCGTCCCAAATGGCGACGAATCCCAAGGCCGGGACGGGCTGCAGCGCCACAGGGCGGGTGCCCAGCACGATGCGCGCGAGCCCATGCATCGCGGCGAGGTATGAGCCGTAGCGCGTGTTTGCGCCGTCGTCCGAGTCGAGCACCGCCACCTCGCCACCGGTGCGCACGCTCCATCGCCGCAGGCCGCGCCTCTCCAACTCGGCCTCGACTGCCGCAAGGGCCCGGGCATCAGGGACCGCAAGGATGGCGGACTGGTGACGGTTGGCCGCTGCGGCCGCGGCGGCGACAAGCGCCGCCACGGGCGTGCCGGCGGCCCGGCCCACCTCGGGCAACGCCTGCCACAGGACGCGGGCGCCGTGCGCCAACTCCGCGATGTCGAGGCCGGGAGCATCCACGGGCGGGTTGACGGCGTCGCGGTAGCGGGCGTCCACCGCCGATGGCCCGGTCCAGTCCCGTTCTTCGAGGCTTGCCACACGCGGTGGGGCCATGAGCCGCAGCACGTCCCACAGCGAGCCGCCGTAGCGCCGGGCAACGGCCTGTGCCAGCTCGATGGCGCGCGGGGTATACGAGGCGATGCGCGCGGAGGAATGGATGGGGCTGAGGGTGCCCGTGAAGGAGGTGGAGTCCGTGACCTCAACGACCACCGCGTTGATGAGGCGGCCGGCGAAGCGCACGCGCACGCGAGAGCCCACCGTCACGACGTTGGCGAGGGCCTCCGGAATGGCGTAGTCGAAGGGCCTGTCAAGGTGCGGAAGGGCGCTGTCGATGCAGACTCGCGCGACAGTGCGGGGCAAGGTCTCGGCTATTGCGCCGCGCTCCGCAGGTCGGCAACCCGATCGGTGCGCTCCCACGTGAAGTCGGGAAGCTCCCGTCCAAAGTGGCCGTACGAGGCGGTGGCACGGTAGATGGGACGGCGCAGATCGAGCGCGGCGATGATGGCCGAGGGGCGAAGGTCAAAGACCTGGTCGATGGCCTTGGCGATGCGATCGGGATCCACGGCGTGCGTGCCGAAGGTCTCCACGTGAAGCCCCACGGGGTGCGCGGTGCCGATGGCGTAGGCCACCTGTACCTCGCAACGGCGCGCAAGCCCCGCGGCCACGACGTTCTTGGCAACCCAGCGCATCGCATACGCCGCGGAGCGGTCCACCTTGGAGGGGTCCTTGCCGGAGAAGGCGCCGCCGCCATGCCTCGCCATGCCGCCGTACGTGTCCACGATGATCTTGCGGCCCGTGAGCCCGGCGTCGCCCGCGGGGCCGCCGATCTCGAAGCGGCCGGTGGGGTTGATGAGCGAGCGGTGGTTGGAGGACTCGATGTCGTAGCGCGCTAGCACCGGTGCGATGACCTGGGCCTCGATGGCCTCGCGCAGCGCAAGGCCCTCCCACGTCTCTGCGTGCTGGCTCGAGACCACCACGGTGTCGATGGAGCGAGCCACGTCGCCGTCATACGCCACCGTGACCTGCGCCTTGCCATCGGGGCGAAGCCCCTCGACGATGCCTTCCTTGCGTACGTGCGCCAGGCGCGCCGTGAGGGCATGGGAGATGGCGATGGGCAGCGGCATGAGTTCCGGGGTGTCATCGCAGGCGTAGCCGAACATCAGGCCTTGGTCGCCGGCGCCGAGCTCGTCCTCCGCGGAGTCCGTGGCGCGGCCAACGCCCTGCCAGATGTCTGGGCTCTGCTCGCCAATGCTCACGGACACGCCGCACAGCGCGCCATCGAAGCCCACCTTGGACGAGGTGTAGCCAATGGCCGTCACCGTGTCGCGAATGATGCCTGGTATATCGACGTAAGAGTGCGTGCTCACCTCGCCCGCAACGTGAACAAGGCCCGTGGTGACCATGGTCTCCACGGCCACCCGGGACTCGGGATCCTGCTCAAGCATCGCGTCGAGAATGGCGTCGGAAATCTGATCGCAGATTTTGTCGGGGTGGCCCTCAGTCACGGATTCCGAGCTAAACAATCGCATGGCGCGAGTCTAGTGCTCGCCCCTGACACGCCCCCCGCAGCGCTCTACCCGCGCAGCCGGACCACCTCGTCCAGCACCGCGTGTGCCACCGCCAGCTTGGAGCCGCTCGCGTGTGCCACTTCGGCGCCCGTGGCATCGAGGATGCGCACCTCGTTGGGCACGTCCCCAAATCCCTTGTCTACGCCCACCTCGTTGAAGACCAGCAAGGCCGCACCCTTGCGCCGTGCCTTGTCTGCGGCATGCTCCATGGCCGATGCCGCGTCGTCACCCGTCTCTGCCGCAAATCCCACCACGAGCGGGATGGTGCCGTGCCTCACGGCTCCGGCGAGCAGGTCTTCCGTTGGCCGCAGCTCCAGCGTCAGGGAGCCGTCGGCAGACTTCTTGATCTTGTGCTCGCTGCGGTGCACCGGGGCAAAGTCCGCCACGGCGGCCGCCATCACCAGCACGTCGCAGTCATCCTCCACGGTCTCGAGCGCGTGCGCGAGCTCCGCTCCCGTGGACACATCGACGCGCTCCACACCCTCGGAGACCGGCAGCGCCACATTGGCCGCGATCACCGTCACCCGTGCACCGCGCTCACGCGCGGCCTCGGCAAGGGCAAAGCCCTGGTGGCCGCTGGAGCGATTGCCCAGGTATCGCACCGGATCAATGGGCTCTCGAGTGCCGCCCGCCGTCACCACGAGGCGCACGCCATCGAGATCGGTCCAGCCCCCACGGGATGTGCCTGGGTCCATCGCAACCGGCTGCGACGTCATCTCATAGAACGCGGCCACGATGTCATCGGGCTCCGGCAGCCGCCCCGGCCCGCTGTCCGGCCCCGTGAGCCGCCCAACGGCCGGCTCCAGCACGCGCACGCCGCGCTCCTTCAGTGTTGCCACGTTGGCCTGCGTAGCCGGGTGGTGCCACATTTCGGTGTGCATCGCGGGAGCAACGAGCACCGGCGCCGTGGTGGCCAGCAGCGCGTTGCCCAGAAGATCACGTGCCTCGCCCGCGGCGTATGCCGCAAGAAAGTCCGCGGTTGCGGGGGCCACAAGCACGGCGTCGGCCCCTTGGCCAAGGCGAACATGCTGAACGGACGGGACGTCGTCAAAGGTGCGGGACGGTGCGGGGTGACCGCTCAGCGCTTCCCACGTGGCTCGGCCCACAAAGTTCAGCGATGCCTCAGTGGGCACAACGCGAACATCGTGTCCATCTTCGGTGAGGCGGCGCACAACGAGCGCCACCTTGTACGCGGCAATGCCGCCGGTCACGCCCAGCAGCACGCGCATGGCTAGTCCTCGGTGCGACCCAGCTCGAGCAGACCGCCCTCGTTGATCTCACGCAGAGCAACGGACAGGGGCTTGTCGGTGGAATCGGCCTCAACGAGCGGGCCAACATTCTCGAAGTGACCCTCGGTGAGCGCCTCGTAGTACGCGTTGATCTGACGAGCCCGCTTGGAGCTGTAGATCACGAGCGCGTACTTGGAATCCACCTTGGCGAGCAGCTCGTCAATGGGTGGGTTGGTGATGCCCTCGGGGGCGGCGACAGTTCCGGCCACGTTCACTCCTCGTTCTAGAACTGCATAAGTCTACCGTGTGGCGTCGATGAGCCGCTCCAACTGCGCTGCGGCCGTCTCGACCGTGTCGTTCACGATCACCTCGTCGAACTCACTCTCCGCCGCAAGTTCCTCGCGTGCGGTCTGCAGCCGCCGCTCCCTCTCCGCCGCGCCCTCCGTTCCGCGACCCTCGAGTCGCGACACGAGCTCGTCCCACGACGGCGGTGCCAAGAACACGAAGAGAGCGTCGGGCATGGTCTGACGCACCTGCCGCGCACCCTGCAAATCGATCTCGAGCAATACCGGCACGCCCCGGGACAGGTGCTCGTCCACAGGGCCGCGAGGCGTGCCGTAGCGGTGCACGCCGTGCACGGTGGCCCATTCCAGCAGCTCGCCAGCCGCAACCATCTCGTCAAAACGTGAGGGCGTGACAAAGAAGTAGTGCACGCCATCTACCTCCCCGGGGCGCGGGGGGCGTGTGGTTGCGGACACGGAGATCCAGATGTCTGGCTCGCGTTCGCGCAGGGCGCGCACCACTGTGCCCTTGCCCACGGCCGTTGGCCCGGCAAGGACCGTCAGTCTGCTCATCGAGTGGGTGTCACCTGCGCTCGCGTTCAACGAGCGCGGCCACCTGGTGCTGGCCAAGCCCGCGCACGCGGCGCGCGTGCGAGATGCCGATCTCGTCCATGAGCAGCGTGGCGCGCTTGGGTCCGATGCCCGGGAGGCACTGCACGAGGTCGTGCACACGGATTCCGGCAAGGGCGTCGTCGGCCTTGGCGCGATCGATGGCATCGCCGAGCGAGAACTCGCCGGCCGACAGCCTCTCCTTGAAGACACGGCGTGCACTGCGCACCGCCGTGGCCTTGACTAGTGCGGCGGCTCGCTGCTCCTGCGAAAGCTCCGGAGTTGCCATGGTGTTCCCTTCCCCTATTCCTCGTCGGCAGGCGCGAGGATGTATGCGGCGGCCCCTGCGGCCGCCTGAATCGCTCCGCGGAGCTTCTCGACGAAGGGGCCCGCTTGGAGCACCCCTCGCGATTGATTGACGAGCACACGGCTCGTCGCGTTGCCGAACACTCGTGAAACGTCGGCCGGGGTGGCTCCCTGCGCCCCCACGCCGGGCGCCAAGAGCGGCCCGTTGACGGCGGCCAAATCGAGGCCAAGCTCGGCGGCCGCCTGGCCAACGGTGGCACCCACCACCAGTCCGACGCTGCCCATGGGCATGGCGCCACGGTTAAGTTCGGCGGCGGCATCCGCCACCGCCTTGGCCACGGGGCCGTCGGGCCCAACGGCGTGTTGCACGGCCGCACCCTCGGGGTTTGAGGTCAGCGCGAGCACGAAGATGCCCTTTCCGTGCTCCTCGGCGAGCGCCAGCGCGGGCGCGAGCGAGCCGAACCCCAGGTAGGGCGACACCGTGATGGCGTCCGCCTCAAGCGGCGCGCCGGGACGCAAGTAGGCCTCGGCATAGGCCTGCATGGTGGAGCCGATGTCCCCGCGCTTGGCGTCGAGGATGGTCAGCAGGCCCTGCTCGCGGGCAGATGCGAGGATGCGCTCAAGCGCGGCCATGCCGCGCGCACCGTGGCGTTCAAAGAAGGCGATGTTGGGTTTGACGGCTGCGGCAGAGCGCGCGCTGGCCTCGATGACGGTCTCGCCAAAGGCGAGGAGGGACTCCGCGGTGTCGGTCATGCCCCATTGGGCAACGAGCGCCGGGTGTGGATCAATGCCTACGCACAGTGGTCCCCACTGCCGCATCGCTTGGTCCAGCCGCTCGCCAAACGTCATACTCAATCCCCTTTTCCCCGATTGTTGGCAATATTACCTGCGTGGACTGTCGCTGGCGCGGCAGAATCCTGAAGACTGAGCACCTCGAACTCGTGGTGTTGGATTACCTCGATGGCCAACACCGCCGCAGAGAGCTGCTGGGTGGTGGTCACGATGGCCGTGTCGGCGGCCGTTGCCGCCGCGCGGATTTCGTAGCCGTCCGCGCGTGCACCCTGCCCAGAGGGCGTGTTGATCACGAGCGACACCTCGCCGTTGTCGATGAGGTCCACGATGGTGGGCTCACCGTTGGGGCCGCGGCCTTGCGAGTTCTTGCGCACCACGGTGGAGGGGATGCCGTTGCGTGCCAGCACAAGCGCGGTGCCTTCCGTGGCGAGAATCTCAAACCCCAACTGGCGCAGCCGCGCCACGGGGAACGTGATGGAGCGCTTGTCGCGGTCTGCCATCGACACAAAGGCTCGCCCCGTCTTGGGCAGGCCACCGAAGGCAGCGGCCTGGGACTTGGCGAAGGCCAAGGGGAACGTGGTGTCGAAGCCCATGACCTCTCCCGTGGAGCGCATCTCGGGCCCAAGCACGGTGTCCACCACCGTTCCGCCGTGGGTGCGGAAGCGCTTGAACGGCAGCACCGCCTCCTTGACGGCGATGCGCTGTGCGGGATCGATGACGGTGGCGTCAGTGGCGGGCAGGATGCCGCGGTCGCGAAGCGACGCGATGGACTCCCCCGCCATCACCAGCGAGGCCGCGGTGGCGAGCGGCACTCCCGTTGCCTTCGCCACAAAGGGCACGGTGCGCGAGGCACGGGGATTGGCCTCGAGTACGTGCAGCACGTCACTTACCAGGGCGTATTGCACATTCATGAGCCCGCGCACGCCAATGCCGCGGGCTAGCGCCTCCGTTGACTCGCGAATGCGGGTCAGCTCGGTACGGGACAGCGTCACCGGTGGCAGCACACACGCGGAGTCACCGGAGTGAATGCCGGCCTCTTCGATGTGCTCCATGACGCCGCCAAGGAACAGCTCCTCACCGTCAAAGAGCGCGTCTACGTCGATCTCGATGGCGTCGTCAAGGAAGCGATCCACGAGCAGCGGGGCGTCGGTGGCATGGTCGCCAACGCTGCCCATGCGGGTGCCATAGTCCAGCAGTTGTGCGCGGTCGTAGACGATCTCCATGCCGCGCCCGCCCAGCACATAAGACGGCCGCACGAGCACGGGATAGCCAATGCCCTCCGCAATCTGCACGGCCTCGTCGATGCCGCGCGCGGTGCCGTATGCCGGTGCCGGAAGCCCCGCCTCGGCAAGCACACGGCCAAAGGCCTCGCGGTCCTCTGCGTTGTCAATGGCCTGCGGCGACGTGCCAAGGATCGGCACCCCGGCGTCGGCCAGGCGCTGCGCGAGCGAAAGCGGCGTCTGCCCCCCCAGCTGCACAAAGACGCCCTTGACGGGCCCCGCAGCAACCTCTGCCTCGTACACGGCCATCACGTCTTCAAACGTGAGTGGCTCAAAGTAGAGCCGGTTGGCGGTGTCGTAGTCGGTAGAGACGGTCTCTGGGTTGCAGTTGACCATGACGGTCTCGTACTGATCCTTGAGGCTCAGCGCGGCGTGCACGCACGAGTAGTCGAATTCGATGCCCTGCCCAATGCGGTTGGGGCCAGAGCCCAGGATGATGATCGCCTCGCGATCGCGCGGCTGCACCTCGTTCTCGGCGTCGTAGGAGCTGTAGTGGTACGGCGTGCGCGCCTCGAATTCGGCGGCGCAGGTGTCCACGGTCTTGAATACCGGGGTCACGCCGTATGCCCGACGCTGGCTCGCCACCGCGGCCTCGTCCAGTCCGCGCAGGCTGGCGATTTGGGTGTCTGCCAGTCCGTGACTCTTGGCCAGGCGCAGCAGCTCGGGGGTGAGCTGGGGTGCGGTGGCAACCTCGTGCGCCACCTCGTTCATGAGCAGGATCTGGTCAAGGAACCAGGGGTCGATCCCCGTTGCCTCAAAGACCGCTTCCAGCTGGGCGTTGCCGGCCCGCACCGCGCGCAGCACTTGCTGCACCTGCACCATGCGCTGCTCGGTGGGCACGCGGATCGCGGCAAGCAGCGCGTCGAGTTCGGCTCCCGTTGGGTCCTCGCCGTCCCAGTGGAAATTCGCGGCGCGCTTGTCGATGGAGCGCAGCGCCTTGCCGAGCGCCTCGGTAAAGTTGCGGCCGATGCTCATGGCCTCGCCAACGCTCTTCATGGTGGTGGTCAGCACGGGATCGGCGGCCGGGAACTTCTCGAACGCGAAGCGGGGAACCTTGACCACCACGTAGTCGAGGGTGGGCTCAAAGCTCGCGGGAGTGGAGCCGGTGATGTCGTTGGGGATTTCGTCCAGCGTGTAGCCGATGGCGAGGCGTGCGGCGATCTTGGCGATGGGGAATCCCGTGGCCTTCGACGCCAGCGCAGAGGACCGCGACACGCGCGGGTTCATCTCGATGACGATGATGCGGCCGGTCTGCGGGTGGACGGCGAACTGCACGTTGCAGCCGCCCGTGTCCACGCCCACCTCGCGAATGATGGCGATGCCGATGTCGCGCATGCGCTGGTATTCGCGGTCCGTGAGCGTCAGCGCGGGCGCCACGGTCACCGAGTCCCCGGTGTGCACGCCCACGGGGTCCACGTTCTCGATGGAGCACACCACAACGACGTTGTCCGCCTTGTCGCGCATCAGCTCGAGCTCGAACTCCTTCCAGCCCAGGATGGACTCCTCAAGCAGCACCTCAGTGGTGGGCGAATAGTGCAGTCCCGCGCCCGCAATGCGGCGAAGGTCGTCCTCGTTGTAGGCAAAGCCGGAGCCGAGCCCGCCCATCGTGAAGGAGGGGCGCACCACCACGGGGTACTTGAGGTCTTCCGCGGCGGCGAGGCACTCGTCCATGGTGTGACAGATGTGGCTGCGCGCGCTGTCCGCGCCGCAGCGCTCCACAACGCCCTTGAACAGCTCGCGGTTCTCCCCCAGGTTGATGGCCTCGAGGTTGGCGCCGATAAGCTCTACGCCGTATGTGTCGAGGATTCCCGCCTCCGCCACCGCAATGGCCGCGTTGAGGGCCGTCTGGCCACCGAGGGTGGCGAGCATGGCGTCGGGACGCTCCTTAGCGATGATCGCCTTGATGACCTCCGTGGTGATGGGCTCCACGTAGGTGGCATCCGCGAACTCGGGGTCCGTCATGATGGTGGCCGGGTTCGAATTCAGTAGGACTACTCGGATTCCTTCGGAGCGCAGCACGCGGCATGCCTGCGTACCTGAGTAGTCGAACTCACACGCCTGCCCAATGACGATGGGGCCAGAGCCAATGACGAGGACCGAATTGATGTCCTGACGACGGGGCATTACTTCGCATCCTCCATGAGCTGGTCAAAGCGATCAAACAAGTAGCCCGCATCGTGCGGCCCTGCGGCCGCCTCGGGGTGGTATTGAACAGAGAACGCGGGGATGTCGAGGCACTCGAGGCCCTCCACCACGTTGTCGTTGAGATTGACGTGGCTGACCCGCACGCGCCCAAAGCCCGCCGGGCTGTCCGACGCTGCCTCCAGCGGCGCGTCAACGGCAAAGCCGTGGTTGTGGGCGGTGATTTCCACCTTGCCCGTGGAGCGGTCAACGACCGGCTGGTTGATTCCGCGGTGGCCAAACTGCAGCTTGTAGGTGCCGTAGCCGAGCGCGCGGCCGAGGATCTGGTTGCCGTAGCAGATGCCAAAGAAGGGCACCTTGGCGGCGAGCACTCCGCGCAGCGTCTCTACCGACGCGTCGTCGGCGCCGGGATCGCCAGGGCCGTTGCTGAAGAAGACGCCGTCTGGCTTCTTGGCGAGGATCTCCTCGGCCGTGATCGTGGCCGGCACCACCGTGACACGCATTCCCCGCTGAGCCATGAGCTCTGGGGTCATGGCCTTGATGCCAAGGTCAACGGCCACCACCTGGCGGCGCACAGCCACGCCGTGCGGCGGCTCCACCACGTACTCGTCGGGAACGGACACCTCGCGGGCGAGGCTGGACCCGGCCATGGCGTCGGCCGCCTTGACGCGTTCCAAGAGCTCCGGGACGGGAGCGAGCGCGTCACCAGAGAAAATGCCCGCCCTCATGACACCCGACGAGCGCAGGATGCGCGTCAACTGACGCGTATCGATGCCGCTCATCCCCACGATGCCCTCCTTGGCGAGCACCTCGTCAAGCGAGCGCTGAGAGCGCCAGCTGCTGGGGCGTCGGGCAGGGTCACGAACCACGTAGCCGGCCACCCAGATGCGGCGAGACTCGGGGTCTTCATCATTCATGCCGGTGTTGCCGATGTGCGGGGCCGTCATGACCACGATCTGCTTGTGATAGCTGGGGTCGGTGAGGGTCTCTTGGTAGCCCGTCATGCCCGTGTTGAACACGATCTCGCCCAGAGTCTGGCCCGTGGCACCATAGGCGCGGCCCTCAAAGGTGGTGCCGTCTTCCAGAACCAGTACAGCGGCGCTCATGCAAACAGCCCTTCGAATCGGTGGTCCAAGTGGGTGGGCGTCCCGCGCAAGAAGGTCGCCACGGCACGTCCGGGCAGTTCCACGCCACCAAAGGGCGAGTTGTTGCTGCGGCTCGCCGTTGCGGACGGGTCCACCGTCCAATTGTCGCGCGGATCAACGAGCGTGATGTTCGCGGGCTCCCCCGGCGTGAGGGGGCGTCCATGCTCGGCGTCCACGCCGCCGATGCGTGCGGGAAGGGTGGACATCTTGACCGCCACCTGCTCCCACGTCAGCAGGCCCGTGTCCACCATCGTCTTCTGGACAATGCCGAGCGCGGTCTCCAGCCCAATCATTCCCATGGCGGCGGCCGCCCACTCGCAGTCCTTGTCCTCATCCGGGTGGGGCGCGTGGTCGGTGGCAACGATGTCGATGGTGCCGTCCGCGAGGCCCGCACGCACGGCGTCAACATCCGCCTGCGTGCGAAGCGGCGGGTTGACCTTGAAGCGGGGGTCGTAGCCGCGCACGCTCTCGTCCGTCAAGAGCAGGTGGTGGGGCATGACCTCCGCGGTCACGTTGATGCCGCGGGACTTGGCCCACCGCACAATCTCCACCGAGCCCGCCGTGGAGACGTGGCACACGTGCAGGCGTGATCCCACGTGCCCGGCAAGCAGCACATCGCGCGCGATGATGGATTCCTCCGCCACCGCGGGCCATCCCGCAAGGCCCAGCTCCGCGCTCACCACTCCCTCGTGCATTTGTGCGCCATCGGTGAGGCGAGGGTCCTGCGCATGCTGCGCAATCACCCCGTTGAACGTCTTCGCATATTCCAGCGCACGGCGCATAATGACGGGGTCGTGGACGCACTTGCCGTCATCGCTGAACACGCGCACCCGCGCGCGAGACATCGCCATGGCGCCCATCTCGCTCAGCTGGGTGCCGCCCAGGCCCACCGTGACCGCGCCCACGGGATACACGTCCACGAGACCCACCTCGCGGCCCCTGCTCCACACCTGCTCCACCACACCGGCGGTATCCGCCACGGGAGTGGTGTTTGCCATGGCGTGCACGGCGGTGAAGCCGCCCCGCGCGGCGCTGCGGGAGCCCGATTCGATGGTCTCGGCGTCCTCGCGGCCGGGCTCGCGCAGGTGGGTGTGGAGGTCCACCAGCCCGGGCAGGGCAATGAGGCCCGACGCTTCCAGCACCACCGCGTCGGCGTCACCTGCTCCTGCGTCACCTGCTCCCACCTCGCCCACTCCCACAGCGACGATCACGCCGTTGTCGATGCGCAGCGTGGCGGTGTCACCGTTGGCGAGCGACACATTTCTGATCACGAGCGGCCGCGTCATGCGCTGGCCTCCTCTCCGGCAAGCAGCAGATACAGGGCGGCCATGCGAACGGCCACGCCGTTGGCGACCTGTTCCACGATCACGGAGCGCGGCGAATCCGCCGCCTCCGCGCTGATTTCCAGACCGCGGTTCATGGGGCCGGGATGCATGATGATGGCGTGCTGGGGCAAGCGAGCCATGCGGGCCGCATCCAGTCCATACAGACGCGTGTACTCCTCGGGGCTTGGGAAGAACGCCGCTCCCCCACCCGTCATGCGTTCGCGTTGCACACGCAGCATCATGATCGCGTCAAAGTCGTGGGCGTCCAGGGCGTCGTCGAGCGTGTAGAACACCTCGAGTTCCGGGCGAGCCGCAATGCCCACCGGCAACAGGGTGGGAGGCGCCACCAACGTGACCTCCGCACCGAGCGTGGGCAGCAGGTAGCCGTTGGAGCCGGCCACGCGCGAGTGCAGGATGTCCCCCACGATCGCCACTCGCAACCCGTCCAGGCCCGCGCCTTGCGGCTCCGGGCTGAGGTGACGACGCATCGTGTACGCGTCAAGGAGTGCTTGGGTGGGGTGCTGGTGGGTGCCGTCGCCGGCATTGAGCACGCTTCCGTGCATCCAGCCCGACGCTGCCAGCCGTTCCGCCGCCCCGGACGCCCAGTGCCGCACCACCACAGCGTCGGCCCCCATGGCCTGAAGTGTCAGGGCGGTGTCTTTGAGCGATTCTCCCTTGGAGACGCTGGAGCCTTTGGCGGAGAAGTTGATGACGTCTGCGCTGAGGCGCTTAGCCGCGGCTTCAAAGCTGATGCGGGTGCGGGTGGAGTCTTCGAAGAAGAGGTTGACCACCGTCTTGCCGCGCAGCGTGGGCAGCTTGCGGATCTCGCGCTCTTGGGTGGCGGCCATTTGGGCCGCGGTGTCGAGGATGCGGATGGCGTCTTCGCGGGTGAGGTCCTTGGCGCTCAGGAGGTGCTTCATGCGTCTTCTCCTCGGCGCAGGATGACGGCGTCGTCACCGTCTACCTCGGTCAGGTGCACGTCTACGCGTTCGCTGCGCGAGGTGGGGATGTTCTTGCCCACGTAGTCCGCGCGAATTGGGAGTTCGCGGTGGCCGCGGTCCACGAGCACCGCGAGCTGTACCGCGGCCGGGCGGCCTAGGTCGCTGATGGCGTCGAGCGCGGCGCGGATGGTGCGGCCGGTGTGGAACACGTCGTCTACCAGCACGATCACCGAATCGTCGATGCCGTGTTCAGGCAGCGTGGTGGTGCCGATGGTGCGCGTTGGCTGGGTGTGGAGGTCATCCCGGTACATCGTGATGTCCAGTGCGCCCGTGCGCGAGGTGGGGTCGAATGCGGGTTCGATTCCGGCGAGGGCCGTGGCGAGCCGGTGTGCCAACGGCAGCCCGCGCGTGGGGATGCCCAGGAGGATCACATTGGCTGCGCCGTCGTTGCGTTCGACGATCTCGTGGGCGATGCGAGTGATGGCCCGAGAGATGTCGGGTGCGCCCAGAATGGTGCCAGTCACCTGGCGACCTCCTTCCCCGCCTCGCAGGACGGACTTAAAGGATGTCGGTTTTGGGCAACTCTACCGGATGCGGCCGTGCCTCGCCGCGCCCTGTGATCCGGGGTGTCGCCGGTGGGCAGGGCGTACGGAGCTTCCGGGTTGTCGTCGCCGTTGAGGGTCGATGCTGGCCGGCGGGATGAACCACACCTCGTTGTTCACGATGTCGATTCCCCAGCCGTTGTCGTGGATTTCGTGGTGACATCGCACACACAGCATGACGAGGTTGCGGTAGTTGGTCTTGCCACCACGGGACCACCAGATGATGTGGTGTGCGTCGCATCTGGAGATGGCCCTGGAGCATTTGGCACAGCCTTTGTCGCGATTCATCGCCGCTTCACGCTGGGGCACTGACGCGATGCGCCGGGTGCGGCCCGCGTTGAGGGCAACGCCGTAACTGTCAGTAAGGAGCGCACGGAATTCGGCATCGACGGCCATGCCCATCACGGTTGCCATGGTGATGGGCGCCTCAATGCCGTCACACCTGGCAAACCCCACTCCGGACTCGATGGATTCACGCGAGGCGTGGATGACGATCGTGGACTTGGGTCGCGTGGTGGCGCTGGTGCATCCCACCGCATGCCGAGCCATCTCCACAAAGACGTCGGCGGCGATTTGGCCCCCACTGCGCTGTGCGGTGGGGTGAAGGTCTCGTTGCGCGAACGTCTCTGTTTGAAGTTCCGCCTCCACCCAGCCCTTGAGCCACGCCGCGTGGGAGGGCGGCAGCTTGCCGAACACCCCCACCATGCCATCCGGCTCTTCAAAGAAGTGCAAGAAGCGTGCCTTGTGCTGGCGTGCCTCGCGAGCCGCATGCCCCTCGGGGTCCCGCTCGGCGAGCGTCTCGAGGCACAGGCGGCGCAGCTTGGTGATCGATAGGTCCCGTGCCGCGTCCACGAGATAGCGCTCGGTGTCCGCGGTGTCGATGCACATGTCCTCGAGGGTGCGGCGGATGATCGTCGCCATTTCCGTGCCGAGCCACCCGGCACGAATGGCCGCGGCCAGCGGCGACGGGGCCGGCGTCGCCTCTGGCATGGGCATCGCCTCTGGCATGGGCACCGTCTCCGGTACAGACATCGCCTCCGGTTCTAGCGCCGCTACCGTCGGGGGCTCCACCACGGCGTCTGGCTCACACTCCCGCGCGGGCTCCACCACCGCGGCGTCCGCCTGCGCAAGCACCTGCCCCAAGCCCACGAGCTTGGATGCCTCCCCCACGGACAGGCCCGTGACGGAGGACAACAACGCAGCCGCGCTGGGGAAACCCTTCCACCGCGCAAACCTCGTGACCGAGCCCGGCTGGGACAGTTCCTCCACGCGGGCAGCGTAGGGAGCCAGCAGAGCGTCGGCCGCGGCCCGTACCTGCGCCACAGCCGCGGCGATACGCAAGGCGACGTCACCGCTTACCTGGGTAGCGTCGGGCAGAGAGGGCAACTGGTCTACGCGCCGCCAAAGCGTGACGAGCTCGTCCAAGGGCGTGACGAGTTCCGGCGCGTCCACGGGGGGCTCGGCGAGGACGGAACTGGTCATGAAACCAGTAAAGCGCAGACCACTGACATGGCCTCCGGCGCCAGTAAAGCGCCTGCTATTCCCCCGATGGCAGCGCGGGGGCGTCCCTGGCGATGGTGCCAAGGATGCCGTTCACAAAGGACGAGGAATCGTCGGTGGAGAGGTCTGCGGCCAGCGCCACAGCCTCATCGATCGCCACTGCGGTGGGCACCTCGCGCGAGGCGAGCACCTCCCACGCCCCAATGCGCAAGATGGCCCGGTCCACCGCCGGCATGCGCTGCAACGTCCAGTTGGGCGAGGCCTCCTGGATCAGCGTGTTGATCTCAAGCCAACGCTCCGCCACGCCGCGCACAATCTCAGCGGAGTACTCGGGAAGCGGCGTCTCGCGGCCGGAATCGATGAGCCGAGTGCCGAGCACCTCGAGCACGTTCTCGCCGCGCTGGTCGGCCTCGAAGAGGATGTCGAGGGCGCGCTTGCGGGCTTTGGTACGGGCGGCCACTAGTCGTTGACGCGGCCCAGGTACTCGCCGGTCTCGGTGTTGACCTTGACCTTGACGCCCGCCTCCAGGAACAGCGGCACCTGAATCTCCTTGCCGGTCTCCAACGTGGCGGGCTTGGTGCCGCCGGAGGAACGGTCGCCCTGCAGGCCAGGCTCGGTGTACGTGACCTCGAGCACCACAGACGCGGGCACCTCAAGGAAGATGGGATTGCCGTTGTTGGAACCCACCACGGCCGTCTCGTTCTCGAGAAGCCAGTCCGTGGCGTCGCCCATGACGGCGGCGGAAACGTTGATCTGGTCAAACGTGTCCGGGTCCATGAAGACATACGAGGTGCCGTCAAAGTACAGGTACTGCATGGAACGGCGGTCTACCGTCTCGAAGTCCACCTTGACTCCGGCGTTGAACGTCTTGTCCACCACCTTGCCCGTGAGCACGTTCTTGAGCTTGGTGCGCACAAAGGCGCCGCCCTTGCCGGGCTTCACGTGCTGGAACTCGATGACGGACCACAGGTTGCCGTCGAGGTTGAGTACGGAGCCGTTCTTGATGTCGTTTGAGGTAGCCACGAGCGGCAATTCTAGCCGACGCGCGCGGCGATGGCCTCGAGTGCCAGCCGATAGGAGTCCACGCCAAAGCCGGCAATGGTGCCCGACGCCACCCCAGAGATCACCGACGTGTGCCGGAATGCTTCCCTCGCCGAGGGATTGGTGAGGTGTACCTCAACCAAGGTGAGCCCGGCGTGGGGCACCAGGGCACACGCGTCCCTCAATGCGTAGGAGTAGTGCGTGAACGCTGCCGGGTTGAGCACCACGTGCCAACCCGCGTCCACGGCCTCGTGGATCCAGTGGACCAGGTCCGCTTCGCTATCGCTTTGCCGCACGTTCACATCCAGCCCGACGCTGCCCCCCCACCGCGCGATGCTCGCCACGAGCTCGTCGTAGGTGGCGGAGCCGTACTTCTCGGGCTCGCGCGAGCCGAGGCGGCCCAGGTTGGGGCCGTTGAGGACGAGGACGGTGGTCATGAGGAAACAGTAGCGAGGACGCGCCGTATCGCGACATCACCACGCTGCTGCCGCGTGTGCGCGCAGGGCGCCGGTAGCCTTCTGGTGTGTCGCAGACCGCCAGCCGTTCCACTGAGACGAGCGCGGCATTGCGCCGATACGCACCGGCCGCGTTCGTCGTTGCGGTCACGCTTGTTCACTTGTCCATCGCGGTCCAGTCCGTTGGCCCCATGTACCTCTACGACGAGGTGGGGTACCTCGCGGGCGCCAACGTGCTCTCTGGAAGTGGTGACACATGGAGCCTGTGCGGATCTAGCTATGCCGTGGGCTACTCGGCAATCCTGGCTCCCTTGTGGTGGCTGCCCGTTTCTCCGCTGGTCACCTATCAGATTGCCGCATACATCAGTGCCGCTCTTGGGGCCGCGGTCATGTGGCCCGCCTCCGCCCTTGCCCGGCGCTATGGCGTCACTGGGTTCGCCGCTCTCGCCATTGGGGCACTTGTCACGTTGGTGCCCGCGCGAGCCCTCATGGACAACTATGTGATCGCGGAGAATCCCCTCACGCTTCTTATCGTTACTGGCGCCTTACTGGCGTGGCGCATCGCGGAGCGCAATGTGGCGCGGGACTACTGGCTCTTCGGCGCCGTATTGGGATTGGCGGCCGTTGTGCACGCGCGTGCGATTCCGCTGGTAGGCGTGGCCATGGCGTGGCTGGTGGTGAGGTGGCTGGTGCACAAGTCGTCCACGCTTGTCACCCTGGGCTCCGCCGCGTTGGCGGGTGTGCTGGCGCTCCTGGGGCTGTGGGGGCAACGGGAGATGGGGGCGCGGGTCTTCGCCACAGATGATCGCGTCAGCGACCTCGTGGGCTCTGTGACGCCGGCAGGGGTGGGCGAAGTAGTCCTGGGTCAAGGGTTCTCACAAGTGGTGTCGTGGTCACTGTTCACCGCGCTGGGTTTGCTCGCGTGCCTGGCGCGCGCCCGGCACACCTTCCGCTCGCGAGGGCACCGCGCCCTCGCGAATCCCTGGTGGTGGCTTGGCGCGGGAGTCATTGCCCAGGCACTCTTCTTTGTCTACGTGCTCGCCGCGTCTGTGGACCTTCACACTCGGCTCGACATCCCCGTATTTGGCCGGTATCTCGACCCGTTCGTTGTTCCGATGGCGGTGCTTGGTGCCGCCACATTATGGCGGCGGCGGTCAAGGATGGTGACTGTGGCGATGGTGGCGAGCATCGCCATTGTTGTGACCTACGCCGCAATCGTTGTGCCTCGTGTTCACCTCGAGGCCAAATGGATTCCGTTTGCCGTGCCTGGCCTGTGGCCGTTCCTCGACCCGCTCAGTGGCGACGATCGGCCTGCACTGTTGGTCGCGGCGGCGGCAGCCGCTGTCGGCTGTGTGGCGCTTTGGGTGTTGGCCCGCTGGCCACGGGTGTGGCTCGCCTCCGTGCTTGGCGTGGCCACGGCTGTCACACTGTGGGCGGACGCTGTGCGCGTTGACCCCTTCGAGGCACCAGTACGCGCAGCGAGCACGGTCGTCACCATCGCCGAGAGCAACCCCGACCATCCACTCGCACTTGTTGCAGACCTCCTTTCCTGTGCCGATCGCAACAAGCTGCAGTTCGAACTTGCCGGGCGCGCCCAGGTGGTGCTTTCGGATGAAGTGCTCGGCACCGATTACGTGCTCGGCCCAGCCAATTGGCCCGAGGCTGAGGAGCAGGGCTGGGTGCCTTTCCCTTATTCGATGTGGCAGAACTCGCGCATCTGGGTTGTTGAGCCGTATCATT
>Ga0206116_1000595_pt1 | contig 32903 bp, 30 predicted proteins | sample 3A1Ametagenome_FD_178000 | JGI IMG/M metagenome (GOLD analysis project Ga0206116, IMG submission 178000) | Enriched microbial communities from leaf-cutter ant dump, University of Wisconsin, Madison, United States - 3A1A | ecosystem: Environmental > Terrestrial > Nest > Insects nest > Nest dump...
ATCCGTTTCTCGGTGAACATCATGCGTGGCTGCTTCGGCGGCTGTACCTTCTGCTCGATCACCGAGCACGAGGGGCGCATCATTCAGAACCGTTCGCACGAGTCGATCATCCGTGAGATCGAGGAGATGCGTGACAAGGTGCCGGGCTTCACCGGGGTGGTCTCCGACCTCGGCGGGCCGACCGCCAACATGTACCGCATCGCCTGCAAGGATCCGGAGATTGAGCGGCATTGCCGCAAGCCGTCCTGCGTGTTCCCGGGCATCTGCGAGAACCTCAACACCGATCACAGCTCGCTGATCGAGCTGTATCGCAAGGCGCGTGCGCTGCCGGGGGTGAAGAAGATCCTGATCGCCTCGGGTCTGCGTTACGACCTGGCGGTCGAGTCGCCGGAGTACGTCAAGGAGCTGGTCACCCACCACGTCGGTGGCTACCTGAAGATTGCCCCGGAGCACACCGAGCGTGGCCCTCTGGACAAGATGATGAAGCCGGGGATCGGCAGCTACGACCGCTTCAAGCAGATGTTCGAGAAATTCTCGAAAGAGGCGGGCAAGGAGCAGTACCTGATCCCGTATTTCATCGCCGCGCATCCGGGAACGACGGACGAGGACATGATGAACCTCGCCCTGTGGCTCAAGCGCAATGGCTTCCGGGCGGATCAGGTTCAGGCTTTCTATCCGTCGCCGATGGCCACGGCGACGGCCATGTATCACTCGGGCAAGAACCCGCTGCGCAAGGTGACCTACAAGAGCGACGGCGTCGAGATCGTCAAGAGCGAACAGCAACGCCGCCTGCACAAGGCGTTCCTGCGCTACCACGATCCGAAAGGCTGGCCGCTGCTGCGTGAGGCGCTGGAACGCATGGGCCGTAGCGATCTGATCGGCCCGGCCAAGCATCAACTGATCCCGGCCAATCAGCCGGTCGCTGATGATGGCTATCAGAGTGCACGGCGCAAGAACTCCACGCCGATTGGCAGCAAGAAGGCCGGTAATGCGGGCAGGATTCTCACTCAGCACACGGGGCTACCGCCGCGTGGCAGTGATGGCAGCAAGCCCTGGGACAAGCGCGAGCAGGCCAAAGCGGCGGCCGAGGCGCGCAACCAGCAAGCGGCGCGCGAGCGCGCTGGCGCGGGTAAAGGCAAGAAACCATCGAAGAAGCCAGCAGTACCGCGCTGAATCATCGGCAGCGCTCACGAAAACGCCAGCACCACGCTGGCGTTTTCGTTTCAGAAACCCTCGTTAGCGCCTTGTAGGGTGGGCTTCAGCCCACCATATGTCATCGTGAGGTGCGACAGCTTCAGTCAGCGCTGAAGCGACAGGTCAGGTAGCGGTTGCTGGGGCCGTAGCGCAGGATCGACCACAAGCGCCTGAACAGGTACAGCGGGTGGCTGCGGTAGTACGCCAGCACGGCGTTGCCGACGCCTTCCGAGCGGTGCTGGCGGGCCTCTTTTTTCTCTGACTTCTTGAACAGTCCTGAAAACTCCCAGCGCTGGATCTGCTCGAAGCGCTCATGCGGGCGCAAGCCATGGCGGCGGAACAGGCGAGCGAAGCTGGCTGGGCTGAAGTCGTGGAGATGATGCGGGTTGCCGTCGAGCGTTGGTGTGGTCGGCACCGAGGCAATGATGCGGCCACCCTGGGCCAGCAGTCGTGTGAGGTTTTCCACCAGGCGCACTGGGTCTGGCAGGTGCTCGATGGTTTCCAGACTGACGATGCTGTCGAAGCCTTCGTTATCGGTGAAGGTTTCGGCATTGGCGCACTGATAACGCAGATTCGGCCGCTGGTAGTGGGCCTGAGCGTAGGCGATGGCTTCCGGGTCGATGTCGATGCCGGTGATCTGCTTGTCCGGATGGCGTTCGGCCAGCAACGCACTGCCGTAACCGCAGCCACACGCCATATCGAGCACACGCGAGCCTGCCAGCGAGTCGCTGGCGAATTCGTAGCGTTGCATGTGCAGGTCGAGAGTGGCCTGGTCGGCGGCCAGGCGCTCATCCATCTTCAACGGATAGATGCGTTCGAGGGTGTGCATGGCGGCCTGTCCTTGGGCAGTGGAAGGAAGAGGTGGCGGGCGTAGTCTCTTGTTTCCAGGTAAGGGCTGCAAGCGTCTCGCCTGGTTTCATGGTTCGGCTTGTGATGCATGGCGGGCTTGGTTTGTTTTTGTATTGGTACTATAGTTCCAAAATATAAAAACAACATCGGAGTCCTACCATGCGCCTTGCAGCTCTCTCTGCCATTGCTCTGTCCTTATTGCTGACTGCATGTGGGGAGAGCGAAGCGCCGCCCGTGGCCAGTCTCGACTTTCAAAAGCAACTGCAGACGCAGTTGATCAAGGCCAAGCCGGGTGAGGTGATCGAGATTCCCGCTGGCACCTGGCAGCTCGACCGTAGCCTGAGTCTCAAGGTCAGTGGGGTGACGTTGCGCGGCGCCGGCATGGATCAGACCATCCTCAATTTCAAAGGGCAGAAGTCGGGTGCCGAAGGGCTGCTGGTGAACGCTTCCGACTTCACCATCGAGGATCTGGCGCTGGAGGACACCAAGGGGGATGCGCTCAAGGTCGTGGGCGGTCAGAACATCATCATCCGCCGCGTACGCACCGAATGGACGAATGGCCCGGCTACCGAGAATGGTGCCTATGGCATCTACCCGGTGCAGACCGAGAACGTGCTGATCGACGGCGTGGTGGCCATCGCTGCCTCGGATGCCGGCATTTATGTGGGCCAGTCGCGCAACGTGGTGGTGCGCAACAGCCGTGCCGAGCGCAACGTCGCCGGTATCGAGATCGAGAACACCATCGGTGCCGATGTTTACGACAACGTCGCCACCGGCAACACCGGCGGCATTCTGGTGTTCAACATGCCCAACCTGCCGCAGCCAGGACACACCACGCGGGTCTACCGCAACAAGGTCGAGGGCAACAACCACAAGAACTTCGGTCACAAGGGCACGCCGGTCGCCAGTGTGCCGGCGGGCTCTGGAGTGCTGATCAACTCCAATGACAAGGTGGAAATCTTCGACAACGATATTGGCGACCACCGCACTGCCAACGTCATCGTCAGCAGTTACTTCAGCACCGGTTATACCGATCTTTCCACGACCGAGGATTTCGATCCCTACCCGGAAGCCATTCATATCCACGGCAATCGTTTCGGCCCGGGCGGTGACAGCCCTGACAACCTCGAACTCAAGGCCCTGAGGCTGGCCAAGTTCGGACTCAATGGACGCCTGCCGGACATCCTCTGGGATGGCTACGTGAACCCTGAAAAACTGGTCGACGGCAAACTGCCGGTGGAACTGGCTATCTGCATCGACAATGGCGAGGCGGGTATCGTCAACGTCGACGGGCCAGGCGGCTACAAGAACATCAGCACCGACATTGAGCCTCATCGCTGTGAGTTGCCCCGCCTCCCCGCCGTCGAGTTGCGTGCAGCCCTGGCCGAGACGGGTGAGTGAGCATGAAGCACGCCTGGCTGTTGATTGCCGCGGTACTGCTCGCTGCCTGCGAGCAGGCACGCACGCCTCTGTATCTGCCAAGTGGTGAGGACTATCCGCAGAAGCTTGGCGCTTGGGGCGTGCTACAGCAGCGTGACGGCCAGTTGCAGCCGGCCGATGGTGTACTGCCCTACGACCTGAACACGCCGCTGTTCACCGACTACGCGCACAAGCTGCGTACCGTCTGGATGCCCGAGGGTAGCCAGGCTCGCTATGCCGACGCGCGTTTCGATTACCCCGTCGGCACCGTGTTGAGCAAGACCTTCTACTACCCGCTCGATCCCCAAGGTCGGCTGCTGCGTCGCGAGCAGCACGCTGCCGAGGCGGTGGAGCTGAAGCGGGTGCGACTGATCGAGACGCGCATTCTGCTGCGCCAGGAGCAGGGCTGGGTCGCGTTACCCTATGTCTGGGACGAGGCGCAACGCGAGGCCACTCTGGACTGGGCAGGTGCCAGTTTCGATCTGGCACTTCATGATGAGGCCGGCGAGGTGCTGGTGGTCGATTACCAGGTTCCCGACGCCAACCAGTGCGCGGGTTGTCATGAGGAGCAGGCAGGCAAGGGTGTGCAGCCGCTGGGGCCGAAGGCGCGTCATCTGAACAAGGATTTCGCCTACGCCGATGGCACTGCCAACCAGTTGCAGCATTGGCAGAACATCGGTTTCCTGCAAGGTGTTCCGGCTGACATGGCCAGCGTTCCACGAAATGCTCTGTGGGGCGTGCCGCGTGAAGGGGAGAGCCTGGAGCACCAGGCGCGCAGTTATCTGGATGCCAATTGCGCGCATTGCCATAACCCTGAGGGGCCGGGGCGGACGTCGGGCTTGTATCTCGATCCAGCTACACCGTTGAGCATCGCCTATGGGCTATGTAAGCAGCCGGTCGCTGCGGGCAAGGGCTCCGGTGACCGATTGGTGGACATCCACCCCGGTGCACCGGAGAAATCGGTGCTGAGCTTCCGCCTGCACAGCACCGATCCCAGCATCATGATGCCCGAGCTGGGTCGTTCCACCTCCCACCGCGAAGGGCTGGAGGTGATCGACCGTTGGATCGCCAGTCTCGATGGCGAGTGCTGACAGACTAGAGCTGACCTGCCTGCCACTGCGCTTCGCGAGTGGAGAGCGCGGCGGCGATGTCCGCAACGCTGTCGGACGCGACGCTCTCCGGTAGCGGGTCGAGGCCGACGCTGGCGAATAGCTGGCCATAGCTGTTACGCAGCTCGGCGTAGGCCAGGTCGCGGCGCAGATCCGCCTGCAGCGTGTTCAGCTCGCCCTGGATCAGTTCCAGTTCGCCAATGCCCTGGGCCTGGTAGCGATTACGCAGTTGCTCGACGATCTGCCCGTCCAGACCGGCCAATTGCTGGCTGGTCTGGAACTGACGCTGGGCTTCGCGGAAGTTGGCGTTGGCCACGTGCAATTGGGCGAGGATGGCCATCGACATGGCCTGGCGCCGCGCACCGGCGACTTCCTGGCCGGCTTTGGCGACATCGATGGCGGCTGGCGCGGAGAGCACGTTGAACAGGTTCCAGGTGACTTTCACGCCGTAGTCGGCCCAGCTCTGGTTCACCAGGAACGAGTTGCTGTCGTAGTGGCCGCCGGCGGAAAACTCCAGGCCCGGCAGCAGACGGAGCATGGCTTTGCGTGTTTCTGCGGCACTGATGCGCGCCTGGTAGTCCTGCTCGCGCAGTTCGGGACGGCTGGCCAGGGCTTCCTGCTCCAGTGTATCCAGCTCTACCTTGAGTTCCGGCATCTGATAACCGGCATCAGGCGCGAGCTCGACCTGGGGGCCCAGTGGCAGGTTGATCAGGGTGGCCAGGTCGACCTGGCGCTGGGCCATGGCTTCCTCCATGACCCTCAGGCGTGCTTCGAGGCTGTACTTCACCGCGCGGGCTATGGCTTCGTACAGGGTCAGCGGGCCGCTGAGCGGTTCCTGCTCCTTGAACATGGTCGCCAGATCCTGCTGCGCGCATTGCTCGCTGACGCTGCAGTCGAAGCGCACCAGAACATCGCCCTTGTTGAAGTCCTGGCCATCGCTGAACGGCATTTCGATGATGCGGCCAGACAGCACCCCGCGTACCTGACGCTCGCCGGATTGGGAAGCGATGGGCGTCAGTGACTCGAGCAACGGGGTCGGTTCAGAGTGGTGGGCTGAACGCAAAGATCAGCAGGCCGAGGAGGGACGAAAGAGGGCTGTAGCGCGGCATGGCATACGTCCTTGCATGAAGTCAGCGCAGTCTACGGCAGAAGTCGATCCCGGCAAATTGGCGGTAACTGCGCATTCATATGGTGCATGATGTCGACTCTGGTGCGTGCGCGGCCTGTTTCTGGTGCGCAGGGTGTCTGGCCGGCCTAGTTGGCGCGTGTCTTGGGCCCTGGCATAAGTCTTGCGCTGCACTGGGTATCGTCCAGGCTAGCAGGAGGCCGCCGTGTCGATTCATGTCGCGCTGCACCATGTCACCCACTACCGCTACGACCGTGCGGTGAACCTTGGGCCACAAGTCGTACGTCTGCGGCCGGCACCGCATAGCCGCACGCGCATTCTGTCCTACTCCCTGAAGGTCGAGCCTGGTGAGCACTTCATCAATTGGCAGCAGGATCCGCAGGGCAATTACCTGGCGCGTCTGGTCTTCCCTTCGAAGACCCGCGAGCTCAAGGTCGAGGTGGATCTGGTCGCCGAGATGGCGGTGTTCAACCCCTTCGACTTCTTTCTCGAACCCTATGCCGAGCGCATTCCCTTCGCCTACACCGAGGGCGAGCAGCGTGAGCTGGCACCTTATCTGGTCAAGCTGCCGGCGACGCCGCTATTTGCCAAGTATCTGGCCGGCATTTCCCGCGAGCCGGAGCCCAGCATCGACTTTCTGGTGGCGCTGAATCAGCGTCTGTCTACCGACATCCGTTACCTGATTCGCATGGAGCCGGGTGTGCAGACGCCTGAGGAAAGCCTGGACAAGGCGTCCGGCTCCTGCCGCGATTCGGCCTGGCTGCTGGTGCAGTTGCTGCGCCACATGGGGCTGGCGGCGCGTTTCGTTTCCGGCTACCTGATCCAGCTCACCGCTGATGTCAAATCCCTCGATGGCCCCAGCGGCACCGAGCAGGACTTCACCGATCTGCACGCCTGGTGCGAGGTGTACCTGCCTGGCGCCGGTTGGGTCGGCCTCGATCCGACTTCAGGTCTGTTTGCCGGCGAAGGCCACATTCCACTGGCCTGCAGTCCGGAGCCGTCCTCGGCGGCGCCGATCACCGGCGGCCTGGACGAGTGCGAGGTGGAGTTCGAGCACCTGATGAGCGTCGAGCGCGTGTGGGAAGCGCCACGCGTCACCAAGCCCTACAGCGAGGCGCAGTGGCAGGCGATCCAGGCGCTGGGCCGGCAGATCGACGATGACCTGCACAAGCACGACGTACGCCTGACCATGGGCGGCGAGCCGACCTTCGTCGCCCTCGACTATCCCGATGACGATGAATGGAATACCGCCGCGCTCGGGCCGAACAAGCGCCGTCTGGCCGCCGACCTGTTCTACCGTCTGCGCAACCACTACGCGCCCCGGGCGCTGGTGCATTTCGGCCAGGGCAAGTGGTACCCGGGTGAGCAGTTGCCGCGCTGGTCGCTGAACTGCTTCTGGCGCCGCGACGGCGAGCCGCTATGGCGCGATCCCAAACTGCTGGCTGATGAGAAGCGCGGTTATGGCGCTACCGCCGAGACTGCCGCACGTTTTCTCGCCACGCTGGCCGCACATCTTGAGGTGGATGCCGGCAACGTCTTCCCGGCCTATGAGGACTGGTTCTACTACCTGTGGCGCGAGCGCAAGCTGCCGGACAACGTCACCCCCGATGACCCCCGACTGAGCGACCCACTGGAGCGCGAGCGCCTGCGCAAGGTGTTCGACCAGGGCCTGGATAGCGTCGTCGGGCACGTCCTGCCCCTGGCGCGTCAGGTGGTGGGGGAGGGCTGGCAGAGCGGGCGCTGGTTCCTGCGTGATGAGCACTGCCGCCTGCTGCCGGGCGACTCGGCGCTGGGTTATCGCTTGCCGCTCGATTCGCTGCCCTGGGTCAGCCAGGCCGATTACCCCTACATCAACCCGGTCGACCCCAGCCAGACGCTGCCGCCGTTGCCCAGCCCGGCACAGATCCAGCGCCAGTTGCGTGGGGTCTGGCGCGGTGCCAGCGCCGGTGTGCAGAGCGCGCGTCCGGCCAGCGGGCAATCGGCTGCGGGCATCGTGCGCACCGCGCTGTGCGCCGAGCCGCGTGAGGGACGCCTGTACCTGTTCATGCCGCCGCTGAGCCACCTCGAAGACTATCTGGAGCTGGTCGCGGCCATCGAGGCGGTGGCCGCCGAGCTCAATTGCCCGGTGCTACTGGAAGGCTACGAGCCGCCGCTCGACCCACGTCTGCAGTATTTCCGCGTCACCCCCGACCCCGGCGTGATCGAGGTGAACATTCATCCGGCCGCCAGTTGGGACGAACTGGTCGAGCGTTGCGAATTCCTCTACGAGGCGGCGCGCCAATCGCGGCTGTCCAGCGAGAAGTTCATGATCGACGGGCGCCACACCGGCACCGGTGGCGGCAACCACTTCGTCCTCGGTGGTGCGACGCCAAGCGATTCGCCCTTCCTGCGTCGCCCTGACCTGCTGCGCAGCCTGATCAGCTACTGGCACAACCACCCGTCGTTGTCCTACCTGTTCAGCGGTCTGTTCATCGGCCCGACCTCGCAGGCGCCGCGAGTGGACGAGGCGCGCAACGATGCCTTGTATGAACTGGAGATCGCCTTCGCGCAGATGCCCGAGCCGGGCCGCGACTGTCCGCCCTGGCTGGTCGATCGCCTGCTGCGCAACCTGTTGGTGGATGTCACCGGCAACACCCATCGTGCCGAGTTCTGCATCGATAAGTTGTACTCGCCGGATTCGGCCAGCGGTCGCCTTGGTTTGCTTGAACTGCGCGCCTTCGAAATGCCGCCACACGCGCAGATGAGCCTGGCCCAGCAACTGCTGCTGCGTGCGTTGATCGCCCGCTTCTGGCAGGAACCCTATCGTCCGGCGAAGCTGGTGCGCTGGGGCACCGAGCTGCACGACCGTTATCTGCTGCCGCATTTCGTCGAGCAGGATTTCGCCGATGTGCTGCAGGAGCTGGGCAGTTTCGGCTATCGCCTGCGCAGCGAATGGTTCGCCCCGCACTTCGAGTTCCGTTTTCCCAAGGCCGGCGATTTTGTGGTCAAGGGTATCGACCTGGAGTTGCGTCAGGCCCTGGAACCCTGGCACGTACTGGGCGAGGAGGGCGCCGTCGGTGGCACGGTGCGTTATGTCGACTCGTCGCTGGAGCGCATGCAGGTACGCTTGAACGGCATGGCGCCGGATCGCTACGTGCTGACCTGCAACGGCGTGCCGGTGCCGCTGCGGCCGACGGGCAAGGTCGGTGAGTTCGTCGGCGGTGTACGTTTCCGTGCCTGGCAGCCGGCCAGTTGCCTGCAGCCGACCATCGGTGTGCACGCGCCACTGGTGTTCGATCTCATCGACACCTGGATGCAGCGCTCGTTGGGTGGTTGCCAGTACCATGTCGCGCATCCGGGCGGTCGCAACTACGACAGCCTGCCGGTCAACGCCTACGAGGCCGAGAGCCGGCGCCTGGCGCGCTTCTTCCGCCTGGGCCACAGCCCGGGCAAGCGCCCGGCCCTGCAACCGATAGACAATAATGAATTGCCGATGACCCTGGATCTGCGTCGCATCTGACGTAGTCCAGCAATTTGTGGGAGGGCTTTAGCGGCGGCGGTCGCGGCTGAAGCCCTCCCACGGTGCTTAACGGATTTGCACCGCCTTGCCATTGCCGAGCCTGCCATGCACGACCTGCTAGCCGATTACCCGTCCCCTGCCGGGGCCTACCACGAACTACTCGACGCCAAGGGCAACGTGCGCCCGCACTGGCGCCGCCTGTACGAGCAACTGGCGCGCAGCCGCCCGGAGCACCTGGCGCAACGCGAGGCCATGCTGGCCCGGCAGATCCAGGAGAACGGTGTTACCTACAATGTCTACGCCGACCCGGACGGTGCCGATCGCCCGTGGGAACTCGACCTGCTGCCCAACCTGATCCCCGCTGACGAGTGGCAGCAGATCGCCGCCGGCGTGGCGCAGCGTGCGACCTTGCTCAACCGCGTGCTGGGCGATCTCTACGGGCCACAGAAACTGATCGCCGAAGGCCTGCTGCCGACCGAGCTGGTGTTCGGCCACAACAACTTCCTCTGGCCCTGTCAGGGCATGCAGGCACCGGGCGGCACCTGGCTGCACCTGTATGCGGTGGATCTGGCCCGTGCGCCGGATGGCCGTTGGTGGGTCACTGCCGACCGTACCCAGGCGCCGTCCGGCGCCGGCTACGCGCTGGAGAACCGGCAGATCGTCTCGCGCGCCTTCCCCGAACTGTACCGCGACCTGCGCGTGCAGTACCTGGCCGGTTTCTTCCGCACCCTGCAGGACACCCTGGCGCGCCAGGCGCCGAGCGGTGGCGAGACGCCGCTGGTGGTGCTGCTGACGCCGGGGCGTTTCAACGAGAGCTACTTCGAGCACCTGTATCTGGCGCGCCAACTCGGCTACCCGCTGGTCGAAGGCAGCGACCTGACCGTGCGCGACGCCACCCTCTACCTCAAGACCCTGGCTGGCCTGCGCCGCGTACATGCAGTGCTGCGCCGCCTCGACGACGACTACTGCGACCCGCTGGAGCTACGCACCGATTCCGCCCTTGGCGTGCCAGGCCTGCTCGAGGCCGTGCGCCGCGGCCGCGTGCTGGTGGCCAATGCACTGGGCAGCGGCGTGCTGGAATCACCTGGCCTGCCGGGTTTCCTGCCGGCGATCAGCGAGCACCTGCTCGGCGAGGAACTGCTGCTGCCATCCATCGCCAGTTGGTGGTGCGGCGAGCCGCCGGTGCTGGACGAGGCGCTGGAGAAACTCGACCAACTGCTGGTGCGCCCGGCCTTTCCCTCGCAGAGTTTCACTCCGGTGTTCGGCCGTGATCTGGACGAGGCGCAGCGTGCCAAGCTGGCCGCGCGTCTCAAGTTGCGCCCCTACGCCTATGTGGCACAGGCGCGAGCCAAGCTGTCGCAGGCGCCGGTGTGGGATGGCAGTGGCCTGCAGCCGCGGGCCATCGGCATGCGCGTGTTCGCCGTGGCCAGTGCCGACGGCTACCGGGTGATGCCCGGTGGCCTGACCCGTGTGGCTGCAGAGGCCGACGCCGAGGTGGTGTCGATGCAGCGCGGCGGGGCGAGCAAGGACACCTGGGTACTCGGCACCCGGCAGAGCGGGGGCGAACCTTGGCAGACGCAACGCACCCTCGGTACTGCCGACCTGGTGCGTAGCGACCCCTTCCTGCCCTCGCGCGTGGTGGAGAATCTGTTCTGGTTCGGCCGCTATGCCGAGCGCTGCGAAGACAGCGCGCGCCTGCTGCGCATCATGCTGGCGCGTTACGTCGACGATGACGATGATCCACAGGCCCTGCAAAGCGCCCTGGCACTGGCACAGGATCTGGGGCTGCTGGCAGATCCGGATGAAGGCGAGCTGGAGGCACGCCTGCTGCAGGCGCTGCTCGGCAGTGACTGGCCGGCCAGCCTGCGCGCCAATTTGCAGCGCTTGCAGTGGGCTGCCGGCAGCGTGCGCGGCAAGCTGTCCCAGGCCAACTGGCAGGCGCTGGTCGAGTTGCAGCGCGAGGCGCAACTGCTCGAAGGCCAGCCGGCTGACTTCGGCGAGTTGCTGGATTTCCTCAACCGCCTGTTGATGTCGCTGGCGGCGCTGTCCGGCTTCGCCCTCGACGACATGACCCGCGACGACGGCTGGCGCTTTCTCATGTTCGGCCGCTACATCGAGCGCCTGCAGTTTCTCTGTGACAGTTTCGCCGGCTTCCTGCGCAGCGGCTCGGCCACCGACCAATCGGCGCTGGAGTGGCTGCTGGAGCTGGGCAACAGCAGCATTACCTACCGCACCCGTTACCTGGCTTCGGCGCAACTGATTCCGGTGCTCGACCTGCTGTTGCTGGACGAGCAGAACCCGCACGCCGTGCTGTTCCAACTGCGCACCCTGTTGCGCTCCCTGGATGGGGTCAACGAGCGTTTCGAGCTACCGGCCGAGCGCTATCTGGTCTATCTGGAACAGCAGCTCGCTGCCTTCAGCCTGGCCAGCCTGGAAAACCCGCTGTTCGGCCCCGGTAGCACCCGTGCGGTGCTCGAAGGCCTGGCCGACCTGCTGGTGAGCATCAGCGAAGCCGCCGGCGCGGTATCCGATCACCTTGGGCTGCGCTTCTTCGCTCATGTCGATGTCAGCCAACGGACGCAATCCTCATGAGCAGCGCGTTGTATCAGGTTCTTCACGACACCCATTACCGCTATTCGGCACCGGTTTCCCTGGCCCAGCAACTGGCGCACCTGTGGCCGCGCGAATGCCCCTGGCAGCGCTGCCACGAACAGGGCCTGCGTGTCGACCCGCAGCCCTGTCAGCGCCGCGATGGTCTGGACGTGTTCGGCAATCCGCTGACGCGGCTGGTATTCGAGCGACCCCATGAGGCCTTGGTCGTCAGCGCACGGCTACGCGTCGAAGTGCTGGAGCGCCCGCCGCTGGTTCTGGACGACTCGCCGAACTGGGAGGCCGCCTGCGCGGCGCTCAGCTACAGTGGCAAGCGTATGGAGCCGGCGTTGCTAGAGGCCGCGCGCTACCGCTTCGAGTCGCCTTACGTGCGCCTCAAGCAGGTCTTCTCCGATTTCGCCGATGACTGCTTCACACCGGGGCGGCCGCTGCTGCAGGCCGGTCAGGCATTGATGCAGAAGATCTTCGACGAATTCAGCTTCGATGCCGAAGCCACTCAGGTGGCCACACCGCTGCTGCAAGTGCTGGAGGAGAAGCGTGGGGTTTGCCAGGACTTCGCCCACCTGATGCTTGCCTGCCTGCGTTCACGCGGTCTGGCGGCGCGTTACGTCAGTGGCTATCTGCTGACTCAGCCGCCACCCGGTCAGCCGCGGCTGATCGGTGCGGACGCCTCGCATGCCTGGGTGTCGCTGTATTGTCCGCGCCTGGGCTGGGTGGACTTCGATCCGACCAACAACGTGCGTCCGGCGCTGGAGCACATCACCCTGGCCTGGGGGCGGGATTTCTCCGATGTATCGCCGTTGCGCGGAGTGATCCTGGGGGGCGGCAGTCATGACCCGGAAGTGCAGGTGACGGTGCTGCCGCTGGGGTGAGAATGCCGTGGGAGACGTCCGGGTTGCGGCGCTCCCACAGGCGGCAGTCGACTCAGTCGACCAGTTTCACACTGCCTTTCATCATCGAGTAGTGGCCGGGGAAGGAGCAGAAGAAGCTGTAGTCCTCGCCCGCTGCCAGCTTGCTTACGTCGAAGGTCACCGAGGTGCTCTCGCCGCCGCCGATCAGATCGGTGTGAGCGATGACGCGTTCGTCGCCGGCTTTGAGGTAGCTGGCATCGGCGCCGGCGGGGATGCCGTCGGTGGCGATACCGGGCATGTCGGCAGTCTTGCTCAGTACCCAGTTATGGCCCATGGCCGTCTTGGGCAGCGAGCCGACGTGCTTGAGGTTGACGGTGAAGGTCTTGCAGCTCTTGCTTACGGAGATGGCCTGGGTGTTGAAGGTCATCTGATCCGTCGACTCGACGTCTACCGAGCATTCGGCGGCGAGCAGAGGTGTGCTGGCCAGTCCGAGCAGAGCCATCAGTGCCACGTTACGCAACATCATGTTTCCTCCAGATTCCAATGAGTCGGTCAGGTTTTCCGAGAGTGGCACAGCCGGGGCCACTGTAGAGTGCGACCGAAGGTCACGGTGGTTATCCAGAGAAACTGTGGATAAGTGTGTGCGAAAGGTCTGGGCAGCCGCTCCCAGGCCGCTGGTTTCGGGCTTTCTGGGCAGTTGGTCAGCTTTCGTGCTGGGCGCTTGGCACACCTCGCCTCAGACAAAAAGTCCTTTGTAATGAAATGCTTCGCTCAGGTTGGCGACGGTTCAGCAAGGGACGGGCAGGCTTCTGGCGCTATCCCCAGAAGCTGTGGAGGAGCCTGTGGACAAGGTTGGGGAAAGTCGTGCTGACTGGCGCCCTTCGGGAGGCGCCCGCTATTGGGTGAAAAATGATCAGTTGCCACGCAGGGCCTGCCAGGTACGCTGGCCCAGGCTGACCAGCGGCAGTGCCAGCAGGCCCGCCAGCACGCCGAACAGCGCATTGAGCAGCGTGGGAACCAGCAGCGACAGCAACTGCCCGGCATCGTGCGCGACCCACTCGGCAGCATGGTGCACTGCCGCCTCTACTGGCGGCAGGCCATGGCTGAGAATGCCGCCGCCGACCATGAACATGGCAGCGGTGCCGACCACCGACAGCGTCTTCATCAGCCAAGGCGCCAGGCGCAGGATGCCGCGACCGCAAGCCTGGGCGAAGGCGCTGGCGCGCTGGCTGAGGTAAAGCCCGGCGTCGTCCAGTTTGACGATGCCGGCGACCAGGCCGTAGACGCCAATGGTCATCACCAGAGCGATGCCGCTGAGCACCAGCAACTGATTGAGGAGGCTGGCGGTGGCGACAGTGCCGAGGGTGATGGCGATGATTTCCGCAGAGAGGATGAAGTCGGTGCGCACGGCGCCGCGAATCTTGTCGCGTTCGAACGCCACCAGGTCGACCTCGGGGTTGGCGATGGCATCCAGACGAGCCTGCTTGTCGTCTTCTGCGTGGCGGTGCAGCAGCTTGTGCACGAGTTTTTCGGCGCCCTCGTAGCAGAGGAACAGGCCGCCTAGCATCAGTAGCGGTACGACCAGCCATGGCGCGATGGCGCTGATCAGCAGAGCGGCGGGAACCAGAATCGCCTTGTTGAGCAGTGAGCCCTTGGCCACCGCCCAGACCACCGGCAACTCGCGGTCGGCACGTACGCCGGTAACCTGCTGGGCATTGAGCGCGAGGTCGTCGCCCAGCACGCCGGCGGTCTTGCGCGCGGCGATCTTGGTCATGGTGGCGACGTCGTCGAGTACGGTGCTGATATCGTCGATCAGGGCGAGCAGGCTGCTTCCGGCCATGTTGCGGCTTCCGTGGGGGAGAAGCCGCAGAGCGTAGCATTGTGTTACAGGTCTGCGTACAGGCTCAGACGGGCGAGCGATCCACCCACTTCGGTGCCACACTGGGGCGCCATTCGTTGAGGGCATCGAGCAGGTTCTGCGGGCTGTCGGCGATCTGCAGCATTTCGCGGTGCTGCGGGCGGACGAAGCGCTCTGCGACCAGGTGATCGAGGAAGCCGCCGAGCTTGCTGTAGAAACCATTCACCTCCAGCAGGCCCAGCGGCTTGGCGTGGTAGCCCAACTGGCCCCAGGTCCACACCTCGAACAGCTCTTCCAGGGTGCCGAGGCCGCCAGGCAGGGCGATGAAGGCGTCGGCCAGTTCGGCCATACGCGCCTTGCGCGCGTGCATGCCGTCCACCACTTCCAGGCAGGTCAGGCCGCGGTGGCCGATCTCGGCACGCTCCAGGCTCTGCGGGATGATGCCGATCACCTCGCCACCGGCATTCAGGGCCGCATCGGCGACCACGCCCATCAGACCGACGGCGCCGCCGCCGTAGATCAGGCGAATGCCGCGCTCGGCCAGGTGCTGACCCAGTGCTTCGGCAGCTTCTCGGTAGATGGGGCTGGCGCCAGGGCTGGCACCACAGAAGACGCAGACGCTACGCAGGGACATGTAATGGCTCCTCGGCAAAGATGCCAAGGGTAACCAGACCTCGTCCTGCGTCCAAGTCTCAGTGGCGCGTATCAATGCCGCAGGTGGCGCAGGCGTAGCTGGCGAGCAGTTGCTTGAGCAGGTCGTTGAGGTGCATGGCGCGGCTTCCTGACGCAGGGACATGCTGTTCAGGCTAGTCCCGTTGCTGGCGCCGCGCCGTTAGATTGTTTCGATGATGGCGATAGCCAATCAGACCAGTTCCATCGCGCTCATACCGGCCAGGCCCAGCAGTACCACGCCGCAGGCTGCGTAGGTCAGACGATGCCAGAGCAGCGAGGCGGCGCGGCGAAACCAGTCCACCAGGCCGGCGCAGATGAAGCACCAGAGTACTGACGACACCATGAAGCCGGCGAAGAATACGGCCAGATGCATGGGCGTCGGCTGAGCGACGCCGACAGCCGCCATCGCACCACCCATGGCGGCCCAGTAGACGATGTTCTGCGGGTTGGTCAGCGACAATGCCGCGCCTGCGGCGAAGGCACCACCGGCGGCGACCTGAGCATCTTCGCTGGGTTGCGGCGGGCGATGAGCATCGCGCAACGACTGATAGCCGAGCCAGGCCAGATAGAGGGCGCTGGCCAGCGTCAGCGGATAGCGAATCTGTGCGCTGTCGAGCAGCAGCGCCAGCCCGGTGAGGCCGAGTGCGGCCCAGGTGGCGTCGCCCACCAGCGAGCCGATCTGTACCAACAGTGCGGGTTTGTAGCCGTCACGCAGGCCGCGGCGCAGGGTCTCGCTGAAGACGGCACCGGGCGCGGCGTTGAATACGAAGCCAAGCAGCATGGCGGCGAGGAAGAAGCTGAACATGGAGCATCCTTACTAGGCAGGGAAACGAAGGCTACTCGCCTAAGCAGGCGGCGTGCCAGGTGGTGAAAATAAAGTTTTCCACGAAGCCTGTGGGAATAACTGTGGATAAGCTGGTGGTGTCTGTCTGTGAGGCTGAAATGGCGTTGCTTTCAGGGTGCTGATGAAGATTTGATCAGCGGTATTTTTCCTTTTTGTACAGAGACTTGAAATGATTTCGGGAAACTGTAGGCGAGTCTTGCGTTTGTCCACGAGAGCTGTGGATGATGTTGTTGATAACTTCTGTAAGCATCGCTGTAGCCGTTGCGTGGTGGCAGGTTCAGCGCTTTGGTGGGTTTTTGATCAGGTGTCTCGCAACAATTGACTGAGGGCGTTTGGCGCGAAGTTGTCCAGTGTTTTTTAGGTCTCGGCAACAGAGGCGCTAGATTATCCCCGGAATATGTTGATCATCCTGTGGATAAGCTGGTGGCAGATCGTGGCAGCGCCTATCGCGTCGGGTGTTCGCGTTGCTGTCGAGCTTTTCGCCAGCCTAGTCGCTGGGCAGCGCGCCAAGCTGTGTGGAGCGCCCCAGCAGCTGCAAGGCGCGATCCGGATAGTCGGTGATCAGACCATTGACGCCCATCTCCAACAGCTGGCGCATGCTGGGCTGCTCGTTGATCGTCCACAGCTGGACGTGCAGGCCGCGTGACTGGGCGTTGCGAACCAGGCGCGGCGTCGCCAGATTCAGGCCGCTGTGTTGCTGGGGAATCTGCAGCACAGGGTAGGAGGGCGACAGCAGATCACTCAGCCCCAGCCAGTTGAGTGCCAGCAGCAGGCGTACCGAAATCGGCCCGCCAGCCGTCGCGACCTCTGGGCAGAGTTGGCGAAAACGTTGCAGGCTGCGCTCATGAAAGCTGGCCACTATGACGCGGTCGAGCTGGTCGTAGGCCGCCAACATTTCGCAGAGCACGGCCTCCATACCGACATCGGGCACTTTGATTTCGAGCGCCTTGGGGATCAATGGAAAGCGCTCGAACACCTCTGCCAGCGTAGCGATGCGTGTGCCTTGGCCGCGGTAGGGATAGCTCTGGCCACCATCGGCTGTCCATTTGTAGCCGGCGTCGAGTGCTTGCAGTTCGGCCAGGCTGTAGTGCGCGACCGGCCCCTGGCCATTGGTCGTGCGTTCCAGCGTGTCATCGTGAATCACCACCAGCCGGGCATCCTGGCTCAGGTGCAGATCCATCTCCAGCATGTCGACGCCGAGGGCGGCGGCCCGCTCGAAGGCGAACAGGGTGTTCTCGGGCCACAGGCCCATGCCGCCGCGATGGGCGATCACCAGAGGGCGTTCGCCCAGATCCTTCAATACTGCGGGCATGCTCGCCGGGCGGCTGGTCAGCCCCAGTACCAGTACGACGATGCCGATCAGCAGCAGTGGAACGATCAGAAATCGGGTGAGGCGCAGCATGGGCAGAGTCTCGAAACCGGTTCGGGACTTTGTGCCCCACTATAGAGGCATTGGCAAGCGTTGCGGCTGAAGGGGAGGGCACGACGCGCCCAGCGCAGTATTAGCGGTGGGCGAGTCGGCATCGGTGCGCATGGCGCACCCTACGGGGGTAGGGTGCGCTACGCGCACCACGGCAGCCGCTATTGGCTGCGGCTCTTCAACTGGCCAGCAACCAGACGCCAGTCGCTGCCGAGGCCGCGCCAGCGATGCGGATCAGTGGTGCGGCCGCTTGCGGCAGGAAGCGCACCAGCGCGAAGCCGATGGCGTGCAGCGCGGCGGTGGCGACGATAAAGCCAATGGCGTAACCGAAGGGGCTGGCCAGATCCGGCAGTTCCAGGCCGTGGGCGACGCCATGGGTAAGGGCGAAGATGGCGGTCAGGGCAACCGATACCACCATGGGCAGGCGCGCAGCCACGGCCACCAGCAGGCCGAAGGCCAGAACCGAGCCGGCGATACCGGTTTCCATCAGCGGGATTTCCACGCCGGCGAAGCCGAGAAAGCCACCGACCAGCATGGTGCCGACAAAGGTCACTGGCAGCGCCCAGCGCGCCGCACCGCTTTGCTGCGCGGCCCACAGGCCGACGGCGAACATCGCCAGCAGGTGATCCAGGCCGAACACCGGGTGGGCCAGGCCGGCCATGATCCCGGAATCGCCATGCCCTGGGTGGGCGAAGGCCAGTGCCGGGGTGCAGAACAGAGCGATGGCGTAGAGGTTTTTGCGCAGATTCATGAGGTTCTCCTTGAATGGGGAATCAGGCCGCCGTGAGCATGCCCTGGCGTTCGATGAAGGCGATGATCTCGTCGAGACCCTGACCGACTTTCTGGTTGCTGAAGACGAAGGGTTTGTCGCCACGCATCTTCAGGGTGTCGCGTTCCATGACTTCCAGCGAGGCGCCGACCATGGGGGCCAGGTCGACCTTGTTGATCACCAGCAGGTCGGACTTGCAGATGCCGGGGCCGCCCTTGCGTGGCAGCTTGTCGCCCGCCGAAACGTCGATCACGTAGAGGGTCAGGTCGGACAACTCGGGGCTGAAGGTGGCGGACAGGTTGTCACCGCCGGATTCGACGATGATCAGATCCAGGCCGGGGAAGCGGCGGTTGAGCTGCTCCACGGCCTCCAGGTTGATCGAAGCGTCTTCGCGAATGGCGGTGTGCGGGCAGCCGCCGGTTTCCACGCCGATGATGCGCTCGGGCTCCAGGGCCTCGTTGCGCACCAGGAACTGAGCGTCTTCCTGGGTGTAGATGTCGTTGGTGACCACGGCGATGTTGTAGCGCTCGCGCAGGGCGCGGCACAGGGCCAGGGTCAGGGCGGTCTTGCCGGAACCGACCGGGCCGCCGATGCCGACGCGCAGGGGTTGGTTGTTCATTTTCAGGTTCCTCGTCAGGAGCGGAAGAGACGCGAGTACTGGCGTTCGTGCGCCATACTCGCCAGGGCCAGGCCAAAGACGGCGCTGCCCCAGTGTTCGGGGGAAAGGGTGGCGGCCTGCTGCTGGGCGACATCGAGCTGCGGCAGCAGGCGGCTGGTCAGGCGCTGGGCGGCCTGCTGGCCCAGCGGCAGCACCTTCATCAGCACCGCGAGCTGGTTTTCCAGCCAGCCCCAGAGCCAGGCAGCCAGGGCCTCGTCCGGGGTTATCCGCCAGGCACGCGCGGCCAGTGCCCAGGCCAGCGCCAGGCCAGGTTCGTCCTGGGCCGCGAGCGCCTTGCGTGCGGCTTCGTCCAGTTCGGGCAGGCCTTCGAGCAGTTGCCTGAGCGAATAGCCCATCTGCCGGCTTTCCAATGCCAGTTCGCGGGTTTCCCGGCTGGCGCGGTGCTGTTCGGCCAGTTCTTGCAGGTGCGTCCAGTCGCATTCGTTCGCCGCACGGCAATGCGCAAGCAGCAGCGGCGCTTCGAAGCGGGCGAGGTTCAGCAGCAACTGATCGACCAACCAACGTTCGGCGCTGCTTTCGTCATGCACCAGGCCGCTGTCGATGGCCCATTCCAGGCCTTGCGAGTAGCTGTAGCCACCAATGGGGAGCTGCGGGCTGGCCAGGCGCAGCAATGCCCAGGCCGGTTTCATTCCCGGGCCTCGGTGCGTGCAGTCAGCGTGGCTCGGCTCACTTGCGTACACCGAACTGGTGCAGGCGTGGGCCGTAGTTGAACTCCTCGTCGCCGTGATGGGAGTGATGGTGACCACCGCCATAGGCGCCTTGCTCGGGTTGGTAGGGCGCGTCGATGGCTTCTACGGTGGCGCCGAGCTGTTCGAGCATGGCCTTGAGCACGTAGTCGTCGGGCAGGCGCAGCCAGCCGTCGCCCAGTTGCAGGGCGACATGGCGGTTGCCCAGGTGATAGGCGGCGCGCATCAGCTCGAAGGGGCTGCAGCAGGTGACGTGCAGCAGTGGCTCGGGCTTGGCCCGCACACGCACTACGCGGCCGTCCTTGGCTTGCAGGCATTCGCCATCGGCCAGCGCCGGCTGGCCACGTTCGAGGAACAGGCCGACTTCTTCGCCGCTTGTGCTGAAGCAGCGTAGGCGCGTCTTGCTGCGTGCCTCGAAGGTCAGTTCCAGTTCGGCATCGACAGTGTTCTGCGGCTCGATTCGAGAGTGGATCACCAGCATGTGCATCTATTCCAAGGCAGTGTGCCCGGAAATAGTGCAAGTGGCTTGCCAAGGCAGCAGAGTGGCGCAAGACAGCGCATTCCTGCGGCTTGTGGATAACTTGGCAGGGCGGTCAGGTTTTATTTGGTGCGTTTCTGTTTGCTGTGCGCGAATTTGGTGCTCTTTAGCTGGAGGGCTTGCCCAGGCCCTGCCAGTGCTTGCCGCCAACCATGATGAAGCGTAATTGCTGAATGACCTTGGCCTCGGCTGTGAGATGCGCAGGCAGGGTTTCAGCGGGCGGATCGATCAGTTCGGGCAGGGTGGCGAATACTGTCTTGACCACCAGATCCGACACCACGTCGAGCGCCGCGTCGTCGAGGTGCGGCATGCGGTTCATCAGCTTGAGGTCGGCTGCCAGGTCGCTGGTGATGCGTTCGCGCAGGGCGGCAATGGCTTGGCGCACTGGCTTCGAACCACCGTATTGCTCGCGGGCGAGGAAGAGGAACTGGCCGTGGTTGGCGGCGACCTCGGCGAGGAAGATGCGCACCGAGGCGTCGATCATGCCGCGCATCTCGAACTCGTGGCGGCGCACCTGGCGAATCGCCGCGCGGAAGGTCTCACCGACTTCCGCCACCAGCGCCAGGCCCAGTTCGTCCATGTCGGCGAAATGGCGATAGAAGCCGGTCGGCACGATGCCGGCGACGCGCGTCACTTCACGCAGGCTCAGGCTGCCAAAACCGCGGCCGCTCTCCATCAGGGTGAGGGCGGCGTCCATCAGGGACTGGCGGGTCTGCTGCTTCTGTTCGGCGCGTGGCGTCATGCGAAATCGGGTCATGGAGTGAAGGCGCACTCTAGCAAATGCCGGTGGAGAGCGTCGAACCGCATCATGCATTTCAGTGAACGACTGTTGACTGAGTGGTGAGTGCCTGCGAGCATTGTGAACAGTTGTTCACTGGAAATTCACGATGGCCCTGCTTCCTTTGTCTCTCGCTCGTCGTCTCGACGCTTCGCTGCAGCCTTTGCGCTATCTGTGCGGCAATGGCTGGCTGCGCGAGGCCGATGTCGATCTCGTCCTGCGTTTTATCCATCCCGCTCTGCGTCTGAATCGGGTTTTGGCACGTGTCGAGGCGCGGCGCTGGGTTGCCGAAGACATGCTGGCGCTGACCCTGCGCTGCAATGGCAATGCCCGTGGCTGGCGCGCCGGACAACACGTGCAGCTCTACCTGGAGCTCGATGGCGTGCGCCATGGGCGCAGTTACAGCCTGACTGCGGTGAAGCCCGATGGTCGTATCGAACTGGCGATCAAGCGCCATCCCGGCGGCCGTATGTCCAATGCCTTGCTCGACCGCCTCGAGGTGGGCCAGGGACTGGAGTTGGCTGAGGCCTTTGGCGAGCTGCACTGGCCGAACGATGTCCGGCCAGTGTTGCTGGTCGCTGCCGGTAGCGGCATCACACCACTGCTTGGCTTGTTGCGCGACGCCCTGGCGCGCGGTTTCAGTGCGCCGGTGACGTTGCTGCATCAGGTGCGCTATCGCGCTCAGCGTGCCTATGCCGAGGAATTGCAGGCGCTGGCGGAGCGTCATCCCAACCTGCAACTGCGCTGGGCATTGAGTGGCGAGGCGGACGGTCGGCTCAATGAGGCAAAACTGGCCGAGTTGCCAGGTGTGCATCTGCTTGGCTGCGGCCCGAGTGGGTTCGTCGCGCAATTGCGTCAGTGGTGGCTGGCCAGCGAGCGTGGCGGCAGCCTGCAGCTGGAAAGCTTCACCCCGCTACGCGCGGAGCCTGTCGAGGCGGGCGGTGAGGTTCGTCTTGGTTTCGCTCGCAGCCGCCAGCAGGTCTTGGGCAACAGCGCCTTGAGTCTGCTGGAGCAAGCCGAGGCCAATGGTCTGCGTCCTGCGCATGGTTGTCGGCAGGGTATCTGCGCCAGTTGCACCTGCACGCTGCTGGCCGGCACCGTGCGCGATCTGCGCAGCGGCGCGTTGTTTGCCGAGCCAGGGCAGCCCATTCGTCTATGTGTCAGCGCCCCGCATGGGGATGTGGAGATCGACCTGTGAATACCCGCCCTGATCGCGAGTTGAATGCCGCCGAGCTAGACGCATTCGGTAGGGAGCTGGACGCGCTGCGCCAGCGTACTCTGGCCGACCTGGGCGAGGCTGATGCCCGCTACATCCGCCGCGTGCGAGCTGTTGTACGGCTGTGTTGCTGGAGTGGCCGGACACTGTTGATGCTGGGCTGGTTCCCTCTAACCTGGCTGCTCGGCACCTTGCTGCTGGGCCTGGGCAAGATTCTCGAGAACATGGAGCTGGGCCATAACGTGATGCATGGCCAGTACGACTGGATGAACGACCCGGAATTCACCGGGCGTCAGTATGAGTGGGATATCGTTGGGCCGGCCGATTTCTGGCGGCACACCCACAACCACATCCATCACACCTACACCAATGTGCTGGGTATGGATGACGACGTTGGCTATGGCGTGGTGCGTTTGTTCCCGGAACAGCGCTGGAAACCCTTCTATCGCTGGCAGCCGCTGTGGGTGACGATTCAGGCGCTGCTGTTCCAGTACGCCGTGGCGATCCAGCATCTGCGTCTGGACAAGTTTGTCAAGGGACGGATCAGCAAGGAGGAGGTAAGGCCACTAGCGCGTCAGTTCGGCGCAAAACTGGCGCGGCAATGGGTGAAGGATTACCTGGTTTTTCCGTTGCTCGCCTTGCTCCTCGGTGCCAATGCGCTGGCCGTGCTGACCGGTAATCTGGTGGCGAACCTGCTGCGCAACCTGTGGACGTTTCTGGTGATCTTCTGCGGGCATTTCACCGAGAAGGCGGCGGTGTTTGCGCCCGAAATTCTCGAGGGGGAAACCCGTGGGCACTGGTACCTGCGCCAGTTGCGCGGTTCGAGCAACCTGTCCGGCGGGCCGCTGCTGCATATTCTCACCGGCAACCTCAGCCATCAGATCGAGCATCACCTGTTTCCCGATCTACCGGCGCGGCGCTATGCCGAACTGGCGCGCGAGGTGCGCCAGATTGCCGAGCGCTATGGCCAGCACTACAACTGCGGGACATTACGGGGTCAGTTCTGGACGGTGCTGCGGCGGATCTGGATCTATCGTTTGCCCCCTGCCGAAATGGCATGAACTACGGATAGCGAGTGCACGTTCGCTGTAGATCGCAGATATGAAAAAGCCCGGCATGCGCCGGGCTTGGGGATGTTGCGATGCCGTTCAGGCTGTGTGGCCATGTTGCTCTATCACGCGATCGGAGCCACCCTCGGCCAACTGAACGCGCAGGGCTCCAGGGGTACGTTCGTATCCACCTTCTACCAGTTGGATACGCTGGTTGCCGGGAGTGCGGTCGGAACCGTCTTCAGCCAACTGGATTCGTTGAGTACCAGGGGTTCGCTCAGAACCACCCTCGGCCAACTGAACGCGCTGGGCCCCATGGGTGCGTTCAGACCCGCCCTCGGCTAGTTGAATGCGTTGAGCGCCCGGAGTGCGTTCGGAGCCATTCTCCGCCAGTGGTGTGATGAGTTGCTGTTGTACCTGGCTGTCCTTGGCTTCACCCACCAGAGGGAAAGGGGCGCTGCTCGGGGCGGCAAATGCGCTGGTGGTCAGGATGCTCAGGGCCAGGGCGGTCAGGGTCAGTTTGGTTTTCATGTCGGTGTCTCCCGTATGGAGTCAGAAAGTGGCTACGGGATTCATTGTTGAGGACACGGCCGCAGATAAGAACTTGACTGACCTGATAGTGAACATCGATGTCCTCAATACTTGATTGGAAGGCTCTAGGACGTGGCTTCTGGTGCGCCATCAAGTGCGCGCCGGAGAGTTCTAATGGTGTCGCGCAGGGGCTCGGGCGCGCGTATGCTTGGCGACTTTTGACGGGGCGTCATCGATCCGTGCCCTTTTTGTAGTACACCGGAGGCTGCTTTACCGATGCTAGCGGCACAGGCAATTCTGCCGATTTTCGCTCTGATCGTTCTCGGCTACCTGTTGGGCTGGCGCCAGTGGCTCACGGCTGAGTCGGCGTCGGGGCTGGCCAATATCACCTTCAAGCTGTTCATGCCGACGCTGCTGTTCGCCGGCATCGCCAAGGCTTCGCTGGCCGAAGGCCTTTCGCCGATGTTGCTGTTGGCCTACTACCTGCCGGTGCTGCTGGTATTCACTCTGGTCAATGTGCTGGCCCACTGGCGTCGTGGCAGTGCTTCCCCGCTGGGGCTGGTCGCGGCGTTCTCCAACAACGTGCTGGTGGGCATTCCGCTGATCGCCAGTCTGATGGGCACCGATGGGCTGGTCTATGTCTTTGCCATCCTGATGCTGCACAGCCTGACGCTGTTTTCCCTGCACAGTTTCTATGCCGCCTTCGGCAGCCAGGAGCGCGTCGATGGCCGCGCGCTGCTGAAGAACCTGGCCAACCCGATGATCATCGGTCTGCTACTGGGCGCGCTGCTCAATATCTCTGGGCTGATGGTGCCGGACAGTCTCTGGCGTGTGGTCACCTTGCTGGGGCAGGCGGCCTTGCCCTGTGCACTGATCGTGCTCGGCGCGAGTCTGTCGCGCTATCGCCTGCGTCCGACGACGGAGGCCTGGGGGCTGACCTTCGCCAAGCTGGCGCTGTTCCCGACCATGGTCTGGCTGTTGAGCGGTCTGCTGCCAGGATTGAACGACTCGGCGCGTACGGTGCTGGTGCTGCTGGCCGCCTGCCCCAGCGGCGTCAACGTCATGGCGTTCTGCCGCACGGCCGAGGACAACCGCAGCGTCAGCGCCGCGATCTCGCTGTCGACCCTGCTGTCGGCGGCGACGCTGCCGCTGTGGATGATGGTGGTGGGCATCTGAAGGTCATGCTCTCCGACCTTGACCGCGGGGGGAGGGATCAGCCTTTGACGATCTGGCTGAAGCGCAGCAGATAACCATCCGGATCCTGCAGCATGAACTGGCGCACGTTCAGCAACTGAGCTCCTGCCTGGTAAGACACGTCTTCCAGCGGCAGTCTCAGGCGCTGGCCTGAGGACAGCAGCCGCTGGTACAGCAGTTCAATGTCATCCACGGTTATCTGCAGATTAATGCCCCTGCCCAATGGTGCATCCAGTGGGCCGACGACCCAGGGATCATCGTTGTCCAGGTTGTCGGCAATCTGCTCCAGCATGAGCGCCGCCTCTCCCAGGCCAATCGCGACGAACCCCTGCTCTACACGCTCGAACAGAACCTTGAAGCCCAGCAAGTCGCAATAGAAACCAAGGCTGGTGGACAGGTTGTGCACCAGTAACTCCGGGGTCAGTGCAGGCAAGGGCCGGGACATGGTTTTACGCGTCAGCCTGAGCAGCTTTCAGCGCTTCGAGCGCCGGCGCGGCGTAGATGCCCACCTCGACCGCCAGTTCCATCACCCGTTGCAGGTCGTTGGCATACACCAGCACGGCTTGCAGCTCGTCATCCAGCGGCTCGCTTAGATCCACCAGTACATAGCCGCCGGTTTCCGGTGACAGCGCCGAGAGCTGTACCTGGATGCGATTGAGTGCCTTGATCGGTTCGGTCTTGGCCAGTTGCTTGGGCTTGAGCACGAACTGCACCTGTGGGCCGAAGGATTCGGTGATGCGCTGGAACAGCTCTTCATAATTGTCGGCCTGGAACAGCACGGTTTCCGGCAGGCTGCCGACCACTACCCATTCGCCCAGAGGGATGGGGAAGTCATCGTCGTATTTGATGTCCGGGTTGGCAGCCAGGAAGGCGGCTGGATCGGCATAGGCCTGTGCGGCCTCGTCGGCGATGCGCGCAATCTCGTCCTCGGGCAGACAGCCGGAGCTTATCTTGGCGATCAGTTCTTCCAGCTGGGCTTTCATCGGGTGGTTCCTCGGGTATGGACTGGGGGGCAAGAATATTATCGCCTGGGTAGGGTGCGCCGTGCGCACCAGAGCATCGGTAATCGGTGCGCATGGCGCACCCTACGCCCGACGGCATTCGATCCTAGCCGTAGCGTTTCTTGGCTTCGATGGCCAGGCCGCTACCAATGCTGCCGAAGGTGTTGCCTTCCACGCTGCGCGCATTCGGAAGCATGGCCGCCACGCTCTGGCGCAGTGCGGGTACGCCGCTGGAACCGCCGGTGAAGAACAGGGTGTCGACCTGTTCGGCACTGATGTCGGCATCGGCGAGCAGCTGGCTCAGGCTGGCGCGGATGCGTTCCAGCAGTGGCTCGATGGCGTTCTCGAACAAGGGGCGGGTCAGCTCGGCGACCAGGCCCGGCTCGACGCGAGACAGGTCGATGGGGCGCTGTTCCTGCTCGCTGAGGGCGATCTTGCTTTCTTCCACCTGCATCGCCAGCCAGTGTCCGGCGCGTTGCTCGATCAGGCCGAACAGGCGGTCGATACCAGTGGTGTCGACGATGTCATAGCGCATGTTCTGCAGCGCGAGTTGGGTCTTCTGCGCGTACAGCGCATTGATGGTGTGCCAGGTGGCCAGGTTGAGGTGGTAGCTGGTGGGCATGAAGGCGTCGCTCTTCATCCGGCTGCCGTAGCCGAACAGCGGCATCACTCCGGCCAGCGACAACTGCTTGTCGAAGTCGGTACCGCCGATGTGTACGCCGCCGGTGGCGAGAATATCGCCCTGGCGTTCGGCCAGGTGATGGCGCTCAGGAGCCAGGCGCACCAGGGAAAAGTCGGAGGTACCGCCGCCGATGTCGACGATCAGCACCAGCTCTTCACGATCCAGGCCCGACTCGTAGTCGAAGGCTGCGGCGATGGGTTCGTACTGGAACGACACCTCCTTGAAACCGAGCTTGTGCGCCACGGCGACCAGAGTGTTCTGCGCCTCTTGGTCGGCCACTGGATCGTCGTCGACGAAGAACACCGGGCGACCCAGCACGACTTCTTCGAAGGCCCGTTCGGCTTGGGTTTCGGCGCGCTTCTTCAGCTCGCCAATGAAGAAACCGAGCAGATCCTTGAACGGCAGGGCGCTGCCCAGCACGGTGGTCTCGCTCTTCAGCAGCTTGGAGCCCAGCAGACTTTTCAGCGAGCGCATCAGGCGGCCTTCGTAGCCTTCCAGATACTCGTGCAAAGCCAGGCGACCATAGACCGGGCGGCGCTCTTCGGTATTGAAGAAGATCACCGAGGGCAAGGTGATCTTGCCGTCTTCGAGTATCAGCAGGCTGTCCTCGCCGGGGCGCAACCAGCCGACGGTGGAGTTGGAGGTACCGAAGTCGATGCCGCAGGCGCGGGCTGGAGTGGAGAAGGACATGGTGCAGGCAGCCAGAAAAGTTACCGGGAAGAATGACGACGTCGCATCGCGACGGCCCGGAAGGTGACGGCCCGTTACAGGCGGCCGGCAAAAACGGCCGCGTATTCTATGTCAGCGCGACGGTTTGCGCCGCTCTTTCGCGCAGGATCAGGATGGCAGGTCGATGTTCTCTTCGCGCTTCTGTTTCCACTGCGACCATTCGAAACCCAGTACCACCAGCAGCGACAGGGCGAAGGGCAGCAGCAGGTAGAAGACGCGGAACACGATCAGTGCGGCGAGTACGTCGGCTGCGGGAATTTCCGGCAGGGCAGCGAGAAAGGTCACTTCCAGCACGCCAAGCCCGCCCGGTGCATGCGACAACAGAGCCAGGGAGAAGGAGGCGAGGAACACGCCGAGCACCACCAGATAGCCGGGATGATTATCGGCCGGCAGGGCGAAATAGATGATCGCTGCAGCGCACAGCAGCTCCAGCGGGCCTGCCAGCAACTGGCGGCCAACGATGGGCAGGCGTGGGTATTCGACGTGCAGCTTGCCCAGCGTCCAGGGCTTGAACTGGCGCCAGGAACCGAGCACGTAGAGGGCGACCAGTGTCAGCAGGGTCGAGCCGATGATCATGGAAATCAGCGGTGTGACGTCGATCACGCGGTGGATCAGGTCGGGTTGGGCGATCAGCACGCAGCCGCTGGCGAAGATGGTGCCAAGTGCGAAGGTGAAGGAGCAGAACACGATCAGGATGCCGATTTCCTGCGGTGTCAGGCCTTTGGTGCGGTAGGCCCGGTAACGCACCACAGCACCGGAAAATACCGAGGCGCCAATGTTGTGGGCCAGAGCATAGGTGGTGAAGGAGCAGAGTGTGATGAAGCGCCAAGAGATCTTTCGGCCCAGGTGGGCGACGGCGATGCGGTCGTACCAGGCCAGGGCCCAATAGGCACCGAGCGTGGCGCCGGCTGCCAGCAACCAATTGGTGTGGCTGATCGCGCGCAGGCTGTCAGCAATCTCGTCGAGGGAGATGTTGCGCAATTCGCGGTAGAGCAGGAAGCAGGACAGCACTACGGCGCCAAGACCAATCAGCGACCAGATCAGATCGCTGCGTTTCAGTTTGGGTTTGGCTTCAACAACGGACACTGCAACTCCTCACTCGATAGGCCCATGAGGCGGTGAAGGCGGGCCGTACGCCCCTATCGAGGCTACTGTTCATCGGCTTTGTGGGCCGGTTATGCGGGCGCGCGGACGTGTCATGCCCGTTAAGCGCGCTGCGCAGTATCACGGAGGCGCGGCAGATGCTCAACCGCTATGCGCATTTGCGGCGTTACCGAGTATGTCCTCGCGGGGGATGTGGATATCCGCGAGCGAGTCATCGATTCAGATCCAGGCCAGGGTGATTGCGGCCAGTACCGCGTAGCGCGCGGCCTTGGCCAGGGTGACGATCAGCAGAAAACGCCACAGCGGTTCGCGCATCACACCGGCCACAAGGGTGAGTGGATCGCCGATCACAGGCATCCAGCTTAGCAGCAGTGACCAACGGCCATAGCGGGCATACCAGGTCTGCGCCTGTTGCAGGCGCGTGTCGCTGACCGGAAACCAGCGCCGCTGGCGATAGTGTTCGAGGGAGCGCCCGAGCAGCCAATTGACCCAGGAACCCAGCACGTTGCCGGCGGTGGCAACCGTGAGCAGCGCCCAGGTGGCATGAGCGCCGCCGAGCAGCAGCGCCACGAGCACCGCCTCCGATTGCAGCGGCAGCAGGGTGGCGGCGAAGAAGGCAGAAAGGAACAGGCCCAGGTAGGCGGAGGCGGCCAGCATGGAGTCAGCCGGTCAGGACTGGCGCTCCTGGGGATTGGCCATGATCTCTTCCAGGCTGAGCCCGGTCAGGCCGTTAATGGTTTTCCACAGGTAGTAGAAGATGGTCATCAGCATGATCATCGACGGAATGGCGATCATCGGATAACTGAGCAGGGTCATGCGCCCGAGTTCGTCGTTGAATGCCTCGGTACCGGCCGGGCTGATCACGATCCATTTGGCCAGCACGTAGTTCATGAACGAGGAAAAGAAGAAGGTACCGCTGAGCCAGTAGGTGGCGCGCATCAGCCGTGTCTCGAAGTGCTCGACATGGCCGCCCTGTTCCAGGCGCTCGTGAATCTTGTCGACATTGAGCACCGATTTGTTGAACAGCAGGGTGCGAATCAGCGGATAGCGGGTGCGAGTCGAGACCAGCACGGCGATGCCGATCAGGCCTGGGATCAGCGCTTCCTTGACCGCCAGCCACTGGGTATCGAGCTTGAGCAGACCGATGCCGCCGGTCAGTGCGACGCTGATCAGGCCGAGCAGGGCGATGAAGTTGAATTTGCGGTACTTGATCAATTCGAACGCGCCCCAGGCCAGGGGGAAGGCCAGCGCCAGGATCAGCGCGCCGTCGGCCCCCAGGCGGTGTTCGCCACTGAGCTTCATCAGGATGAAGGAGGGAATCAGGATGCTGATGGCCAGATCGATCAGAGGACGGGGCTTGTGCGTCGGGGTACGGCTGTCTGTAGTGGCGGTCATAGCGGCTGGAGTCTGCGTAGGAGGCCAGATGATCGCCTGCCTGGCGCAACAGAGCTAGCCCGACCGTCGGCATCGAGTGTGAAAAAGTATGAGTCGACAGCTTGGCGACAGGCGCCGTGCTCTTGCGGGGTGATGCTAAAGTGATGGCGTGGGTTGGGAGTTCAGCATGCCAAGAGTCGCCTCCTTGTTCTGTCTGCTGCTGTGCGTGGCTGCGTTGGCGCCAGCGCCGAGCTGGGCGCGTGACTGTGTGGGTTTGGTGCCGGCTGGCGCTTCGGCGTTCTGGACTGAGCTGGAAGCTGGCGCGCGTCGGGCTGTGGAAGAACTCGAGTTGGATCTATACACCCGCGGCCCCAGCCAGGAGGGTGGCGTCGAGGTGCAGTTGCAACTGATCGAGCGGATCGTCGCGCGCGATTGCAAAGCGCTGGTCATCGCGCCAGCTGGTGAGGCTATTGCGGGGCGAGTCGCTGCGTTGCGCGAGCAGGGTATCGCCACGGTTTACGTTGACCGTGATATCGGTGGCGAAGGGGCCTACGCCCTGGTGGCTACCGACAACTTCCTTGCCGGGCAACTGGCCGCAATGCAGTTGGCCGACCTGCTGGGTGGTCGGGGTCGGGTCGCCTTGTTGCGTCTGCGGCAGAATCTGCACTCGACGCAAGAGCGTGAGCGTGGGTTTCTCATGGCAGCCGAGGCCGCTGGTTTGCAGGTGGTATTCGATGCCTACCTGGGCGATGACCGGCAGAGCATCGTCGATGCAATCGGTGAGCGCCTGTCGCAGCTCGATGGTTTGTTCAGCCCAAACGGCACCAGCACTCGCGCCACACTGGCGGCCTTGCGCCAACTGGGCAGGGCTGGACAGCTGAGCTTCGTCGGCTTCGATGGTGGTGACCTGTTATTCGAAGCGCTGCAGAAGGGACAGATTCAGGCGTTGTTGCTGCAGCAACCGCTGACCATGGGTGAGCAGGCGGTGCGCCTGGCTTACAGGGCTTTGCGCGGTGAACCTGCGGCCTCGCGTTTTGAATTGCTGCTGGAGCCGAAAGTGCTGCGAGGCGCGGATCAGCTTGGGCATGCCGTGCCAGAACGGCCTTGGTGATGGGCGAGCCTGCCGTTTATGATCACTGCCGTGGGCGTCCTGAATGGGCTGTAGGGCGCGCCGTAGACGGTGGCGAGCGATGATCGAGATGTGCAGGGCAGGTGTTCTGTGGCTGCTTTGCAGCCTGAGCATGATCCTGTGTGCCAGCGAGTTGCGCCTGTATACCGAAGACTATCGACCTTTCAGCTATCTCGAAGAAGGCAAGCCGGACGGCATGGCTGTGGCAGTGGTCGAAGAGCTGATCCGGCGTACGGGCGAGTTCGCACGCATCGAACTGGTGCCCTGGACGCGCGGTTACCATCAGGTGCGGCAGCAAGCCGATACGGCTCTGTTCGCCACCGTACGCACGCCATCGCGCGAGGCGTTGTTCCAGTGGGTCGGGCCGATCGCACGCGGTCAGACGCGCCTCTACAGCCTCAAGGACTCCGTTGTCAGTATCAGCAGTCTGGAAGAGCTGCGGCAGATCGGGGTTCTGGCGGTGCCCAAGCAGTGGTACAGCTACGAGCTGCTGGCCGAGCAGGGGCTGGACAATCTCTATGGCGTACCGACCCCACAGGACATGCTGCGCATGTTTCGCCATGGCCGGGTCAAACTGCTGCTCGCCAACACCCTGACGCTTGACGGCATGCTGGCCGAACAGGGCATGCGCGCCGAACAGCTGCAGGAGCAGTTCGACCTGATGCCCAGTGACTCCTATATCGCCTTCTCTCCCCAGACCGATCCCGAGCGGGTGGCACGCTGGCAGTTGGCATTGCAGCAGATGCGCCAGGACGGCAGCCTGGAACGGCTCTATCGGTACTGGTTTCCGGCTGCCGACGAGCAGACCATTGCCGATTTGCTCAATGTCGATTGAGTTGCCTGCGGATCTCATCCGTGCTTGCTAGTCTGCAACGGATGGGAGGGGTGGATGACGCGTCAGGTGCTGTGCTCATTGTTGTCCTGCTGCTTGGTTGCGCTGTGTATGCCAGCGCTGGCCGAGTTGCGTTTGTTCACCGAGGCTGCACCGCCCATGAGCTTCATGCGTGATGGTGAGCTGAGCGGCTTGTCGGTGGAGGTCGTCAGGGGCCTGTTGGCGCGCACCGGTGACAGCGCCAGTATCGAATTGCTGCCTTGGACGCGCGCGATGCATCTGGCCCAGCAGCAGGCCGACACAGCATTGTTTTCCACCGTGCGTACGCCGGAGCGTGAAGACAGGTTCCAATGGGTGGGGCCCATCGTGGTCGGTACCACCAGCTTCTACTCGCTGAAGTCCCGCGGTCTGAGTATCGACAGCATGGCGCAGGCCGCTGCCACCGGGCCGCTGGCGCTGCCCAAGCAGTGGTACACCTTCGAGATTCTCGGCGCCCATGGATTCGACAATCTCTATGGTGTGCCCAACTCCAAACAGATGATGACCATGCTCAAGCATGGTCGGGTACAACTGATTGCCACCGAAGATTTGACGCTGGCTGGTGAGTTGGCCAGTGTCGGGTTGAAGCCCGCCGACGTCACCGCGCATGTGCCGTTCATGCGTTCGGCCTACTACATCGCCTTCTCGCTGCCCACGTCGGCCGAACGGGTCGCACGTTGGCAGCACGCGTTGCGGCAGATGCACGAAGACGGCAGCCTGGCCGCCATTCTCCGGCGTTGGCTACCGCAGGCCGAACTGCCACCGCTGCAGCCGTAGCGGGTTATTCAGCGGATCGTTAATCTGTGATCTTCCTCCGCGTCGAATGTCCTCCATGTCTCGCACGCCACCTTCACTCGATCTTGCCAGTCGCGCCCGCCTCTTCGAGCACCTGGGCGTGATGGAACGGGCAGGTGTGCCGGTGGAGCAGGCTCTGACCAGTTTGCAATTGGGGGCTCGTTACGAGCAGGTCCTCAGGCGCCTGCGGCAGGCGGTGGCGAGCGGGCGTGATCTGGCGAGTTCTGGCCAGTTGAGTGGCGTATTCACGCCACTGGAAACTGCCCTGCTGCGCGCAGGCCAGGAGGCCGGAAACCTGGCACTCATACACGAACAACTGGCGCAGCG
>Ga0206116_1000598_pt1 | contig 32672 bp, 30 predicted proteins | sample 3A1Ametagenome_FD_178000 | JGI IMG/M metagenome (GOLD analysis project Ga0206116, IMG submission 178000) | Enriched microbial communities from leaf-cutter ant dump, University of Wisconsin, Madison, United States - 3A1A | ecosystem: Environmental > Terrestrial > Nest > Insects nest > Nest dump...
GGCACGCGACCCACTACGCTTTCAGAGCGCGCATGGGGGCGGTGCGTGCTGAGGAGAACGCAGTGCACGACAGGCTTGAGGTTCGTCGCCGGGTGATGGCGGCACTCGAGGACACGGGTGATGGTCGTACGCCCGTGGCGGTCATCGTTGGCGTGCCCGGAGTGGGAAAGACCACGGTGCTCCTGGACTCCATTGCCGGTGTGAAGGCGGCCACCGTGGTGCGTGCACGGGCAACGGTCATGGGTCGCGATCTCCCGTTTGGCGTCATCCAGCAGCTCTTTGGTCCCCTCGTGGCGGCCGATCCATCGCATCCGGCGTTCACCGGCCCGGGCGGCCCCATCGCGGAGCTGGTGACTACTGGGGTCGCGAGTGCGGATGCCGCGGGACTTGCGTTCTCGCTGCGCTGGGCGTTCGCACGGCTGGCCGACGACGGGGTTGTCGCGATCTCCATCGACGACCTGCAGTGGATTGACGACCCCTCACTGCGGCTGATCACCTCGGTGGTGCCCCTGCTGGCCGGCGTCAAGGTGTCGGTGGCCGCGACGATTCGCTCCGGCGAGGAGCTAGAGCAGTCACGCCTCGCGGACCTCATCGCGCTCGCGGCAACGATGGAGCTGGGCCCGCTAGGCGTGGACGGGGTGGAGGACATGATCGGCGATCGCGCCCTCAACCCCTTTGAGGTGCACGCGCGCACAGGCGGCGTCCCGTTCTACGTGGAGTCCGTCATCGAGGACTACGACCGCGGCGGCAGCGCCTCTGCGAGCCGCAAGGTGGCGTTTTCGATCACGAGTCGTCTTGCACATCTCAGCGACGATCACGCTAAGGTCACGCGTGCCCTCGCCATCCTCGAAGCCGACGCCACGCACGCTACCCTCGCGGCGTTGAGCGGCGTTCCGGCCGACGCCGTGCCCGGCGTGATGCGCGACCTCGAGTCCGCGGCAATCGCCACCTCGGATCCGCGACCAGGGGTGGTGCATCCCATCGTGGGCGAGGCCATTCTCGAGGCGATGGGTGACTCGCTCGTGGCTCAGTACCACGACCACGCTGCGGTGGTTCTCGAAGAGCTTGGACTGCCCGCGGCATCGGTTGCCACTCACTTGCTTCACGGCACGCGCACGCGCTCCGCGGAGCGCGTGCGGCACCTGGTGAGTTACGGATCCACGCTCGCGTCGTCGCCCTCGGGGGCGCATGCGGTGCCGTATCTGCGAGCGGCTCTCGACGACATGCCCCAGCTCGATCCGCAGCGGGCCGAGGTGCTGCGCACGTACGCCCGTGTCGCGTTCGCCGCGGGTGACCTGGAGGCCGCTGCGGCCGCACATCGGGAACGCGCGTCGCTGCTCACCGATCCCGTCGACATCGCGCTGGCGCTGGCGGATCAAGGCGACGCGCTGGGGCCGTTGGGTCGCCATGAGCAGGCCCGCGACCTGTACGAGCGGGGGCTCGCGGCGGTGGAGGGTTCCTCCACGCGGGCGCGGTCGGAGGTGCACACGGAGCTGCTGGCGCGCATGGTGTCGTCGGAACTTGTGTCTGACCCGCGCGTGGCAAGCCGCGTTGACGATGCTCGCGCACGCCTCGCGTCCCTGGCCTCGTCACCGCTCACTCTCGCCGACGCCCGTCTGGTCTCTGCCCTTGGCGTGGAGCACACGCTCGCGGCGGTCGATCCCGACTGGCCGGTGGAGGAGCTCACCACTCGTGCCCTCGAGGCGTGGCCGCGAGATACTCCCGGATTTGCCGACGACCCCACCACCTACATGCTGTCCGGCGTCCTCAATCACCTTGATCGCTTTGACGAGGGCGTGGCATTGCTGTCCGACGCCGCCGTTGACGGACGCCGCACTCGCCACGTGCTCACCGAAGCCACAGCGCTGTACTGTCGCGGCGCGATGCTCACCATGGCGGGGCGCATTCAGCGCGCTCGCGGCGATCTCGAAGGCGCCGTTGGCACGGTGCAGTTTGGCTGGAGCCACTTCCGCGAATCCGCAGAATTTCTGCTCGTGCGCTGCCACCTGTGGTCTGGCGACATCGCGGGCGCTCGGGAGGTTGTTGACAGCATCGGCACGTCTCCCGCTCCCCCCTTGCTGCGTTCCTTGCGGCACCTCTCGCGCGCCGAGCTGATGATCGCGGACCAGCAGTATGCTGCCGCGCTCGACGAGGCGTACGCGAGCAGGGACCTCCAGAGCACGGGCATTCCTGCCACCGCGATGGGGTGGGAAGCGGTCGCCTTCGACGCGCTCATGGCGGCAGGCGACGTTGACCAGGCCCTGCGCATGGCCCAGGACGAGCTGGCGTCCGTGACCGCCGCCCGCTCGTCGGCCCGGCCCCGCGCACAAGCCCTCCTGCGCATCGCCATGGCAAGTCAGGCACGGCCCGACGCTCTTGCCACGGCACGCGCGGCACTCGCCGCTACCTTGCCCAGGCGCCGTAGGGATCTTGCGTTGGCGCGTCGGACGCTTGCGGCCGCCTTGGTTGCGGACGGGGGTGCGGACGCGCAGCGCGAGGCCCAGACGCTCTTGATTGACGCAATGCAGTATGCGCGTGAGGAGCGCTTGACTCCCATGGTGGCCGATCTCACCCGCAGGCTGGCAGGCCTTGGTGTAGCGATGCCTGCCTCGACCCATGAGCAGCGTCTTTCCGAATTGTCGTCGGCCGAGTACCGGGTGGCGGCGCTCGCTGCGGAGGGCCTCAGCAACCGCGACATCGCCGCGCGGCTGTTCGTGACGGTGAAGACCGTGGAGTTCCACATGTCTCGCGTCTTCCGCAAGCTGGGCATCACGTCGCGCACGGCCATTGCCGAGGCGTTCGCCCTTGACGAGAGTTCTGCGGCCTGAGCCGACGAGGCAGTGTCGTCGGCTCAGGCCGGGTGGCTGGCCGCCGCACCCTCCATGCAGCGGCCAGCCGTGGTTGCCGATCGTGACCCGGAGTCAGCCGATCGGAACCAGCTCAGCGGATCCGTCGCCAATGCCGATGATGGATCCCACGATGTTCTGCGTGGCCGCCTCTTTGGTCGTGATCCCGCAGTAGATGACGCTGCGGCCCTCGCCGCCCCAGCCGGCACTGCCCGCGTTTGCCACGGGGCGGTAGGTGTCGCTGTCGGAGCCGGCCGCGAGCTTCACGAGGGGCCAGCACGCGTTGTCGATGGTCTTGAGGCTCTCCAGGGTGAAGTCGCCAAACGAGTCCCGTTCCAGCGCGCTGATGGCATCCGCACCCATGACAGTGTCTGCGTTGACGACAGCCACAAACTCGACGTAGTGGGGTTGGTCGCAGGTCACCGCGGTCCACGCCTCGTAGTCGAAGCACTGGCGAAGCTGGAGGGGGAAGTCGGCGGTGAGCATCGCGGAGACGTCAACCGGCCCGTCGAGCGCAACGCTGACCATGTCGCCCGCGACGTCAATCCAGTAGTACGAGCACACGAGGTCGTGGTGACCCTCAGCCCACTGTTCCGCGGTGGCGAGCGTAGCGTCGGGCAGGAAATTGCCATACAACTGGATGATGGCCTCGTTCACGGGAACGTCGCCAAAGTCCGCGGCATCCATGCCGGTGAGCTTGAGCGCCTCCGTGTTGCATGCCGCGCCCTTCCACTCCTGGAAGGCCGCGTGTACCTCGTTGCCCTCGGTCTGGAGCGCCACGTAGTCCGCCGCGGGGTCATCCGAGAGCAGCGACGGGTCAACGGGGATGACCGCGTAGACCGCGTAGTGGCTGGGCTGGGTGCAGTCAACGATGGTGGTGAGGTCGGCATCGATGACGCTGCTGATGGGATTCACCACGGTGTCTGCGATGCAGTCCCCGGGCGCCGGCAGGGCGATGGTGGTCTGCGTGGGTTCCAGCGAGGCGCTGGGTGCGGCCCCGGTGGGCGATGGCTCGGGGGCGTCCCCCGTGCATGCCGTGAGCAAGACGGCGAGTGCCGCCACGCCTGCCAGCGCTGCGGATCGCGTGAACGAGATGGGCATTGAAGTACTCCTTGAGGTTGTGAGTTACGGCGGCGGACAGGACGCGCTTACGGACATTGCACGGACGTACCGACACGAGGTCGCGTCGCGCGATCGATACCCCTCAGCAGGTTCGGCTAGCGGCTGCCACCAGTGTGTGACGCGCGTGACCCCCGGTTCCAGCACCGGCGACCCCAGTTCGCAAAGACTAGGGTCGCCGGCGCATCGCCAGGCGGGGCCGCGACTGTGCTCCGGGTCAGCTCACCGGAACCAGCTCAGGGGATCCGTCGCCAATCCCCACGAGGGACCCGACGGTGTCGTAGTCCAAGGACGCCATGATCGAGACACCGCAATAGACGAGGCTCTTTCCTTCGCTGCCCCAGCCCGTTGCGCTGGCGTGGCCAATGGAACGGTACGCGTCGGTGTCGTCAGAGCCCGTGGCCCACGGGATGACCGGACGGCACAGGTCATCGAGCACCGCGACGTCGTCATCGTTCATGACACCGTTCGCATCTGGGGCCATCTGTGCGGTGACGTCCGTGCCGAGGATTGCGTCGGCGTCAAGAATCGCCACGAACTCCGTCCAGTGCGGCTGGTCACACGTGACGATCGCCCACTGTTCAAAGTTGAAGCACATGCGCACATCCGCCGGGAAGGCGGCCGTGTACAGGGCGGCCGGGTCAAGCGGCCCGTCGAACGTCATCTGGAACGGCGTGCCGCGGTCGTCTGCCCAGTACACCGAGCACACCACGTCGTGGTGGCCGGCAGCCCATTGTTCGGGAGTGGTGAGCGTAGCGTCGGGCAAGAAGCGCCCGTACAACTGGGGGACGGCCTCGGGGCCGGACTTGCCGTTGAACTCGAGCGAGTCGGCACCGGTGATTTCCAGTTCGGCGGCCTGACACGCGTCTGCCCTCCAGCGCTGGTAGGTGTCGTACAGCGCGCTGCCCTCGGTCTGCAGCGCCACATAGTCCGCGGAAGGGTCGTCGGACAACAGGGCGCTGTCAACCTCCAGCACGGCGAAGACCATGGACGCGTTGGGCGTTGTGCAGTCCACGATGTCCGCCACGTTGGTGTCTTGGCGGCCCGTGATGGGGTTCGTGACGAACGAGCCGAGGCAGTCCCCCGGTGCGGGTAGGGCCGCTTCGGTTGCCGCGGGCGAGGCGGATGGCGAGGCTTGAGTGGGCGACGGCGATGGCTCGGGGGCGTCCCCCGAACATGCTGACAGCATGAAGGCGAGTGCCGCGGCGCCTGCCAGCGCCGCGGATCGCGTGAATGACATGGACATTGATGTACTCCTCCGGGTCGTTGCATGCGGCCACGGGGAGGACGCACCGAAGGGAACATGCACGGGTGTACCGACACGAGATGGTGTCGCGGATCCCATGCCCCTCAGCAGGTTCGGCCAGCAGCCGCCACCAGTGTGTGGCGCTGCAGACCCGCGATTCCAGCACCGGCGACCCTAGTTCGCGAAAACTAGGGTCGCTCGATGCGGCACGTTGGTGGGCCGGGCGGGACTTGAACCCGCGACCGATGGATTATGAGTCCACTGCTCTAACCGGCTGAGCTACCGGCCCGTTGACCGCCCGCCAGTCTAGCGACGGGCGCCGCCACCGCCGTGCGTGTCCTGGACCGTCCCGCCGATCCGGTACAGTATTCGAGCGCGATCCCCCGTAGCTCAATTGGCAGAGCGTCCGACTGTTAATCGGCAGGTTACTGGTTCGAGTCCAGTCGGGGGAGCGAACGATCCGTGACCCGCATCGTCCCCGGCAGGTGGGGGTTCGAACGCCAGGGCCCGCAGGTATCCCGGATTGGCCTTCTCGGCCCCACGGGTAAACGCGTCGGGTGTGTGAAGACCGTACCTCTAGTGAGGTCGGCTCGCGCGGCGAACGTGGCCGCGAGTCAGGGTTTCGCCGCAGCGAGCCTAGCTCGGTTGCCCTCGACCTGGTCCGCCCAGTGCTGTACGTTGCGTGGTTCGCTACACGCATCGCCCACACCGAACCAGGTCATGTAGCGGACAACTTCCGCTTCGATCTGCTCACGAGTGAGGCCCGGTATCCCCGCGATGTGGTCCCCGATCATCTTCCCGGTGACCGTGCCGTACCCGCTGAGCGCCAGCTCGACTGGCGCAGGTTCTGACACCACCTCCGCGTCAATCGCCGCAATCACGTAGCCATCGAAGCCCCACTGAACGTGGACGCGCAGTTCGGCGGGGCCGTCTGTGTTTTGATCTGGAGTGAGAGGCACCGTCCACAGCTGGACAACATCTTCGTCCCAGAAAGTGCGCCGCCGCGGGGAGCCCTTGCGGGGCTGACTAAGTTGGGTAGTGGACTCAAGCACACCATTCACTCGCACTTCCACCGTGGCCGAAGTGGGCGAGCCCCATCGTTCAATCTCGAGGCGCTGCACCCCGTACTCACCGCGAAGCCGGAGCATGCTGGCGTGGTACCGACGACCAAGGCTCGCGTCGGACTGATCAATGAGTCGCGCCTGCCCATTGCGCGGCACTCGACAGATGAAGAACTTGGTCATGGTTAGCTCCCGATTCCCTGGGGCCTATGCTAGGCGGGGGGTGTGACGGAGCGCCAACGGCGTGCCGTCGGGCTGTGGATAACTCTGTCGCCGGGTGCGTGCGACCAACGTCACACATGGAGTCTTGCGTACATCACCACGGCACGGCTACCACACTTTCGCGCGCACTTTAGGACGTGTCATTCGGCTATTGACACACCGGACGCTCCACGGATATATGCACACCTCGCGCACTCCCCGTACACTTCGGTAGCCACTACGGCTTTCGACCGCTTACCGGCCGGCACGGGCTTGAGCACGGGTTGCACTGGGGCACCACACACTTGGAGGCGCTACAAAGTGTGGTAGTTTCTCTGCCCCGAAATCTCGCCTGAATTGCCACTTACCCTCTCCAGCAACGCCTCAACTGAGGACTGACTGGAGGGTGAAGTGAGTGAGCTGAACCGGCGCTAAATCGCTGCCGTCACTGACAACGCGCAACGCGCCATACTGCACGTTCTCCGCGCGGTGGAGGCGCTCCACATGGAGACGCGCGCGGCGCTTTAGGATGCCGTCGCTGGCACCTATGTCGTCCGCGATATCCCTGACTACGACCCCGCTGGGCGGTTCCGCCAGATCACGGATGCGCGCCGCGCGCTGAGAACCGCGGATGCTCGGCAGGTAGCCGCCGGTCGCCTCATCAAGCCGCTCGCGGAACGCACGGTTGCCCCCCCCGCCCCCGCGCCCATACAAGTGCGGTACGGGGCACTCGCAAACGTCCCGTGGGGGCGCCGATGAGCGCGACGGCGGTGGAGGCGACCGCACCCGGCGCACACCTCGCTGACCAGACGACTGCGACCACTTAGGAGTGGCAGGTGTACGCCCTGTGCGCTGGGTACGGGGCGGGTGCGGACCGGCTGTGGTGGTCACAGAGGGAGAGCGAGAAAGCCCGCGCCAAGGCGATCTGTGCGCAATGCCCACTGGCTCTCGCGTGCAAGGCCGTTGCAGTGCGGCTGGATGAAGCCACAGGCATCTGGGGGCGTGGACATGGCCGACGCGGCTGCGCGCCGGACAACACGGGCGGATGTGCTCTCCCGTGACGCCTCCCCACGTTGGTGGAGTGGTTGTTTGCGTGTAAATCAAGCCGCGGCCATCGTCGTGTTGTGCAGGGCTTCGAATTGGTTGGGGATCGCGAAGTGGCGTCTGCGGGGGTTGTAGAACGCCTCGATCCATTCGAAGCTCGCGTTTTCGAGTTCGGCCCGGGGCGATTCAGAGCCCACATACGACGCCTGGCCTGGTTACGTTCATCATCCACGATGACGGCTCGCGCGCCGATCTGCAGATGATCACCGCCGACTAGGAATGCGGCAGTTCCCTGAACGCGCCAAGCGCGCGGCCAAGGAGTATCTCCGTCACGCTCGTGACTTCGTCGATGCTCACGTCTGGGAAATCATCGAGAAGGCCGGTGTCGACCTCAGCGCCGATCCAGAACCGATCCAGCGCGTGAAACACCTCGATGGCATCCGTGAGCACCGATTCATCCGGGACGTACTCAACCTGCACTAAGAACTTGGCCATTTCGTGGGCGAGTTCGTTGCGGTGCAGGCGCACCCGCTCCAACTTGGCTGCCGACTCGAGAGTCAGAGCACCCATGTCGATGAGCCACGCGATTGACGCCCGGTACTCGTTGCGCGGATCGAGGGACGCAACGTTGGAACGCCACTGCGCGCCATCATCCCCGTGAAGCCAATGTTCCTCACCGTCGAGGATCGCACATCCGTAGAAGCCCTTGACTCGATCCACGACATCGGCACGTATGAACTCGTAAGCAAGTTGGAGCAGTCCTGAGAACGCGAGCGTGCGGTTCACGTACGCCGAAGTGTAGTGATCTTCCACGGGCCAACGCTAGCGAGCGCGCGCCGCTAGCGCCCAGAGTGCTGCCCTCACGTCCCTGTACGGTCCCGGCGCGTCACCACCCAGCACGGACACGCTCACGTAGCCGCCCACCGGCGCAATCCACGCGATGACCTCACCGCTCGCGCCCGTCACCACCCACTGCCTTCCGCGCTTCTACGCGACCAGATCTACTTCAATCACGCTCACCGCCGCGCTCTCACACGCGGCTCCGACACCGGCACAAGAGACACCCATGTCGGTCATGTCCATTGCCGCCCAGAAGGCATTCCTGACCGCCATCGGTGTGCCCAGCGCGACCACCGCACAACGCAAGTCCTCGTGGCAGGTGTTCCAGGCCGCGTCCGCCTGGCACTACTTCGACAAGATTGCCAAGAAGGCTGGCACTCTCGATGTGGACCGCGCGCCGGGCCCGCTCACACAGGCACACGTGGCGGCTCCCAAGGCCGCCGGCAACCGCATCGCGCCCCACTTTTGGCTCGCCGAATTCGTGTGCGGAGCCGAGGGGAATACGCACGTGCAGAACGACCGTGACCTCTTCCGTGCCCTGGAGACGTTCCGCGCCGAGCGCGCGCCTGGCGGTGTGACCATCGTCAGCGGCTACCGCTGTGCGGCGCACAACAAGGCCGTGGGTGGCTCCAAGACGTCCGCCCACCTGCTGGGCAAAACGGCGGACATTTGTCCTCACGTGAAGCCTGCCAACGCCCGCGGCTTCGGCTTCCACGGCATAGGTATACGCGACGGTGTGGTCATCCGCGCTGTCCCCGCACGCGTGCGTCTCGCCGCAAAGCGATGCTTCATCCGGACGACCTGTCAGTCGTACGCAGCCACCATCCCCACTGGCGGTGTGTTCGCGGCCGTCATCATGTCGCTCTTGGAGGACTAGAGCCGGCTGGCGATCGCCGTCACGGCTGCGGCCGCACTGATTTCGCCGCCGCTGGCTGGTGCGGCCTCGTACTTGTCGATCATCGCTCGCGGCATCCCAGCCGACTACCAACCGAGAGGCTGACCTACTACCCTCATGACTGCGCCCCTGGCGTCGCACACACTACCCCCGATGTGCGACGCCGTGGGCGTTTTTCTGTCTCTAGAACTTTGCTCGTCCATGTGGGGCACCGTCAGTACCCTGTCGACATGACCGGGATGACCCCACAGACCGCCCGTGCCTACTGGCACGCGCTCGTGGAGAACGCCGCGCGGCTCGTGGAGGATGCCGACAAATTGTTCCCCTCTCCCCGCGCGCAGGCTCTCGTCGTACTCGCGATGGAGGAGATCGGCAAGGCGATCTGGGTGCACCGTGCATTCTGGGATGCATGGTGCGACGACACGGACACAGAGCCCCGGGAGATGCCGGAGCATGGAGCGCTTGGGAGGTTCCACATCCCGAAGTTGATGAACGCCTACGAGTTCATGAGCGACGACGAACTGAGGCACCTGCTTTCGGGAGAGTCACTTGCCGAGTGGGACGCAGAGCGGGAGGCCTCCCAGCGCCAATGGGCGCAGTTCGACAACCTCGCGAAGCAGCAGGCGCTGTATGTGGACCCCGACGGTAAGGGCGGCTTCACCGTGCCCCACCACCTGCACCGAATGACGCTGCGCTTCGACGTGTGGCAGGCGGCGAGCACTGTGCTGTGGGCCATCAACGACGCAGCGTTGCGCGCGAGCCTCATCAACGCCGAAGGCCCTCATCTGCGGAACGAGGAGGCCAGCATGAAGGCCGTAATGGCCCGATACGATGACTAGGTGCGCAAGGCAGTCTCCCCCTCGGCGGCAGGTGCCCTCTCGTCGCCCCCTCACTCACCCTACGTAGCGACTCCTGGTCCGCCTCTACATACCGCAGCATTGTCTCGGGTTTCGCATGCCCCAGCACCTTCCCCAACGCGAGTGCGTCCCGCGTTGCTGCGTATAAGGTTGCAATGCACGCGTGGCGCAACTTGTGCGACGTCCACCGACGAGGCGGCGCGTCAGAAATCATGGTGGATACCGCCTCAGGCGTGAGGCACTCACCGCCACGCGATGAGTGGCTCTGGAAGATGAACCCGTTGTCACTGCCGCCCCGTTCGAGGCTCGCCGCCGAACGCGGCATCACTATCGGCACGACCCGTGTGTCGCCGCCCGTTCCGGTGACGTAGAGCATGCCCTCGGTTGACTGCTCGTACCGCAGCGACGCGATCTCATCACACTTGAGCCCCGCGTAGCGGGCGAGCAGCAGCATCAGCGCCACACGCGGGTCAGGCCATGCTGCGAGTGCACCGAAGAAGATCTTGTCTGAGATAGGCCGTGGCACCCCGCGAGCGACACGCACAGGAGCCAGGTGCGCTGCCGGCGACGCCGTAAGCACCCCCACGTCGGCCGACCATCCGAAGAATGAGGTGGCCGCGCTCCGAGCACTTTTCAGCGTCGACAGGCTCCACGAGCGGTTCGCGAGCCAGGCCTGCAGGTCCAGGAGCGTCACATCGAGCGGGGACCGGTATCGCCGTGCCAGCAGAGCCACGCAGTGCCTGTGCTGCCGGATAGTCCCCGGTGCGATTCCTCGCGCACGGAGCGCCACTTCGTACAGCGCGAAGGCCGAGCGCCACTCGTCTTGCTCGGTGTCACTGCCAGTCAGACGGGTCAGCGTGTCGCGTTGCGGTGATGGAATAGCGATCATGCGTGCGTCAGTATCCATAGGGCGATGCACAACCTTTCGGGTCGGACGCGCATCGGTTGACCGGCAGGTTACTGGTTCGAGTCCAGTCGGGGGAGCCACCACCAAAAGCCCATTTACCAGCGATGATGCAGGTAGATGGGCTGTGTTGTGTGAGTCCCCAGCACTACGCAGCCGGGTCCCTCATGTCCGTGGATCCAAACTCGTCGAGCGTCCAGAACGGGTTCATCGCGAGCTCCCACACATGCCCGTCAGGGTCCTCGATGTAGCCGCTGTACCCTCCCCAGTCCGTGGGCTGCGGCCGCTTGAGCATCGTGGCCCCCGCCGCAAGCGCCGCACGGAACCGCTCATCCACCTCGGCGACCGTGCCATAGTTCTGCGCCAGGGTCATGGCCCCAAAGCCCAGCTCGGTGTGGGGCCGGCCCTGGTCCACCGCCAAATCGTCTAGGCCAAACAGCGCCACTACCAGGCCATTCGCCTGAAAGAACACCACCTCATCGGCCACCTGTTCGGGCACCCAGCCCCAGCGTTCATAGAACCCGCGCGACCTCTCAAGATCCGCAACCCCCAACGTCACCACCGCAACACGCTGCTTGTGCATACCGGTCATGTCACTCCTCCCGTAGTGCCCGTCTGCGCGTCTCCAGTCCAATGAGCTCCGCAAACGCCGACGCCGCCTCCTCGCTTCCCTCCCCTGCCCGCTGCATTGCGCCGCGAAGTTCGGCGATCTGCCGAGTCAGGTCAAGGTCAAGCATGCGCGCCAAAACCGATCTGGCATAGTCCGCATCCGCATGATCGGTGGGCAGCGGCGTGACCGCAAGCTGTGCCACCACGCCCGCGAGCGCCTCGCCCGCCTCGGCCGTCACCACGCCCACCCAGTCGCTCGCGCCCACCGCCGGCCCGCCCGCCGCCTGCACGGCCTCAAACACCGCACGGTACTGCGGCACCGTGAACGCCTGCGCGCTGATCGCGCCATACAGCGCCGCCGCCGAGGCGTCCCGCGCCACCTCCTCGCCCAGTTGCAGCAGCACCCCCACCGTGAGTGCCTGGGCACGCACCACAGGGTCCTTTGCATTGGGCCTGCCCGACGCCATGGCCGCCTCTCCCGCCCCCGTCGCCCCAGCGTCGGGCCGAGTGGTGGCGCCACGGCCCACGGCGCTCACGGCTGCGGTGACCTGTTCCGGCTCCATGCCAAGCCAGCCGGCGAGCGTGCGTGCGTACTCGGGTCGCAGCGCGGCGTCGCGGATTCCCGCGACCACGGGCGCGGCGGCACGCAACGCGGCCACCCGCCCCTCGGCGGTGGCGAGGTCATGCGACGCGAGCGACGCCTTGATGACGAACTCGAAGAGCGGCACGGGACGCTCCATGAGCGCCACCACGGCCGCGTCGCCGTGACGCTGGCGGATCTCGCACGGGTCTTCGCCGTTGGGGTCCACCGCCACGAACGTCTGCGCCAAGAACTGCTGATCAAGGGTGAACGACTTCAGCGCCGCGTTTTGGCCAGCCTCGTCACCGTCAAACGTGAAGATCACTCGCGCGCCCGTGGCACCCACCTTCAGCTGCGTCGTGTCCCCCATGAGCCGCCGCACGATCTTTGCGTGATCCTCGCCGAACGCCGTGCCGCACGTGGCAACGGCATTCGTCACCCCCGCAAGATGGCACGCCATGACATCCGTGTAGCCCTCCACGACCACCGTGGTGCGCTCGCTGCGGATGGAGCCCTTGGCGAGGTCAAGGCCGTACAGCACGTGCGCCTTCTTGTAGAGCTGGGTCTCGGGAGTGTTGAGGTACTTGGGGCCTTGGTCGTCGTCGTACAGGCGCCGCGCACCAAACCCGATGACGTCACCCGTCACCTCCCGAATAGGCCACACGAGGCGGCCACGGAAGCGGTCGTACACTCCCCGCTGACCCTCACTTACCAGGCCCGACGCTCGCAGCTCGGCCTCCGTGAAGCCCGACTTTCGCAAGTGATCCGTGAGCGCTGACCACCCCTTCGGTGCATAGCCAACGCCAAACATCTCGGCGGCGGCCCTGTCAAAGCCGCGCTCGCGCAAGAAGTCTCGCCCCGTGCGTGCCTCGTCGCTCGCAAGCTGGGCAGCGTAGAAGGACTGAGCCACACGATGAGCCTCGATGAGGCGCTTGCGCAACCCCGGCGTCGGGCCGCTGCGCGAGCCGCCCTGCTCATAGCGAAGCGTGACGCCCGCGCGTTCTGCCAGGTACTCCACGGCCTCCGTGAACGGCAGGCCATCCATGCGCATGACGAACTCGATGACGTCGCCACCCTCGCCACAGCCAAAGCAATGCCACCTGCCAACGCTTGGCCGCACCGTGAACGAGGGTGAACGCTCGTCGTGAAACGGGCACAGCCCCTTAAGCGAGCCCACGCCCGCATTCTTCAACGCCACGTGCTGGCCGATGATCTCGTCGATGGGCGCGCGCTCGCGAACCGCCGCGATGTCGTCACGGTTGATGGTCCCTGGCACGTGCTCACTCTAGTTCTCTGGCGGATAGGCTTGGGGCAGTCTTTGTGGAAAGGAACCGCCGTGCGAGTAGACGCCTTCCTTGCCGACACCGCTGAGGTCGTCAACGGCAAGATCTATGCCCTAGGGGGCGGCTGGAACACCATCTTTGTGCGCCAGTTCCCCGCCCAGCACCGTCGGCTTGCCGTGGCCGTCACCGTGCACGTGCCGTTCACCGACACCAACGTGTCCCACAACCTCGAGGTGACGCTCGTGACAGAGGACGGCGAGACGTACCCCATCGGCCTGCGGCCCGACGATCAGGGCAACCCCCAGCCCGTGCGGGCCATGGGAGGCGAGTTCACGCTCGGCCGCCCTGCACACCTTGCCGACGGCTTTGAGCAAGTGGCGTGCTTCGCGTTCACCTTTGACGGCCTGCGGTTCGACAAGGCGCGGCTGTTGTCGTGGGTGGTGTCGATCGATGGCGAGGAACTGGCGCGGCTGCCCATGCGCGTGCAGAACGCCCAACAGTAGGTCGCATCCTTGAGCGCGTACCTGCACGTCATCTACCCGGCGGTGCTCATCGTGAGCGCGCTTCTGGTTGCCCACGGCATCCTCACCCTCATCGCTGTCGGTACACACAGGTCACTTCAATGGGTGGTGACGGCCACGTGGGTGGCGGTTGTGGTTCAGGGCGCCGCCGTGGTGGTGCTCCTCGTCAACGGAACATCTGCGGACCTCATCCTGGCCATTGGGTATCTCCTGGCTACCGCGGCGCTGCTGCCGCTGCTGGGCATCGGACGGCTCGGCACGCCGGAGGCCGCCGCCGAAGACCCCGACCCCAACCGGCCCATCCTTGCTCCCGACCAAATCGCCCGCGTCGATGCCGGCGCCGCGATTGCCGTGGGGATCGCGCTCGCCGTCGCCTCATGGCGACTCACCATCGTGCTTGGAGCCTGACCTCGTGAATCCCATCGCCCGCATCATCCTGGTGGTCGTGTACTCGATCCTCGGCCTCGCTGCCGCCGGGCGCGCCACCGTTCAGATCCTCGAGAAATTCGATGAGGCGCCCGTGGCGTATGCCGTGTCGGCGCTGTCCGCGGTGCTCTATGTGCTCATCGCGGTGGCGCTGTGGCGGCGGTGGGAGACCGTGGCGCTCGTGGGGTCCTCCATCGAGCTTGCCGGTGTGCTCATCGTGGGCACCCTGGGATACGTCGACGCCGACCTGTGGCCGGACGAGACCGTATGGACTGGCTACGGCAGCGGATACGGGTGGGTTCCCGTACTGTTGCCGCTGGTAGCCCTGTATTTCCTGATCAGGGGGCGTCAGCGTCGGGCAACCACAAACCGGTGATACCAGTCATGCGCGGACTTGTCCGTGAGTGACGCCACCTGGTCAACGGCCACCCGCTTGCGCGCTGCGTCGTTCGCGGCCTCCTCGTAGAGCGCGGCAAAGTGCGGCTCCATGGCCTCCGCACCCCTCGCCTCCAGGGCAAGCACGAGGGCCGACAGCCGATCCCGCTGCTGACGGTAGCTGCCGCGCCGCTCGCGGGGCGCCATCAAGAAGTGCACGGCGATGCCCTTGAGGATAAGCATCTCGGACTGTACCTGGGGTGATATCACCAGGTCGGCGCCGTGACGGGTCAACGGGCCCTTGCCATGCTGCGCCTGAGTGGCCTCAATCACCGCATCGCACAACCGGCCGATGAGCTGGCTCGTCATGTCCTTGAGGCTCGCGAGCGCGCGGTGAGAACCGTCGTATTCATCCATCCACCACGGCTCCGCGCGCAGGCGGTCCAGGGCGTCGCCAAGCTCCGCCTCATCGCCGCGGCCGTACCACTCGCGCACGTGCTGAGCCACGGCGCGCACCTGCCCGTCATCGCGCAGCACGGCGAGCGCAACGTCGTTGTGCACCACAGAATCCTCAACGTCATGGACCGAGTACGCCACGTCGTCGGCGAAGTCCATGAGCTGCGCCTCAAAACTGCGCGCCCTGGGCGCTGTGCCCTGGCGCGCCCACTCGAAGACGGGGCGATCATCCTCGTAAAAGCCGAATTTGCGCGTAGGAGTGCCGTCTTCGCGAGCGGGCGCGTCAGGCTCCGGCCAGGGGTACTTGATGGACGCGTCGAGCACTGCACGCGTGAGGTTGAGGCCCACCGAGGCGCCCGTGACGGGATCCACGGACTTGGGTTCGAGCCGGGTGAGCAGGCGCAGCGTTTGGGCGTTGCCCTCAAAGCCGCCGATGTCCCGGGCCGTCTCATCCAGCGCACGTTCGCCGTTGTGTCCGAACGGCGGGTGACCCAGGTCATGGGCCAGGCATGCCGCGTCAACGACGTCCTCATCGCTGCCGAAGACCTTCGCCAGGCCGCGGCCCACCTGCGCCACCTCGAGGGTGTGTGTGAGGCGAGTCCTAACGAAGTCGCCCGAGCCCGCGCCCAACACCTGAGTCTTGGCGCCGAGGCGGCGCAACGCGCTCGAGTGCACGATGCGCGCCCTGTCGCGCTCAAACGGGGTGCGCGTGGCGCGCTTGGGCGGCTCGTCAACAAAGCGCTGAGCATCCGCGTCCGTGTACCCGGGGGGAAGCTCGCTCACATGGCGATGCTATCGGCTCTCCAGCGCGTGCTCCCCCACCCCCCGCCACCCTCCCTCCCTCGTGTCGGTACATGCGTGCCTCCTCCCAGCCGTCCCTCGCGTGCTCCTCCCTCCTGTCGGTACGTGGGCGCGTGTTCCGGGACCAGAAGGAGCACGTATGTACCGACAGGAGGACGGGAGGGAGGGAGGGAGGGAGGGAGGGAAGGGACGGAGGGCGGGTGTGGGAGGTCTGGGTGGATGGCGACAGTTATCCACAGCACGGCCCGGCGCCGCTTTCACAGCGCGTACGCAGCGGGCACCATCACCCCCATGCCGCTGCTGTCCAAGGTCCCCGACCTCCTGCACGCTCTGAACCGAGAGCCCACAGCAGCACGCGGACGTGCCTTGTGTCACCGCTTTGGTCGAGCCGCACTAGAGCAATCCCGCACGTCTGGCGACATCCACGCATTGCTGCCCCGCATCTACGTTCACCGGGAGCAACGGGAGAGCTTCCGTACCAGGGCACTTGCCGCGATGGAATGGCTTCCACCGGGGGTCGCACTGACGGGGCTCGCCGCATGTGCCGTACATGGACTGCTCGAGCACGACCCGCCCCACCTCAGGGCCGCAGCTCCCTCGCCGCTCCACGTGCGGTCCCCGCGCTGGCTGACGCTCCGACGCTGCATCCGCCCGTCCACCACCGTGGAGATCGATGGGCTGCGGGTGGTGACCGTCCACGAAGCGCTCGTTCACGCGTGGGAGGAGGACCCCACGGGCGCCGGCAGGGAAGCGATCTTCGCCGCGCTGCGCGAAGGCAAGACAAGCGTCGTCAAGATACGGGAGGCGCTCGACTACTACCCACGCGTGAAGGGCCGGCATCGCTTCCTGGGCTTCCTGCGCTACCTCACGGACGGCATGCAGAGCTGGCTCGAATACGTGGGCGCCCGCACCGTCCTGAATACCCCTGACCTCAGCTGCCTGAAATACCAGGAGAAATTCGTGCTCGAGGGCCACGTGTTCTATGCAGACCGCTACGATCCCCGCAGCGGCACGGTGGTTGAGTTCGATTCAGCGCGCTGGCACGGGTCCGCCGAAGCCCGCGCCTACGATGCCTGGCGCGATGAACTCTTTCGCAGACACGGCCTGGAACCGGTCCGGCTGCCGTATCTCGACGTGGTCCGCAATCCACGGGCATGCCGTGCCAAGGTGCGGGCCACGATTGCCCAGCAGCTGGCGAAGCGGCGGGCATATGCACCGCCGTAGGCTGGCGTCATGGGACGTGTCGTTGGATACCTCGCCATGTCGCTAGACGGCTTCATCGCTGGGCCCGCAGACGAGCTCGCCTGGCTTGAGGCGCCCCGTGGCGAGTCGCAGCCTCCCTTCGCCACGGGCGCATGGGCGGCGACGGCACCGGATGGTCTTGAGTTCGACGACTTCATGGTTGGCGTTGGCTGCATCGTGATGGGCCGGCACACGTTCGACGTCGTCGATGCGTTCGACGGCCCGTGGGCCTACGGCGAAGTTCCGCTTCTCGTTGCGACCTCGCGTCCACTGCATACTCAGCGGCCCACCGTTGAGTCCGTCCAGGGTGACGTGGGCGCCATCATCGCCCGTGCGCTGGACCTCGCCAACGGCCGCGACGTTTACGTTGATGGCGGTGCAACGATTCGCTCTGTGCTCGAGGCACGACTGCTTGATCGCCTCATCCTGACCATCCAGCCAACGGCACTGGGCGCCGGCATTCCCCTCTTTGCGGGATTGGCAATGCCCGCCGAGTTTGCCGTTGAGAAGATCCGACGCTGGGGTCCAGGCTTCGTGCAGCTGCACCTCAGCACACGGACGGCCTAACCTCCGGAAACGCTGAGCTCCGCCTCACGCAGTCGCAGTTCGAGATCGGGCGTGATCTCTCGAGTGTCAAGCCAGCCCTCGGGACATGCTGGCCGCTTGGGCGTCCCCTGACGCCCTCGGGCGCCCTCCGCATCCACGCCGGGATATGGCGCATCGCCAAGGTCGTCAAGCAAGCTGCGCAATTCGGTGAGAGTCGATACCAGGCCCAGCGAGCGTCGGGCCTCTCCGCCTACTGGATATCCCTTGAAGTACCAGGCCATATGCTTGCGAATCTCTTGCATGGCCTTGTGCTCATCTCCGCCAAAATGGCGGACCATCAACTCACCGTGGCGGTACACGGCGTTGGCAACGGACGCCAGCGATGGGCGCACGCGCTCGGCACGGCCTTCGAAGGCCGCCTGCAGATCAGCGAACAGCCATGGCCGGCCCATGCATCCGCGGCCCACAACCACGCCGTCACAACCGGTCCGCTCCACCATCGCGACCGCGTCCTCCGCCGACCAGATATCGCCATTGCCCAGCACGGGCACGCTCCGCACGGCGTCCTTGAGCCGGGCGATGGCTTCCCAGTCCGCGGTGCCGCTGTAGTAGTCGGCGGCAGTTCGCGCATGAAGGGCAACCGCCGCGGCGCCTTCGCGCTCGGCCATCACGCCCGCGTCAAGATACGTGAGGTGATCGTCGTCGATGCCCTTGCGCATCTTCACCGTTACGGGAACGTCGCGACGCGAGGCCTCACGGACGGCCGCACGCACGATGTCCCTGAACAGATCACGCTTCCAGGGCAGCACGGCACCGCCGCCCTTGCGGGTGACCTTCGGCACGGGGCAGCCGAAGTTCATGTCGATGTGGTCAGCACGATCTTCATCAACGATCATCTTGACGGCCGCACCAATCGTTGCCGGGTCCACGCCGTAGACCTGCACACTGCGCGGCACCTCATCCGCATCATGCGAAATGATGCGCAGCGACTCCGGCGTGCGCTCAACGAGTGCACGCGACGTCACCATCTCCGCCACGTAGAGACCGCCGCCGTGCTCGCGGCACAGCCGCCTGAAGGCCGCATTGGTGATGCCAGCCATGGGCGCCAGGACAACAGGCGTGGCGATCCGCAGGGGCCCAAGCTCCAGCGGAGGCAGCAGTGCGGACGTGGCTGGCGCGGTCATGACGTCCATTGTCTCAGCCTTCCACCCACCCGCTGTCGGTACGTGCGTGCTGGCATGGAGGCGCGAAGACGCACCCATGTACCGACAGCGTGAGGGTGGAGGGGATCAGGGCCTGCGAGTCAGGGTGCCAGCCTCAGGCGCCGATGAGGCGAGTCGCGAGGTACGCGGAAACCTGCGACAACGCCACGCGCTCCTGCGTCATGGTGTCGCGGTCGCGGATCGTGACCGCCTGGTCCTCAAGAGTGTCGAAGTCCACCGTGATGCAGTACGGAGTACCGATCTCGTCCTGCCTGCGGTACCGCTTGCCAATGGACTGCGTCTCGTCGTAGTCCACCGTCCACGAACCGCGCAGCTCCTTCGCAAGATCCTGCGCAACGGGCCGCAGTGCGTCAGTCTTGGACAGTGGAAGCACGGCGGCCTTGACGGGCGCCAGTCGGGGGTCAAGCTTCAGCACCTGCCGAGTCTCCACACCGCCCGACGCTGTGGGCGCCTCCTCCTCGACGTACGCCTCCACCAGGAACGCCATGAGGGAGCGGGTGAGTCCCGCAGCCGGCTCGATCACGTACGGAATGAAGCGCTCGCCGGAGGTGGGATCGAAGTAGCTGAGGTCCTTGCCGGAATGCTCGGAGTGGGTCTTTAGGTCAAAATCGGTGCGGTTGGCGATGCCCTCGAGCTCACCCCACTCGCTGCCTTGGAAGCCAAACCGGTATTCGATGTCGACGGTCCGCTTGGAGTAGTGGCTGAGCTTCTCTTTGGGGTGCTCGTAGTGGCGCAGGTTCTCGCGGGAGATGCCAAGGCCCGTGTACCAGTCGGTGCGAGTATCGATCCAGTACTGGTGCCATTCCTCGTCCGTACCAGGCACAACGAAGAACTCCATCTCCATCTGCTCAAACTCGCGGGTGCGGAAGATGAAGTTGCCTGGCGTGATCTCGTTGCGGAAGGACTTGCCGATCTGTCCGATACCGAACGGCGGCTTCTGCCTGCTCGCGGACACCACATTGGCAAAGTTCACGAAGATGCCCTGCGCGGTCTCGGGGCGCAGGTAATGCAATCCGGATTCGTCTTCCACCGGACCCAGATACGTCTTGAGCATCATGTTGAAGTCGCGTGGCTCGGTCCACTGGCCGCGCGTGCCACAGTTGGGGCACGGAATCTCGGCAAGGCCTCCCTCGGGCGCCCGGCCCTTCTTCTCCTCGAACTCTTCGATCATCTGGTCTTCGCGGAAGCGCTTGTGGCAGCTCAGGCATTCGGTCAGCGGGTCCGTGAAGACGCCAACATGGCCCGACGCAACCCACACCTGACGCGGCAGAATCACCGAGGAATCAATGCCGACAATGTCGTCGCGGCTCGTCACCATCGCGCGCCACCACTGGCGCTTGATGTTCTCCTTGAGCTCAACACCCAGCGGTCCGTAGTCCCATGCCGACCGCGTACCGCCATAGATCTCTCCGCACGGAAAGACGAAGCCCCTGCGCTTCGCAAGAGAGATGACGTTGTCAAGGCGGGACGGCTGTGCCACAGAGAGCTCCTCACTGGATGAAAGGTTCCGGGCAAGTCTAGTGGCGCACCACACGCGCCCCGTCCCCACGCTCAACGAGCCCCATCGCCCCATCGCCCCCTCGCCCCACTCCGCTCTCCTGTCGGTACGTGGGTGCGACTTTGCGCGCGCGAAGCAGCGCGCTTGTACCGACAGGAGGCAAGGGGGCGCGAGGTGGCGCGCTTGTACCGACAGGAGGCAAGGGCACGGGGGCGAGGCGCGCGCGGAGCACAGCGCCCGCCACGCATCCCCCTTTTTGACAATGATTCTCAATCGCATTACCGTGTTGCACATGAAGTCGCTCACCGCCGCAGCCGCGGTCCTGCTGCTGCTCACGGGATGTACGTCCACGGCGAGCGACAACAACGTCGAACTCACCGTTGTCGCCTCGTTCTACCCGCTTGAATACGTGGCGGAACACGTGGGCGGCGACCTCGTCAACGTGGTGCCGCTCGCCTCGCCCGGCGTTGAGCCTCACGACCTCGAACTGTCGCCCTCCAACGTGCGCCAGGTCGCGAGCGCGGACCTGGTCCTGTACCTCAGCGGCTTTCAGCCGGCCGTCGACGACGCCCTCGTCGCCACCAAAGCCCGCGCCTTCGACGCCGCCACCGCCGTCCAACTACGCGCCTCCCAGCCAGACAACGACCGCTCAGGCGAGGCAATAGACCCCCACTTCTGGCTCGACCCCACCCTGCTCGCCACCTACGCCACCGCACTCGGTCAGCAGTTCGCGCAGCTGGACCCCGACCATTCGGCGACCTACCTCAGCAACGCCACCACGCTCGCCGCGAGCCTGCGTGACCTTGACACCACCTTCACGGACGGCCTCGCCCAATGCGAGCGTCGCGATATCGTCACAAGCCACGAGGCCTTCGCCTACCTCGCGGCACGCTATGACCTGCGGCAGATCGGCGTCGCTGGCGTGGACCCAGAGACCGAGCCCTCACCCGCACGACTCCTGGACATCCGCGACCTCGTGAACACAACCAACACCACCACGATCTTCACGGAATCACTGGCCAACACCGCCGTGGCGGACGCGATCGCCCGGGACACGGGCGCCACCACCGCCGTGCTTGACCCCATCGAATCGGTGGCACAGGGCGACGACTACGCTTCCGTCATGTCCCGCAATCTCGATTCCCTGAGGACCGCCCTTGACTGCGCCTGACCCCACGCCGGGCACCCTGCTGAGCGGTACCGGCATCAGGGTTGCCCTCGGCGGCACCGAGATCCTGCATGGCGTGGACATCGGCGTGCACCGGCACGAGGCCGTTGCCGTCATGGGCGCCAACGGCTCCGGCAAGTCCACCCTCACGCGCGCGCTCGTTGGCGTGCTCCCACTGACCGCGGGCGAGGTCCGCTACAACGGCACCCCCATGAGCCCCGCCGCCCGCGCGCGCCTGGGCTACGTGCCGCAGCGCATCAGCGCGGCGGGCGGCGTCTCTGCAACCGCCGCCGAGGTCGTCATGTCGGGGTTGCTGCGCCGCGGTCACCTCCGCCCGCCGCATGATGCCCGACGCCGGGTCCAGTCCGCGCTCGACCAGCTGGGTGTCGCCGACCTCGCCACTCGCGACGTCGGCTCGCTCTCTGGCGGGCAGCAGCAGCGCGTGCTCATCGCCCGCGCGATGGTCCGCGAACCGGAGCTGCTCGTCCTCGACGAACCGATGACGGGCGTAGACCTGCAGTCGCAGGTGGCGTTGGTGCACACGCTGGACCACCTCAAGGCGGACGGCGCGGGCATCGTGGTGGTGCTCCACGAGATCGGCCCGCTCGCGAGCCTCATCGACACGGCCGTCGTGCTCGACCACGGCGAAGTCACCTTCCGCGGCGCGCCGCCGCAAGACCTCGGCGTCCACGCCCTTCCCGGCCACGAGCACACCCACGCCCACGTGGATCCCCCGACCCCAGCGTCGGGCCCCGTGCTGGAGGTGCTGCCGTGAACCTGCTTCTCGATCCGCTCGTGCAACGCATGCTGATCGCCGGCGTTGTGGTGGGCCTCGCGGCGCCCATTGTGGGCACGTACCTGGTGCAACGACGCATGGCGCTGCTCGGCGACGGGATTGGCCACGTGGCGCTGGCGGGCGTTGCCGCCGGCTGGCTGGCCGGCTCGCTCGCGGGCTTTGCACAACGTGACGCGCTCGCTCTGCCCGGCGCCATCCTGTTCGCGATCATTGGTGTCGTGATCATCGAGCGGATGCGTTCTCGCGGCACCGCGGCCGCGGACGTTGTCATGGCGATCCTGTTCTATGGCGGCATCGCGCTCGGCGTGCTGCTCATTGGCGCCTCTGGCGGCACCAGCACCAACCTGCTCGGCTACCTCTTCGGCTCCATCTCCACCGTGTCATGGGCCGACGTGTGGGTCTCCGTGGTGCTCGCCGGCGTGATCATCGCCATCGGCATAGGCCTGCGCCGCGCGCTGTTCGCGGTGACCCACGACCAGGAATTCGCCTCCGCGTCCGGTTTGCCCGTCAACGTGCTCAACATGCTCGTGGCGATCCTCGCCGCGGTCACCGTCACCGTGGCAATGCGCGTGGTGGGCGTGCTGCTGGTCAGTGCGCTGATGATCGTGCCGGTGGCCATCGCGCAGCTGCTGACTCATTCGTTCAACCGCACCATGTTGCTGGCCATGGGGATAGGCGCGGCGCTCACGCTCGCGGGCATCGCGATCACGCTGTACGTCAACCTGCAGCCAGGCGCCCTCATCGTGGTCATCGGCGTGGCCGCGTACGCGGTGGTCGCCACGGCCACGGCGACGCGCCGCCGCCGAATGGGGGCGCGCGGATGACCGGCGAGCTGCGCATGACGCGCCAGCGCGCGGCCATCCTTGACGCGCTGGGCGCCGGGGACTTCCGGTCCGCCCAGGCCTGGCATGACCTCTTGCGCCACGCCGGCTCCAGCATCGGTCTGGCGACCGTGTATCGCACGCTCCAGTCGCTTGCAGAGGTGGGCGAGGTTGACGCCGTGGTCACCGACAATGGCGAGACGCTGTATCGCCGCTGCGAGCAGCCCGCCCAGCACCACCATCATCTGCGCTGCCGCGAATGCGGCAAGGCCCTCGACATGGACGTCCCCGAGTTTGAGGCGTGGGCGGAGCAGTTTGCCGCGCGCCACGGCTACTCGGACATCGAGCACACGGTGGAGATCACCGGCGTGTGCGCCGACTGCAGCGGCGCGAGCGCCTGATGCCCGGCGTTCCCGCAGCCGTCGCCGACGGCCCGTGGTGGTGGGTATGGCTCTTCCTGCTGGCCGTCGTGTTCTCCCGCTCGCAAGGCACGTATTGGGTGGGACGGTGGCTGCGCCGCGGCCTGACCGGCCGGCCCGACGCTTCGGTGAGCGTGCAGGACAAGCCCAGTGAGCGTCGGGCACGGTGGGCGCGGCGATTCTCTGGGCCCGGCTGGGAGCGCGCCGAGAACTTCCTGGACCGCTGGGGATTCATCGGCATCCCGGTGTCGTTCCTGACCGTGGGATTTCAGACGATGGTGCTCGCGGCTGCTGGGTTTGGGCGCATGCGGTGGGACCTGTTCACCGCCGCGATGATCCCCGGGTGTGCGGCATGGGCCACGATCTACACGGCGCTCGGTGTGGGGCTTGCACAGGCGTGGACCCGGTCGATCTGGCTCTTCGCGGGGATCCTCGTGGCGCTCGTGGCTGCGGCGTGGGCGCTCACCGCGATCAGGCGCTCCCGAACCTCCGATTCCGCTGTGCGTACTCCTCGATAGCTGCCCACAGGTGGGTGCGGTTCACGTCCGGCCACAGCACATCGCTGAACACATACTCGGCGTACGCGGCCTGCCACGGCAGAAAGTTGGAGCTGCGCTGTTCGCCGCTTGAGCGCCAGAAGAGATCGACGTCGGGCATGTCGGGCTCATCAAGGTAGCGCGCGAAGGTCTTCTCGGTGACCTTTGCGGGGTCCAGAGTGCCCGCGGCAGCGGCCTGCGCGATGGCGCGAGCGGCGTCCGCGATCTCGGCCCGTCCGCCGTAGTTGACGCACATCGTCAGCGTCAGCGTCCGATTGTGTGCGGTGAGCCGTTCAGCCTGCTCCAGCTCGTCGATGACGGACTTCCAGAGCTTGGGGCGGCGGCCTGCCCAGCGCACCCTGACACCCCACTCATGCATCTGGTCCCGGCGGCGGCGGATCACATCCCTGTTGAAGCCCATGAGGAAGCGGACCTCGTCCGGGGAGCGCTTCCAGTTTTCGGTGCTGAACGCGTAGGCGCTCACGTGGGTGACGCCCACCTCGATGGCGCCGGCGACCACGTCAAGCAGCGCGGCCTCACCCCTGGCGTGGCCTTCCGTGCGCGCGAGGCCACGCTGCTTGGCCCAGCGTCCGTTGCCGTCCATGACGATGGCCACGTGGCGTGGCACCGCGTCTTGGGGCAGCTGCGGCGGGAGCGCGCCGGACGAATGGGCTGGGGGTGGCTTTGGCGTCACGGTCGCCAGCCTACTTTGCCGCCCCAGCACGCTGTCGGTACACGTGTGCAGGTTCCCGGTCCGGAAATGGCGCGTGCGTACCGACAGCAGGGGCGGGGGCTTCAGGAATCGCGATCCACGAGGGGCAGCGACCGCACCCGCTTTTCCAAGTGGTACTGCGTGTACGCGGCCACGATGCCTGCGGCGTCGCGCCGATCACGGGCCTCGGCGCCGTCCACCACGCTCCAGTCGCCCTCGAGAAGCGCCGCAAGCAGCACGAATGTACCGACAGAGGGAGCGGCGGCGCCGGTTGGGCGGCAGTCCTCGCACACCGCGCCACCCTCGGCGATCGCGAACGCGCGGTGCGGTCCAGGCTTGCCGCACACCGCGCAGTCGGTGAAGCTCGGCGAGTACCCGGCAATCGCAAGCGATCGCAGCAGGAACGAGTCCAGCAGGCTGCCCGGGTCATGATCGCGGCGGCTGAGCGCGCCCAGCGCGCCGTGGAGCAGGCGATACTGCTGCGCGGCCGGCTCCTTCTCGTGGTCCACCAGCTTGTCCGCGGTCTCCACCATGGCCGTGGCCGCGGTGAACAGCCCATAGTCCTCGGCGATGCGCCGCGCGTACGGCTCGCGCATCTCCACCTGGCTCACGATGTCGAGGCTGCGCCCCTCATACAGCTGCACATCCGCGAGCATGAACGGCTCCACCCGCGCGCCAATCCGGCTCGACGTGCGCCGCACGCCCTTCGCCACCGCGCGCACCTTGCCGTGGTTCTTGGTGAGCATCGTGACGATGCGGTCGGCCTCACCCAGCTTGTGAGTGCGCAGCACGATCGCATGGTCTCGATACAGGGGCACGCTCCATTGTCCCCGCTCGCTGCCCGCCCGACGCTATGACGAGGCCGTAGGCGACGTCGCCGAATCCTCGGTGGGCGATTGGGTCCCCACGAGCACCTCTATGGCGGCACCCTCGATCGCGGCGTGAATCTGTTCTTGGGTGGGGTTGGCAGGCAAGTCCTTGAGAACGGTCGCCGGATCGGCGAGCACGGCGACCGTGCGCACCACCACGCTCGAGTCCGCGTCCGTCACGAGCACCGCTCGGCATGCAATACCGCCCGCCGCACTCAGCGCATCCTCTGGGCACACATCGCTCGTGACATTCACTCCCCCGGTGGCCGCAAGCACGGCGTCCTGTGTGGCGTTCGCGACGTCGAGGAACGAACCGGAGGGGCTGCCCTTCCAGCACTGCGCGACAAACGGCTCTGCGGGTGCCTGGAACGAGCCGCCAATCGCGTTGCCCGTGCCACACGAGAAGCTCGTCAGGCCCTGTGAGGAAAGATCTGGCATTTGCCCGGCAACGGTCTTCGCGGCGGCATCGGCGTCACCGCCGGAACAGCCAGCAAGGATGCCAAGCATCGCCCCCATCGCCACCACGATGCCGGCACTCCGGCGCATACGGTTCGCTCGCACCGCCTCATGGTACGGGCACTCGACCTACGTGCGGCACACGCCGCCTACCCCGCAATGAGCCCACCATGATCGGCGACGGGATCCACACGGGGCAGCCGCGCCATTCTGAAGCCGTTCACGAGCCCGGCCATCGCGGCGAGCAACGGGATGAGCATCGCCACCTGCAACGCCAGGTGACGAGCATCCGCATTGATGGAAAGGATCTCGTCTTGCACCTGCGACGGTTGGCCCTCGAGCAGTCCCGCGAGTTGGGTGTCGGTCATAACCTGTGCGTCCTGGTCCAGGCTGTGCGCCACCTGTTCTTGCTGCTGCGCCGTGAGCACATCACTCGCCGAGGCAAGCGACGTGAAGGTGCCAGCGAGCGTTGCCAACATGACCGCGCCACCAACGGCAAGTCCAAAGGACAATCCAAAGGAGCCTGCCGCGGAGTTCACCCCGGCGGCCTCGCTCACTCGCTCCTGAGACACGGGCGCCAGCGTGTAGTTATTGAGCTGCGATACAAGGAGCCCAAGCCCACAACCGGTGACGGCAAGGGGAAGCGCCAAGGCGAGTCCACCGTCGGCCCGGGGAACGAGCGGAATGATGACGACCACGCCCACCACAACAAGCAGGAATCCCCACCGCACGAGGGTCGCAGGCGCCGCGGCGCCCGCCCGGCGGCCCGCGATCAGTGCTACCGCGAACATGCTCAGCGACAGCGGTGCGAGCGATAGCCCTGCCTGCAGCGCGTTGTACCCGTGGACCATCTGCAGGTAGATGGGAAGCACGATCATCACGCCACCCAGCGCGATCTGCTGCATCATCTGTTGCGAGATGCCAAGGCGGAACTGTGCGGAGCTGAACAGCGTGGGGTCAATCAGGGTGGCGCGCCCGCGTCGATGCGCGCTACGCAGCCACCACACAAGCCCCGCCATCGCGAGCGCGCCCACGGCAATGAGGGCACCCACCGCCTCGCCGCCTTCTTGCCACACGAGTATTCCCAACACGATGCCACCCATGGCCACAACGGACAGCACCGCACCCACAGGGTCTACGGCGCGTTCGCCCGTGAAGGGCACGTCCACGACGAGGCGAATGCCGGACAGCACCACGGCGATGACCACCGCCTCAAGCAAGAAGGCGATGCGCCAGGACAGGAAGGTCGTGAGGACCCCGCCGAGCAGCGGGCCCACAGCGGCGGCGATGGCCGCGGCGGCGCCCACCAGCGCGTACACCCGGCGCTGCATGTCGCCCTCGAAGTTGCCGTGGATCAGCGACTGCATCGCCGGGAGCAGCAGCGACGCGCCAAGCCCGCCGACTACCGCCCACAAGACGACGATCGCGGTCACGGACTGCGCGAGCGTCATCGCAAGCGCGCCCACCGCATACCCGAGCAGCCCCAGCACGTAGGCCCGCTTGCGGCCGATGAGGTCTCCCACCTTGCCGCCGATGAGGATGAACGCGGCCGAGACCAGCGCCTCCAGCGCGATGGCGGATTGGACGCTGCTGACGGTGGTGTCGAGGTCGTGCACCACGGCGGAAATGGACACATTCATCAGCGAGGTGTCGACCACGAGCACAAACATGGCCATGGCGAGGAGCAACGCCAGCCGCATCGGCTTCGCTGGGGTCACCTGCTGTGGCGCACCCGCCATAGGCACGACGCTACTCGCCCGACGCTGCGGCGGCGCGGCGAAAGGGTCGCCGCAGCGTCGGGCGGGCTACCGCACGCGGCGGTTGATGGCCGAGATGATGGCCTTGAGCGAAGCCGTGGTGATGGACGGATCGATGCCGACGCCCCACAGGATTTCGTCGTCGATCTGGCACTCGACGTAGGCGGCCGCCACGGCGTCGCCACCACCGCTCATGGCGTGCTCGTGGTAGTCGAGCACCTCCACGCGCGCGCCGCGGCCCTTGAGCGCGGCCACGAAGGCGGCGACGGGGCCGTTGCCGGAACCCTCAATGGTGACGGTCTCGCCGCGGTCGGACACCTCGGCGGACAGCGTGTCCGGCCCGGCGTCGGAAGAGGACGTGCGGGTCCCCAAGAGTGCGAACCGTCCCCACTTCTTGGCGGGGTCTGTTGCAGGGAGGTACTCATCCTCGAAGATGTGCCACAGGTCGTCGGCGCTCATCTCTACACCCGAGGCGTCGGCAGCCTGCTGAACAACGCGGCTGAATTCGATCTGCAGGCGGCGCGGGAGGTCAAGATTGCGCTCCGTCTTGAGCAGATAGGCAACGCCGCCCTTGCCGGACTGGCTGTTGACGCGGATGACCGCCTCGTAGGAACGGCCAACGTCCTTGGGATCGATGGGCAGGTACGGCACGGCCCACACCATCTCGTCCACGGTGACGCCATGGCGCTGCGCCTTGGCCTCCATGGCCTCGAGGCCCTTCTTGATGGCGTCTTGGTGGGAGCCGGAGAAGGCCGTGAAGACGAGGTCTCCGCCCCACGGGTGACGCGGGTGAACGTCGATTTGGTTGCAGTACTCCACGGTGCGGCGAATCTCGTCGATGTCGCTGAAGTCGATCTGTGGGTCGATGCCCTGGCTGAACAGGTTCATGCCGAGCGTGACGAGGTCCACGTTGCCCGTGCGCTCGCCATTGCCAAAGAGGCATCCCTCGATGCGATCCGCGCCGGCCATGTACCCCAGCTCCGCGGCGGCCACGGCCGTGCCACGGTCGTTGTGCGGGTGCAGGCTCAGGGCCACGGCGTCGCGGTAGTCGAGGCGGCGGTTCATCCACTCGATCGAGTCCGCATAGACGTTGGGGGTTGCCATTTCCACGGTTGCTGGCAGGTTGATGATGACCTTGCGGTCCGTGCTGGGCTTCCACACGTCCATGACGGCGTTGCACACGCGAACCGCGTACTCGAGCTCCGTGCCCGTGTAGGACTCCGGGCTGTACTCGTAGAACACGTTGGTACCAGGCACGTTGTCTTCGTACTTCTGACATAGGCGCGCGCCTTGGGTAGCGATGTTCTCGATCTCGTCCATGTCCGCGCGGAACACCACCTCGCGCTGCAGGATGGACGTGGAGTTGTACAGGTGAACGATCGCGTTCCGGGCGCCCTTGAGCGACTCGTAGGTGCGCTCGATGAGGTGCTCACGCGCCTGGGTCAGCACCTGAATGGTGACGTCCTCCGGGATGCGGTCTTCGTCGATGAGCTGACGCACAAAGTCGAAGTCCGTCTGACTGGCGCTGGGGAAACCCACCTCGATCTCCTTGTAGCCCATCCGCACCAGGAGGTCGAACATGCGCATCTTGCGCTCTGCGTTCATGGGCTCGATGAGCGCCTGGTTGCCGTCGCGCAGGTCAACGGCGCACCAGCGCGGCGCCTCGGTGATGATGCGGTTGGGCCAGGTACGGTCCGGGAGGTCTACGGCGATTTGCTCGTGAAACGGGACGTACTTGCGGATGGGCATGGGCGAACGGGTCTGGTCGCCGCCCGTGTAATAAGTGGGGTTCATCTCGATGTCCTTTAGCTGCTCTGGCTGTCTCTTGAGGGTTCTTCAGCCGGCACACCAACCACCGCGACGAGGATCCGGCCTGACTAGGCCTCGTCGCGGCAGCGAAGGAGCAGCGAGCGTGCACGCATGACGCCCACCCTACCGGACCCTCACGCTGTCGGTACACCGGTGCTTCTTCCCGGGCGGGAAGAAGCACCGGTGTACCGACAGGATGTTGGGGCGGGGGTGGGGCGGGGGCCCGGTGCGAAAAGCACGGGTGTACCGACAGGATGTTGGGGTGGGGCGGGGGCTAGAAGCCCAACCGGCCCATTTGCTTGGGGTCGCGCTGCCAGTCTTTGGCGACCTTCACGTGGAGGTCGAGGAACACCCGCCGTCCCAACAGCCGCTCGATGCCCGCGCGCGCGGTGGCACCCACCTCTTTGAGTCGAGATCCGCCGCGGCCGATGATGATCCCCTTCTGGGAGTCGCGCTCCACAAAGAGTTGGGCGTGAATCTGCAGCACTCCGCCCTCCTGCGGCTCGAGCATCTCCTCCACCACCACCGCTATCGAATGCGGAAGCTCGTCGTGGACGCCTTCGAGCGCGGCCTCGCGAATGAGCTCGGCAATGCGCACGTCTTCGGGCTCGTCTGTGATCTCCCCTGTGGGATACAACGCCGGGCCGGCCGGAAGGCGCTCGATGAGCACATCGAGCAACACGTCCATCTGCACATCCTTGACCGACGACACCGGCACGATGTCCGCAAAGTCGCCAAGCGCAGACACCGCGAGCAGGTGCTCTGCGACGCGCTCACGAGAGACCTTGTCCACCTTGGTGACGATCGCGACAACCGGCGCGCGCGCATCGGCGAGCTCGCGTGCGATCCACTGGTCACCCGGCCCAACCTTCTCGTCGGCCGGCAGGCAAAAGCCAATCACGTCAACCTCGGCAAAGGTCTCCCGTACCAGGTCATTGAGTCGCTCCCCCAAGAGGGTGCGCGGGCGATGCAGCCCAGGCGTGTCGACGATCACCAGCTGCGCATCGTCTCGTGTCACGATGCCGCGAATGGCCCGGCGCGTGGTCTGTGGCCGCGACGACATGATCGCCACCTTCTCCCCCACCAGCGCGTTCATGAGCGTGGACTTCCCGGCGTTGGGCCTGCCCACAAAGCACGCAAAGCCCGATCGATGTGCAGCGGTCTGGCGGTCAGTCATGTGGAGTCTCCTCACGTCGGGCGATCACGGAGGACAACCGCTTGCGCCGTCCCTCAAACCTGTCTGCGGTAAGCGTCAACCCGTGCACGGTGCCGCGTGCTCCCGGAATGGGCACACGCCCTATCGCCTTGGACAACAACCCCGCCACGGTGTCCACGTCATCATCGTCGATGTCGACGTCAAACAGCTCACCCAACGCGTCAAGCCCCATGCGTGCCGGCACGCGGTAACCGCCCGCGGCAAGCGGCTCGGGTTCGAGCTCCGGGCGGTCGTGCTCGTCGGTGAGCTCGCCAACGATTTCTTCGAGCGCATCCTCCATGGTCACGAGCCCCGCCACTCCCCCGTATTCGTCAACGACGATCGCCATGTGAAACACGTCGTCCTGCATGCGACGCAGCACGTCGTCGACCGCAAGCGACTCGGGGATGAATTCCGGCGCCCTCATGAGGTCGTCGACCGGCTTATCGAGCGCCGCTGGGGTGTCCCACGTCTCGCGCACCACGTCCTTGAAATACAGCACCCCAACGGTGTCGTCAACGTCTCCGTCGATGACGGGCACTCGCGAGAACCCGGAGCGCAGGAACAGCGACAGCGCCTTGCGCAACGGCGTTCCCACCTGCACCGTGATCATGTCGGTGCGCGGCACCATGACCTCGCGCGTAAGCCGTTCACCCAGATTCACGACGCCCTCGACGAGTTCAACGTCCTCCTCATCGAGCGCCTCATGCGCGCGGTCCACGAGATCCTCTGGCTCGGCTAGCGCGGGCGCGCGAAGCGCAGGGACCACGCGCCGCACCGGCGTGGTGAGCACGATGAGCAGGCGAGCCAACGGCGCCACGGCACGCACCGTCACCTCGGGGTAGGTACGGCCCACTTGGCGCGGAATGGCGCGCACCACAAGGAGCGACAACGCGGCGGCAACAAGCGCGGCTACCAGGGAGAACAACCACCCTGGCCACCCGAGTGCCTCGCCCATTCCCACCGCGAGGAGCGTCCAGCACACAATGCCCAGCGCCTCGAGCGTGGCATAGGCAACGGAGGCCGAGTTGTCGGTGTCTCCCGGCGAGGCGGCGAGGCGGGCCGCAGCGGTGGGCCGGCCGTCGGGCCTGCGCGCGGACGCGAGGCGCCGTTCATCGGCATACGGCAATTGTTCAAAGGCGGCAATGACCGCGTGCAAGGCGCCAGCGCTGATCAGCGCCAGCACGCCGACGACGATGAGGACCAGAACGTCGGTGCTCGTCATCGCTGCGCGAGGAAGGTGAGCAGCAGCCGACGCTGCAGCGCGAACATCTCCTTCTCCTCCTCGGGCTCGGCGTGGTCATAGCCCAAGAGGTGGAGGATGCCGTGCGTCGTGAGCAGGAGCATTTCCTCCTCCGCGGAGTGGCCAGCGGCGCTCGCCTGCCGCGCCGCGACGGACGGACACACCACAATGTCGCCGAGCAGCCCCGCGGGGGTGGGCGCGTCGGCGGTGCCCGGCCGCAGCTCGTCCATGGGGAACGACAGCACGTCCGTGGGCCCCGGCTCATCCATCCACTGAATGTGCAGCTGCTCCATCGCGGGCTCGTCGACAAACAAGATG
>Ga0206116_1000599_pt1 | contig 32632 bp, 28 predicted proteins | sample 3A1Ametagenome_FD_178000 | JGI IMG/M metagenome (GOLD analysis project Ga0206116, IMG submission 178000) | Enriched microbial communities from leaf-cutter ant dump, University of Wisconsin, Madison, United States - 3A1A | ecosystem: Environmental > Terrestrial > Nest > Insects nest > Nest dump...
TCCAACAACAAAGAATCTCTTCTTTATCGCCAACTCGCTGCAATCAGCGAAGCCTTAGATTGTAGCACGAATTTTAAAGTCTCGGCAAACTTTCTTTCGATTCCAATCTCTCGGAATCCGCAGACCTCAGCCCGCACCCCGCTCAACAACCAAACAAAACCCAGTCATCAGCGAAGCCTTGCATTGTACATCGGATTTCCAACTACCTGCAAGTCACAGAAGAAATTCTTTCAAACCCCTTCCTTGCCTCTCCGTCCGAACCACTCTCGAGCAGTTCTGTCTCGAGCAGTTCTGAACAGCGAAGAGATGAGACTATAGCACAAAAAAGTGCGTCCCCCTCAGACCTTCCACTTTTCCAGCAGCTTGTCCGGGCTCAGGCTGTCATAGCCTTCGAAGGGCTGATGGATCCACGGGTTGGTCGACAGGAACTCCACCGAGTAGTCCGGCGTGAAGGTGGACAAGCCCTTCGTCCAGATCACCGCACTGCGCAGCTCGGTGATGGGTGCGTAGTTGGTCTTGAGCATCTTGATGACGGCGTTCAGGGTGTGACCCGAATCGGCCAGGTCATCGACCAGCAGTACGCGGCCCGCGATCTCACCCTTGGGCGTGGTGATGAAGCGAGCGATGTCCAGGTGCCCCTGCACGGTGCCAGCCTCGGCACGGTACGAGCTCGTGGACATGATGGCCAGCGGTTTGTCGAAGATACGGCTCAGGATGTCGCCAGGGCGCATGCCCCCGCGCGCAAGGCACAGGATGGTGTCGAACTCCCAGCCCGACTGGTGCACCTTGAGGGCGAGCTTTTCGATCAGGCTGTGGTATTCGTCGTAGCTTACGTAGAGGTGCTTGCCGTCTTCGGTCAACATGTGGAGCGCTCCGGATACTGGTATAGATGGTTGTCTGTCGATCCAGGGGCTCAGCCAGCCTGGTAGGGATGGGTCATCATGATCGTGTGATCCCGGTCCGGACTGGTGGAAATCATGGCGATCGGCACCCCCGTGACCTGCGTGATGCGCTCCAGGTAATTGCGGGCATTCCGGGGCAGTTGCTCGTACACCGTCACGCCCACCGTCGATTCGCTCCAGCCCGGCAAGGTTTCGTAGACCGGCTTGCACCGCGTGATCTCATCGGCCCCCATAGGCAGCAGGTCGATGCGTTCGCCATCGAGTTCGTAGCCCACGCACAGCTGCAACTCCTGCAGGCCGTCGAGCACGTCGAGCTTGGTGATGCACAGCCCCGACAGGCCGTTGACCTGTGCACTGCGCTTGAGCAGCGCCGCGTCGAACCAGCCGCAGCGGCGGCTGCGGCCCGTGGTCACGCCCTTTTCCGCACCCACGGTGCTCATGTGGTAGCCCGGCGTGCCCGGCTTTTCCCATTCCAGTTCCGTCGGGAACGGGCCGCCGCCCACGCGCGTGCAGTAGGCCTTGGTGATGCCGAGGATGTAATGCAGCATACCCGGCCCCACGCCAGAGCCTGCAGCCGCATTACCCGCGACACAGTTGCTCGAGGTGACGTACGGGTAGGTGCCATGGTCCACATCGAGCAGCGTGCCCTGTGCGCCTTCGAACAGCAGGTTCGCGCCCGCTGCGTGGGCTTCGTTGAGCTCGCGCGATACGTCGGCCATCATGGGCTTGAGCAGCTCGGCGTGGCGCATCGCTTCTTCGTAAACAGGCTCGAACTGCACCGCGCCGTCGCAGATGTAGGGCTTGAGCGCATCGCCGAACGCGAAGCTGCCCGAGCCCAGGAAGGTCTGCGCCACATGGTTGTGCAGCGCGAGCAGTTCGCGCAGCTTGGATGCAAAGCGCTCGGGGTGCTTGAGGTCCTGCACGCGCAGCGCGCGGCGTGCGATCTTGTCTTCGTAGGCCGGGCCGATGCCACGGCCCGTGGTGCCGATCTTCTCGGCGCCGCCGTGTTCGCGCGCAGCCTCGCGCAGCACGTCCAGCACCGCGTGGAAGGGCAGGATCAGCGGGCAGGCTTCGCTGACGCGCAGGCGCGAGCGCACTTCGACGCCGGCCTTTTCCAGGCCTTCGATCTCTTCGAACAGCTTAGCCGCCGAGAGCACCACGCCATTGCCGATGTAGCACTTCACGCCGGGGCGCATGATGCCGGAGGGAATCAGGTGCAGCGCCGTCTTCACGCCATTGATCACGAGCGTGTGGCCCGCATTGTGGCCGCCCTGGAAGCGCACCACGCCCTGGGAGCTCTCGGTGAGCCAGTCCACGAGCTTGCCCTTGCCTTCGTCGCCCCACTGGGTGCCGACCACGACCACGTTGCGGCCTTTGCTTGTCTTCATTTCCAAACCCGGTTGATTTTCAAATGCTTCAAATGGCCCGAACGGCCCACTGCCCTGCAATGTTCACGAGCTCACGGTCGCAATGGAACTCGTCCACCTCGCTCTCGTGGCCCGGCAGCACGCACACCACCGTTTCACCGCGGCCGCGCAGGGCGGTGATGGCAGCGTTCATGTCCTGGGCCTCGCCCCAGGGCGCGCGGATGGCGGCCTTGAGCGGGCGCGGCGGCACCACGGCCACCAGTTGCTTGACATCGAGACTGAAGCCCGCCGCCGGACGATTGCGCCCGAACACGGCGCCCACCTCGTCGTAGCGGCCGCCGCGCACCAGCGCATCGCTCGCGCCTTGGGCATAGATGCCGAAGCGCATGCCGCTGTAATAAGCGTAGCCACGCAGGTCCGCCAGATCGAAAGTGACCCGTACATCGCCCAAGCGGGAGGCCATCCATCTCAAATTAGATAGCTGCTCACGCACACCTGGTATAGCCTGAAGGGCTTTTTCTGCGGCATCCAGCACTTCCATACCGCCGTAGAGCCCGAGCAGCGCCCGCAAGCCTTCGCGCGAGGCCTGGGGAAAGCCGCGCGTCAGGGCGGCAAGCTCGCTCGCATCCTTGGCGGCCAGCGCGGTGTGCACCGCGCGCAGCGCCTGCCCATCGACGGGCACCCCGGCCAGCAGGCTGCGCACGATGCGCACGTCGGCCAGGTCCACGCTGAAATCGCGGACATCGGCCACGCGCAGGCAGTCGAGCGAGAGCCGCAGCGCCTCCAGATCGGCCTCCAGGCCCGCGTGCCCATAGATCTCGGCGCCGAACTGCAGCGGTTCGCGCGTGGCATGGGGGCGGTCGGGCCGGGTGTGCAGCACAGGGCCGCAGTAGCACAGGCGCGTGACGGCCTGGCGATTGAGCAGGTGCGCGTCAATGCGCGCGGCCTGCTGCGTGGTGTCGGCGCGCAGGCCCAGCGAGCGGCCCGAGAGCTGATCGACGAGCTTGAAGGTTTGAAGGTCCAGCGCCTCGCCCGTGCCGGTCAGCAGGGACTCCAGGTGCTCGAGCATCGGCGGCATGACGAGCTCATAGCCGTAGCCACGCGCCGTATCGAGCAGCCCGCGGCGCAATTCTTCGATGTGCCGAGCCTCGGAGGGCAAAACATCGGCAATGTGATCCGGCAGGACCCAGGCAGACATGGGGAGGGGGAGGCTGTTAAAAGCGTAATTCTACCGGCTGGGCTGGTGCCCTCCGGGTCACGCGAAAGCGAGCATGGCCAAACCCGCCAGGATGCACAGCAGTGCGAAGAAGCGGATTTGCCCGTCGCGCAGCCCGGCAAGCTGCAGGAACAGCCGGCGCCACGTGGCGGGCGAAGCGAAGGGCAGCAGCCCTTCCAGCACCAGCAGCTGCGCGAACGCGGCCCACAGGCTGTCACCCCACTCCATGGGGGCCGCTTACTTGCGCGGTGCAGCCGCCGCAGGGGCCGCGCCGCCACGGAAGGCCTTGAAGAAGTCCGACGACGAAGGGTCCACCACCATCACGTCGCTCTTCTTGTTGAAGCTGGCCTTGTAGGCCTCGAGGCTGCGATAGAACTGGGCAAATTGCGGATCGCGGCCAAAGGCCTCGGCATAGATGCGCGCCGCCTCGGCATCACCCTCGCCCTTGGTCTTCTGCGCATCGCGGTAGGCGTTGGCAATGGTGATTTCGCGCTGGCGGTCCGCCTCGGCGCGGATCTTCTCGCCCTCGGCGGCACCGGTGGAGCGCAGCTCGTTGGCCACGCGCTTGCGCTCGGCCTCCATGCGGCGGTAGACGGATTCGGTGATGGCTTCCACGTAGTCCACGCGGGTGATGCGCACGTCCACCACGTCCACGCCCCAGGGCTTGGAGCCGCGCACGGCGTCCAGCACCTCGCGCTTGACGTCGGCCATCAGGGCCTCGCGCTTGGTGGACAGCAACTCGCGCACCGTGCGGCGGTTGATCTCTTCCTGGAAGGCGTTGCGCACCACGCGGTTGAGTTGCAGCGCGCCCGCGCTTTCGTCTTTACCCACGTTGCGGATGTACTCCGACGGGTCCGAAATGCGCCAGCGCACGTACCAGTCGATCACCACGCGCTGCTTCTCGGCCGTCAGAACGGGTTCTGTGTCCGTGCTGTCGAGCGTGAGCAGGCGCTTGTCGATGTAGATCACGTTCTGGAAGGGCGGCGGCAGCTTGAAGTTCAGCCCCGGCTCGGTGATGACCTCCTTGATCTGGCCCAGCGCGTACACCACGCCGAACTGGCGCTGGTCCACCACGAAGAGCGTGGAGCTCATCAGCGCCAGCACCACCAGGATGGTCGAGACAAAAAAACCGACTCTGTTCACAAGACTCTCCTAGCGCGACTCGCGATCGCGCGAGCGGCTGTTGTCACGGGCGCGGGATTCGTTCGAAAAACCGGACGGCGCAGCGGCCGGTACCGAACCAGGCAAGGGCTGGCCCTGCGCCTCCCCGCCAGCGGACGGCACCTGCTGGGCCACGCCTTGCATGATCTTGTCGAGCGGCAGGTACAGCAGGTTCGAGCCCTGGCGCGACTCCACGAGCACCTTGGTGACGTTGCCGTAGATCTGCTGCATGGTGTCGAGGTACATGCGGTCGCGCGTGACCTGCGGCGCCTTCTGGTACTCGGCCAGCACGGAGCTGAAGCGCTGCGCGTCGCCCTGCGCCTGGGCCACGATGCGCGACTTGTAGGCCGATGCCTCTTCCGTCAGGCGCGAGGCCGTGCCCTTGGCGCGGGGCACCACGTCGTTGGCATAGGCCTCGGCCTCGTTCTTGGCGCGTTCGCGCTCCTGGCCGGCCTTGAGCACGTCATCGAACGCGGCCTGCACCTGCTCGGGCGGGCGCACACCGCCCTGCTGCAGGTTGATGCCCACGACTTCCACGCCGACCTTGTAGCGGTCGAGGATGGTCTGCATGAGCTGGCGCACGCGCGGCGCGATCTGGTCGCGCTCCTCGGCCAGGGCCGTGTCCATGCGCATCTTGCCCACCACTTCGCGCACGGCGGTCTCGGCAGCCTGCACCACCGCGTCGGCGGGGTTCTTGCTCTCGAACAGCCAGGCGCGTGCATCGTTCAGGCGGTACTGCACGGCGAACTTGATCTCGACGATGTTCTCGTCCTCGGTCAGCATGGCCGACTCACGCAGGCCCGTGCTCTTGATGATGCTGTCGCGCCCCACGTCCGCCGAGCGGATCTGGGTCACGAACACCAGCTCGTGGCGCTCGATCGGGTACGGCAGGCGCCAGTTGATGCCCGCGTTCACCGTGGTCTTGTACTTGCCGAACTGGGTAACGACGGCCTGCTGGCCTTCCTGCACGATGAAGATACCCGTGCCCATCCAGATGATGAAAGCGATGGCGGCGATCAAACCCACGCCCATGCCCGCGTTCTTCATGTCGGGCTGAAAGCCCCCGCCGCCATTGCCTGCGGAGCCGCGGCCACCGCTGCCCCGGCCGCCGAACAGGCCGGAGAGCTTGCGGTTCAGGTCGCGCCAGAGTTCATCCAGATCCGGGGGCTGGCCACCGCCCTGCCCCTGGTTGCGGTTGCCCTGCTGCGGGCGCTCCTGCTCCGGACGGCCGTCGTCGCCCTGCTTGTCGTCGCTGCGGCCCCACCGGGGGTCGTTCAGGTTGAACATCCCGCGGATGCGCTCCGGCAGCATCGCCCAACGGGGGGCGCGGATTGGAAGATTCATGCGAAGTCTCGGTTTTCGAAAGACACGGGCCAACTTGGCATTGTGCCCAATCAGTGCCCGTCGTCCGGCAATTCAGCATCGGTGCCTGGGGTCATGCCGGGCCCGCGCTCGGCCAGCACGATGCCGGAGAGCTGCTGGCGCAGCGCCGCCAATCCCTCGCCGGAGCGCGCGCTCACGAAAAGCCGCGGCACGCGCCGGCCATCGAGGTCGTAGCTGTCCAGCAGTTGCGGCGGCCTCTGTCCGGGCGGCAGCGCATCGAGCTTGTTGAACACCAGCACCTGCGGAATCTCGGCGGCCCCGATTTCCGCCAGCACGCCCTGCACTTCCTGAATCTGCTCCGGGAAATGCGGGTTGGCGGCATCGACCACGTGCAGCAGCAGGTCGGCATCGACCGCCTCCTGCAGCGTGGCCTGGAAGGCATCGACGAGGCCGTGCGGCAGATCGCGGATGAAACCCACCGTGTCCGACAGCGACACCGACCGCCCCGCCTCGCCCAGGTAGAGCTGGCGCGTCGTAGTGTCGAGCGTGGCGAAGAGCTGGTCGGCCGCATAGGCGCGAGCCTTGACCAGCGCGTTGAACAGCGTGGACTTGCCCGCGTTGGTGTAGCCCACCAGCGAGATGTTGAACGTATCGCGGCGCTCACGCTGGCGGCGCTGGGTGCTGCGTTGGCGCTTCACCTTGAGCAGGCGCTCGCGCGTGCGCTTGATGGCGTCGCCGATCATGCGCCGGTCGAGCTCGATCTGCGTCTCGCCCGGGCCGCCGCGCGTGCCGATGCCGCCGCGCTGGCGCTCCAGGTGGGACCAGCGCCGCACCAGGCGCGTGCTCAGGTACTGCAGGCGTGCGAGCTCCACCTGGAGCTTGCCCTCGTGGCTGCGCGCACGCTGGGCGAATATCTCCAGGATCAGCAGAGTTCTGTCGTTGACGGGGAGTTCGAGGTGGCGCTCCAGGTTGCGCTGCTGGGCCGGGCTCAGGGCCTGGTCGAACAGCACCTCCACGGCCCCATGCGTCTGGGCCAGCAGGCGAATCTCATCCGCCTTGCCGCTGCCCACGAAAAGCGCCGCATCAGGCGCCTTGCGCTTGCAGGTCAGGCGCGCAACGGGCTCCAGGCCCGCCGTTTGGGCCAGCAGACCCAGCTCTTCCAGCTCGCCATCGAAATGGGGCAGCCCGAAGTCCACCCCCACCAGCACCACCGGAGCAGATTTGCGCAAGCTCAGGCGCCGCTGGCTTCGTTGTCCGAAGCGTCCGCCGTAGTGAAGTTCACGGCGCGGCCAGGAACGATGGTGGAAATGGCGTGCTTGTAGACCATCTGCGTGACCGTGTTGCGCAGCAACACGACGTATTGGTCGAAGGATTCGATCTGGCCCTGCAGCTTGATGCCGTTCACCAGGTAGATGGAGACCGGCACATGTTCGCGGCGCAGCGCGTTCAGGAACGGGTCTTGGAGGAGTTGGCCTTTATTGCTCACGATATTCTCCGTGTTCAACGAGTTGTTGTTGTGATTCGCCACCTTACCACAGGCTTTCGTCGCCAGGAAAACCCAAGGGCTTTCACTGGCGCAGCCCATGGTCAGGTGCCTTCCTTGTCGGCATAGGGGTTGTGCGAGGTTTTCATCTCGATGCGCAGCGGCGTGCCCACGAGGTTGAACTCCTTGCGGAAGCGCCCTTCCAGGAAGCGCTTGTAGGCATCCGTCACGTGCTCCAGCGAGTTGCCGTGGATCACGATGACCGGCGGGTTCATGCCGCCCTGGTGCGCATAGCGCAGCTTGGGGCGGAACATGCCGCTCTTCTTGGGCGTCTGGAACTGCACGGCCTCCAGCAGCAGGCGCGTGAGCACGGGCGTGGGCATCTTGCACGTGGCCGACTTGTGGGCCTGCGCGATGGAGGTCCACAGCGGCCCCAGGCCCTGGCGCTTCTTGGCCGAGATGAAGTGCAGCGTGGCGAACTTGAGGAAGGACAGCCGGGTCTCGATGGAGCGTTCCAGCAACTGGCGCTGGTAGTCGTCCACCGCGTCCCACTTGTTCACGGCGAGCACCACCGCACGGCCGCTCTCCAGGATGTAGCCCGCGATGTGCGCGTCCTGGTCGGTCACGCCCTGCGTGGCATCGAGCAGCAGCAGCACGACGTTGGCCGATTCGATGGCCTGCAGCGTCTTGACCACCGAGAATTTCTCGATCGCCTCGAACACCTTGCCCTTGCGGCGCAGGCCCGCCGTGTCGATCAGCTCGAACTTCTGGCCGTTGCGCTCGAACGGCACCGCGATGGCGTCGCGCGTGGTACCCGGCATGTCGAAGGCCACGAGGCGCTCCTCGCCCAGCCAGGTGTTGATGAGCGTGGACTTGCCCACGTTGGGGCGGCCCGCCACGGCGAGCTTGATGGGCCCCAGGCCCTCTTGCGCATCCGCGTCCTCATCGGGATCGGGCAGATTCAGGGGTGCGAGCGCCAGTTCCACCAGGCTGCGCACGCCCTGGCCGTGGGCGGCGGAGACCGGCGTCACCTCGCCCAGGCCGAGTTCGTAGAACTCCGACAGTTGCGCGCCCGCTTGCATGCCCTCGGCCTTGTTGGCCACGAGCACGCAGGGCTTGCCCAGGCGGCGCAGGTATTTGGCGATGTCGTGGTCCTGGGCGGACACGCCCGCGCGGGCGTCCACCACGAACACGACCACGTCGGCCTCCGCCACGGCCTGCTGGGTCTGCTTGGCCATCTCGCGGAAGATGCCGTTGCCCGCGTCGGGCTCGAAGCCGCCCGTGTCGATGACGATGTACTCGTGCTTGCCCTGGCGGCCATTGCCGTAGTGCCGGTCGCGCGTGAGCCCCGCGAAGTCGGCCACGATCGCGTCGCGCGACTTGGTCAGGCGGTTGAACAGCGTCGATTTACCGACGTTGGGGCGCCCCACGAGGGCGATGACGGGTTTCATGCCGATGCCACCCCGTCATTCCGGGCGGAAGCCGTAGACATTGCCATTGCGCGTCACGACCACCAGCGTATCGGCCGCGGCCACCGGGGTGGCGGCGATCGCGGAGCCGTCGGTGGCGATGCGGTTGAGCGGCGCACCGTCGTCCTTGGACAGCAGGTGCACCCAGCCCGAATCGTCCCCCACCACCACCGAGCGGCCCAGCAGCAGCGGCGCGGTGAGCTTGCGGTACTGCAGGCGGTCGGTGGACCAGGCACGCGCGCCGTCCGCGCGCTTCCATGCGGCGACCACGCCGTTGCTTTCCGAGCCGAAGAGCAGCGTGGCATCGCCGTCGATGCCCGTGGCGCCATGGGCGGTCTGGCTCCAGGCCACAGCGCCGCGGCTGGTGTTCACACAGCCCACGGCCGCCTGGAAGGCACGCGCGCAGACGCTGTCGCCCACGCGGCTGGTGTGGCCCACGAGCTCCACGAGGCGCTCGACGTCGTTCGTGCCCCGGGGCGTGGCGATGGGCGCCTCCCAGCGCACGGCGCCGCTGTCGGGGTTGAAGCCCACCATGCGGCCCGACATGCCGGCCACCAGCGTATCGCCCACGGCCATCAGCACGCCCTCCTGGCGCAGCACCAGCGGATCGCCGGTGCGCTGCTGGCGCCACAGGCGCCGGCCCGTGGCGGCGTCGTAGGCCGACAGGGATCGGTCGGCCGCGAGCACGAACACGCGCTCGCCGGCCACCAGCGGCGGCGTATAGACCTGCGCGGGCAGCGGCTGGCGCCAGGCCTCGCGGCCATCGGCCACCACGATGAGCTGGTTGCCGCGCGACACCACGGCCGCACGCTTGCCGTCACTGCCCACGCCGGCAGCCAGCGCGTCGCCCACGTGGGCGCGCCAGAGGTCGCCGCCCGTGCGGGCATCGATGGCCGCCACGGTGCCATCGGCCGACGCGAGGGTGACGAGATTGCCGTTCACGTGCACGGCCAGCGGCATGCGCTCGACGGCGCCGATCTTGCCCGTCCAGGCCTGGCGCACGCCAAGCACCGGGACGATGGGGCCCAGTTCAGCGGGCTTGGGTTTGGAAGAACCGCCCCACAGCGAGCACCCGCCAAGCGCGAGCACCAGGGCGCCCAGCCCGAGGCCGCGCACGGTGCGCGCCGCCAGGCGCGAAGCCAATGCGGGCCGCATCACTTCGCGCCCCCTTCTTGCGTGGACGCCGCGGCCACCAGTTGCGGCTGCACGCCCAGGGCGCCCAGCTTGGCCTCCACCAGGCGGCGCAGCTCCAGGCCTTCGTCGAAGCGCTTGTAGGCCTTGTTGTATTCCTCGATCGCCTCGGCCTTCTTGCCTTGCAGCGCGTAGATGTCGCCCTTGGTGTCTGCCACGACGGCGTCGAACTCGGGCGGCAGGTTGCCCGACAGCTGCTTGAGCGCCTCGTCGTAAGCCTTCTGCTGCACCAGCACGCTGGCCAGGCGCAGGCGCCCGATGGCCTGGTGGCCCGCGTCGGAAGCGTGCTCCGCCACCCAGGTGAGCACGGCCTTGGCGCCGTCGAGGTTGCCCTTCTCCACCAGCGCCTTGCCCACCTGCAGCCCCGCGAGGCCTGCCTGGGTGGTGCCGCCGTAGCTGGACTTCAGGTCGCCGAAGGCCTGTTCCATGCGCGCCGCATCCTTGGCCGCGACGGCCGCGTCCACCGCGTCGGCCAGGGCCGATGCCTGGAAGGCCTGGCGGTTCTGCCAGTACTGGTAGCCGTTCCACGCGGCCAGCCCGCCGAAGACGACGAGCAGCGCTGCGCTGATCAGGTTGCCCCAGGCGTTCCAGAAATGCTTGAGCTGGTCAAGCTGCTCTTGTTCTTCGAGGTCGAGATGATTTGCCATGGATTGCGTTGCAGGTTAAGCGTTGGATTGTAGGGTGGCGGCCCAGTGGGCCACGTCGGCCAAGCTGCGCTCGGACTGCGCGCCCCCCACACCTGTTGCGGCGTCGCGCAGCGCCTTGACGGTGACCTGCCCGCGCGCCAGCTCGTCCGCGCCGAAGACCAGTGCGTGGCGCGCGCCGCTGGCGTCGGCCTTCTTGAACTGCGCCTTCATGCTGCCCGGGCCTTCGGCGCCGCCCGCGTGCTGCACCACGTTCAGCCCCTGGGCGCGCAGCGCTTCCAGCGTGGCGATCACGGGCGCGAGCGGCGTGCCCGGAGGCACGACGGCATAGGCGTCGGGCGCGGCCGAGGGCATGGGCAGGTCCAGCTCCTGCGCGAGCAGCAGCAGCCGCTCGATGCCCAGGCCGAAGCCCACGGCCGGCGCGCTCTTGCCACCCAACTGCTCGATGAGCCCGTCGTAGCGGCCGCCGCCGCAGACCGTGCCCTGCGAGCCGAGCTGGTCGGTCACCCACTCGAACACAGTGAGGTTGTAGTAGTCCATGCCGCGCACGAGGCGCGGGTTCACGCGGTAGGCCAGGCCCACGGCGTCGAGCGCGGAGCGCACGGCGTCGAAATGCGCACGCGATTCCTCGCCCAGGAAGTCCATGAGCTGGGGCGCTGCCTCGATCAGCGTCTGCATGGCGGGGTTCTTGCTGTCGAGGATGCGCAGCGGGTTGCTGTGCAGGCGGCGGCGGGCGTCTTCGTCCAGCGCGCTTTCGTTCTGCTCGAAGTAGCGGATCAGCGCCTCGCGGTGCTCGCGGCGCTCGGCGCTCTGGCCCAGGCTGTTGATCTCCAGGCGCACGTGCTCACCCTCGACCAGGCCCAGTTCGCGCCACAGTGCGCGCGCCACGAGGATCATCTCGGCGTCCACGTCCGGGCCGGCGAAGCCCAGGGCCTCCACGTCGAGCTGGTGGAACTGGCGGTAGCGCCCTTTTTGCGGCCGCTCGTGGCGGAACATGGGGCCGTGCGTCCACACGCGCAGCGGGCCGTTGTAGAGCGCGTTGTGCTCGACCATGGCGCGCACGATGCCGGCCGTGGCCTCGGGGCGCAGGGTGAGCTTGTCGCCGTTCATCGAGTCGGTGAAGGAATACATCTCCTTCTCGACGATGTCGGTCACCTCGCCCAGGCCGCGCACGAACAGGGCCGTGGGCTCGACGATGGGCGTGATCAGGTACTGGTAGCCGTAGCGGGCCAGCACCTTGCGCACGGCGGCCTCGAACCACTGCCAGCGCGCCGCGGTCGGCAGCTTCTCGGTGCGCGGCACCGAGGCGGGCAGGATGTCGTTCATGCCTTTGACGGCGCTCAGCTTTTCCACTTTGCTCACGGTGGTGAACCCTTGATGAATTTGAATGAAATCGGCCTCTAGCGCCCGTCCAGCATGCGCTAGCAGCTATTGTTCGGATAGCGAATCAGCGGCTGCCGTAGCGCCGCTGCACGTACTGCTCGACGATGTCGTGGAACTCCTCGGCGATGCGCTCGCCGCGCAGCGTCAGGGCCTTCTCGCCGTCGATGAACACGGGCGCGGCGGGCGCCTCGCCGGTGCCCGGCAGGCTGATGCCGATGTCGGCGTGCTTGCTCTCGCCGGGGCCGTTGACGATGCAGCCCATCACGGCCACCTTCATGCCCTCCACGCCGGGGTAGCGGGCGCGCCACACGGGCATCTGGGCGCGCAGGTAGTCGTCGATCTGCTTGGCCAGCTCCTGGAAGGTGGTGCTGGTCGTGCGCCCGCAGCCCGGGCAGGCCGTCACGCTGGGCACGAACACGCGCAGGCCCAGCGACTGCAGGATCTCGGAGGCCACCACCACCTCCTGCGTGCGCGCCTCGCCCGGCTGGGGCGTGAGCGAGACGCGGATGGTGTCGCCAATGCCCTCTTGCAGCAGGATGGACAGCGCCGTGGCCGACGCCACCGTGCCCTTGGTGCCCATGCCCGCCTCGGTCAGGCCCAGGTGCAGCGCGTAGTCGCAGCGGCGCGCAAGCTCGCGGTACACGGCGATCAGGTCCTGCACACCGCTGACCTTGCACGAGAGGATGATCTGGTCGCCGTTCAGGCCCATGGCCTCGGCCTGCTTCGCGGACTCGATGGCCGAGGCGATCAGCGCCTCGTACATGACCTGGCGCGCCTCCCAGGGCTGGGCACGCTTGCTGTTCGCATCCATCAAGCTGGCGAGCAGCTCCTGGTCCAGGCTGCCCCAGTTCACGCCGATGCGCACGGCCTTGTCCCAGCGCATGGCAGCCTCGATCATCTGGCCGAACTGCTTGTCGCGCTTGTCGCCCTTGCCCACGTTGCCGGGGTTGATGCGGTACTTGCTCAGCGCCTCGGCACAGGCCGGGAACTCGGTCAGCAGGCGGTGGCCGTTGTAGTGGAAGTCGCCCACCAGCGGCACGCTCTCGCCCATGCGGTCGAGCTGTTCGCGGATGTAGGGGACGGCCTGCGCGGCCTCGGGCGTGTTCACGGTGATGCGCACGAACTCCGAGCCCGCCTGCGCGAGTTCCTTGACCTGGATGGCGGTGCCGATGGCGTCCACCGTGTCGGTGTTGGTCATGGACTGCACGCGCACGGGCGCGTCGCCGCCCACGGTGACCACGCGGCCGCCCCAGACGATGCGGGCCTGGCGCGTGCGCCGGGGGAGCGGGGCCGCCACGGCCACGGGTTGGCGCACGGGTTGAGCCAGGGGTTCTTGCATTACTTCACCTCAAAGCGCGCCACGTTCTCGCGTGCGACGGATGCCAGGTCGAACGGCGCGCCGCGCACGAACACCTCGGTGGCATTGGCCTTGCCCACCACTACGGACAGAGGCGGCTTGCCAGGGGCCGACGCCGCCTCGCCCGACTTCAGGCTGCGCTCGAAGGTCACGGCGCCCGAGGCATCGCGCACCTGGACCCACGACTCGGCGGAAGCGCGGAACTCGACGATGCCCGCGGGCGCCGCAGCCATGGCGGCGGCGGATGCTTGTGCCACGGGCGCCTGGGCAGGCGGCACGCTGGCCATGGGCACGGCCACGGGGGCAGCGGACACCACCGCTGCGGAAGCTGCGGGCGCCGGCTGGGATGCAGGCGCCTGGGCGGCCTGTACCGGCTCCGGCTCGGCGGCTGGCACAGGCTCGGCCACCGGGGCCGGCGCAGCAGCGGATTCAGCCGCCGGCGATGCCGTGGAATGCAGGGAATCCAGTGCGCCGCGCGGCATGAAGTACACCACGGCGGCCGCAATCAGCAGCGCCAGCACCGCCAGGACGGCATTGCGCGAGCCCGGCGAAGCCCCCATCGGCGCGGCGGCCTTGGCGTGCGGGTCCTTGAACGCGGCGTTCAGGCCCGCGCTGTCGGTCGTCAGGCGCGGGGGCAGGCCCTGGGGCAAGCGCTCCAGGATGGCGCCAGAGTCGATCTTGAGCGTGCGGCACACGCTGGAAGCCAGGGCCCGGGCGAAGACGGCATCCGGCAGCGCCGCATGGTTGTCCGACTCCAGCGCCTCGAGCTTGCCCACGGGCACCTTGAGCGCCACGGCCAGGGCCGCGATGTGCATGCCCGCCGCCTCACGGGCCTGGCGCAGCAGCATTCCGGCCGTCGGCCCCATGGCGCCCACTTCCTGCACGGCTCCCTCACTCATTGAATGCACCCCTCTCGAACGCAGCCAGCTCGTGCGAATCCGGGAAGCGCTTGCGCAACTGGTCAGCCAGTTGGCGCATCGCGACCTGGTTGCCCAGGGCCTTCTCGATCTTGATGCCCAGCCACAGCGACTCGGCATTGGCCAGTTCGCTGTTGTTCAGGCGGCGGATGTAGAACTGCGCGTGCTGCAAATCGCTCCGGTGCAGCGCCAGCGCCGCAAGGTGGTAGCCCACCACCGGGTTGCCCGGGTTCAACTCATAGGACTTGAGCAGGCTCTGCTCCGCCTCGGTGGGCTTGTCCGCGGCCTCCAGGCACAGCCCCTGGGCCATGTAGGTCTTGCCCCGGCCCGTGTACGAAGGCATGGCCAGCGCGCGCTGGAACTGCTGGTCGGCCTCGGCGAATTTCTTTTGCTGGCACAGCAGCCAGCCGTGGTTGTGCGCCACGTCGGGGTCTCCGGGGCGCAGGGCGGCGGCGCGCCGGAAGCTCTCCTCGGCCGGGCCGAAATCGTTCAGGCGCATGTAGATCAGGCCGCGCAGGTTGTAGGCGTCGGCGTAGCTGGCATCGGTGGCCAAGGCCTGCTTGACCTCGTCCAGCGCCACGGTCGTCTGGCCACGCTCGAAATAGTTGGCCGCCAGTTCGAGCCGGATGCGGGCGCGGCGATGGGTCTCGGTTTCGTCCGACGGGGTGACGATCTCGGGGCCGGGATCGGCGGCACCGCTGCCGCCCCGGGCCGCGCAGCCCGGGAGCCCGGCCAGGGCAGCGAACCCGAGGGCGCAGGCGCCTGCCAGCGTCCAGCGGCTCCACTGCAGCCTGTTCACAACCGTTTCCATCATGCAGAGCCTCCTTGATGTCGATATGCCTAGACGGGCTTGAGCGCTATGGTGCGCTGCCGCGCCATGCGCTCGGCCGCGCGTGTGCGGTCTTTCACGTCCCCCGCCAACTGGCCGCATGCGGCGTCGATATCGTCGCCGCGCGTCTTGCGCACGGTGGTGACGATGCCCGCATCGGTGAGGATTCTGGCGAACTCTGCCACCTGCCTGGCGGGCGAGCGCAGCAGCCCCGACGCCGGGAAGGGGTTGAAGGGAATCAGGTTGAACTTGCACCAGGCCTTGCCCTGGCCATGGGTGCGCACCAGCTCGATCAACTGGTGCGCATGCTCGGGCTGGTCGTTCACGCCGTCGAGCATGCAGTATTCGAAAGTAATGAAGTCGCGCGGCGCATGGTCGAGGTAGCGCAGGCAGGCCTGCAGCAGCTCCTCGATCGGGTACTTGCGGTTGAGCGGTACGAGGTGGTCGCGCAGCGGGTCGTTGGGCGCATGCAGCGAGACGGCGAGCGCCACCGGGCAATCCTGCGCGAGCCGGTCCATCATGGGCACCACGCCCGAGGTCGATACGGTCACGCGGCGGCGCGACAGGCCATAGCCATGGTCATCGAGCATGGCCCGGAGCGCGGGCACCAGCGCCGCGTAGTTCTGCAGCGGCTCACCCATGCCCATCATCACGACGTTGGAGATCACGCGCTCATCGGTGCCCAGCCGCTGGCGCAGGCTGTGCTCGGCGAACCAGAGCTGGGCCAGGATCTCGCCCGTGGTGAGGTTGCGGCTGAAGCCCTGGTGCCCCGTGGAGCAGAAGCGGCAGCCCACGGCGCAGCCCGCTTGCGAAGACACACAGAGCGTGCCCCGGTCGTCTTCGGGAATGAATACGGATTCGACGGCGTTGCCGTCGCCCACGTCGAACAGCCACTTCACCGTGCCGTCTGCCGAGGTGTGCTCGGAAATCACGGGCAGCCCGGTGATGTGGGCCTGCCCCTTGAGCTTTTCGCGCAGCGACTTGGCCAGGTCGCTCATCTGGTCGAAGTCGTGCGCGCCCCGCTGGTGGATCCAGCGAAAGAGCTGCGTGGCGCGAAAACGCTTTTCACCCAGCCGCTCGCAATAGGCGGCCAGCCCGTCCAGATCGAAGTCGAGAAGGTTCGTCATGCCTGCACGGACGGCCACGCCGCGAATCAACGCGAGTAGATGTTCAGGCCGGGGAAGAAGAAGGCCACTTCCACCGCAGCCGTCTCGGGCGCGTCGGAGCCGTGCACGGCGTTGGCGTCGATGCTGTCGGCGAAGTCGGCGCGGATCGTGCCGGGTTCGGCCTTCTTGGGGTCGGTGGCGCCCATCAGCTCGCGGTTCTTGAGGATGGCGTTCTCGCCTTCCAGCGCCTGGATCATCACGGGGCCGGAGATCATGAAGTCCACCAGGTCCTTGAAGAAGGGGCGTGCCTTGTGCACGGCGTAGAACTGCTCGGCCTCCAGGCGCGACAGGTGCACCATGCGGGCGGCCACCACCTTCAGGCCGGCGGCCTCGAAGCGGGCGTAGATCTGGCCGATCACGTTCTTGGCGACGGCGTCGGGCTTGATGATGGAGAGGGTGCGTTCGATAGCCATTTTCGATTTCCTAGGGTTGAAAAGTATTTTTTGCGATTCGGGCAAAGCTTTTGATTTTAGCGTCCGCCGCGGCGCTGGCCGCCGCCGCGTTTTTGCCCCTGGCGCTGGCGCAGCACGCTGTCGTGACCGATGTAACCCAGCGAGGTCTTCATGGGGTCGGGCTGGCCGCTGCCGCCCTTTCCGCCATTACCACCCTTGTTGGCATCGTTGTTGCGGCCACGGCCCTGCCCGCGCGCCTGCTGCGGGGCGGCGCCCTGCCCGCGCTGGCCGCGCGCATTGCGCTGGCCCGGGGCCGGACGGGGGCGCTGCTCCTGCATGCCCGCGGCCTGCATCAGCGCGCGGATGTCGCGCTCGTCCAGCTCCACCCAGGCGCCGCGCCTGAGGCCGCGCGGCAGCAGCATGGCGCCGTAGCGGATGCGGATGAGCCGGCTCACGGCATGGCCCACCGCCTCGAACATGCGGCGCACCTCGCGGTTGCGGCCTTCCGAGATGGTGACGCGGTACCAGCAGTTGGCCCCTTCGCCGCCACCGTCGCCGATGGAGCCGAAGGAGGCCGTGCCGTCTTCGAGCGGCACACCGTCGAGCAGGCGCTGCTTTTCCTCGTCGCTCAAGGCGCCGAGCACGCGCGCCGCGTACTCGCGCTCCAGCCCGAAGCGCGGGTGCATGAGCTTGTTGGCCAGGTCGCCGGAGCTCGTGAAGAGCAGCAGGCCTTCGGTATTCAAGTCGAGCCGCCCCACGGACTGCCACTTGCCCTGCCCTGGCGCCAGGCGCGGCAGCTTGCGGAACACGGTGGGCCGGTTCTGCGGGTCGTCGTGCGTCACCACCTCGCCCACGGGCTTGTGGTAGGCGATCACGCGCGGCGGCGGCGGGTCGATGCGCAGGCGAATGGGCTTGCCGTTGATCTTGACCTGGTCGCCGTACTGCACGCGCTGGCCGATGTGGGCGGGCTCGTTGTTGACGGAGATGCGCCCTTCCAGGATCAGTTGCTCCATCTCCAGCCGCGAGCCCAGGCCCGCCTGCGCGAGCACCTTGTGCAGCTTGGGCGTCTCGGCCTGGGGCTGGAGCACACGCTTGGGCGGCAGTTCGTCGGCGCGCTCTTCGTCGGCATCGAAAGCGCCGGAGACCACGTCGTCGAAGCGGTAGCCCTCCTGGGCCTCCGGCTTCTTTTCGCGGGCCCGCGTGCGGGGTGCGGGCTGCGGTGCGGAAGCTTCAGGCATGCCGCCTGCGGTGTCGGGTTGGGAGTCGTCGTTCATGGCTGGCTTGGGTGGTCGCCGTCTGTGGCGCCGGGTTCGTGTTTGTTCGCAGGGGCTTCGGCCTCGGCCTCCTGCACCTCTGCCAGGGGCAGTTGAAGGGCTTGCGCGTCTTCTTCCAGCGCGCCCAGCACCTGGGCTTGGGCGCTCGTGTCCTCGAGCATGGGCAACTGGTCCAGCGACTGCAGGCCCAGGTCGTCCAGGAACTGCCGCGTGGTGGCAAACAGCGCCGGACGGCCCACGGTCTCGCGGTGGCCGATCACCTCGACCCAGCCGCGGTCTTCGAGCTGCTTGATGATGAGGCTGTTCACCGTCACGCCGCGGATGTCCTCGATGTCGCCGCGCGTCACGGGCTGGCGGTAGGCAATGATGGCCAGGGTTTCCATCGTGGCGCGCGTGTAGCGCGGGGGCTTTTCAGGGTGCAGGCGGTCGAGGTACTCGCGCATCTCGGGGCGGCTCTGAAAGCGCCAGCCCGTGGCCACCTGCACCAGCTCCACGCCCTTCTGGGCCCAGTCCTGCTGCAGCTCCAGCAGCAGCGACTTGACCGTGTCGGAGCCCAGCACGTCGTCGAACAGCGTGCGCAGCTCGCGCAGGGCCACAGGCTGCTGCGCACAGATCAAGGCGGTTTCAAGAACCCGTTTGGCATCCACCGTGTTCATGGTTCAGCGATTCCGGGAAACGGCGCTGCGCATCACATGCCAGACGCCTGGAAAAAGGAAGGATTCGATACGAGGCACTCTTGCGCGAAGAAACTGCACGGTGCCGGGGCCTGGCGGGTTGCCGCATAGACAGGCGAAAAGAGACATCGGCCACGGGGCCGCCGCTAGGCCAAATTGTAGCCCAGGCCCCATTGCCGCAGCGCCTGCTGCATGTCTTCGGGCAGCGGCGCATGGAATTCCAGCGGCTGGCCCGTCACGGGATGGACGAACGCCAGGCGGAACGCATGCAGCGCCTGGCGCTGCAGCCCCACGGCAGCCGCCCCCCCGTACAGCGTGTCGGCCACCAGCGGGTGGCCGATGGAGGCCATGTGCACGCGGATCTGGTGGGTGCGCCCGGTGTGCAGCGTGCAGCGCACCAGGCAGCCTTCGCCATGGCCGTCCAGCCGGTCCAGGTCGGTGCGCGCGGGCTTGCCCGCGTGCTGCGCCAGATCGACCACGGCCATGCGCAGGCGGTTGCGCGGGTCGCGGCCGATGGGGGCATCCACCGTGCGGTGCGGCGCGCCCTGCCAGGCCCGGTGCGCCAGCGCGAGGTACTGGCGGCTGACCTGGCGCTCGGCGATCAGGCGCACCAGCGCGTCCATGGCGGCGCGGTCGCGGGCCACGACCATGAGGCCGCTGGTGTCCTTGTCGAGCCGGTGCACGATGCCCGCGCGCGGCAGCAGCAGGGCGCGCGCGTCGCGCGCCATCAGGCCGTTGAGCAGCGTGCCGCTCCAGTTGCCGGGAGCCGGGTGCACCACCAGGCCTGCGGGCTTGTTGACCACGAGCAGGTGCTCGTCCTCATACACCACTGGCACCGGCACGGGTTCGGGCTTGAAGGCCTGGCTTTGCTGCGTGGGGCGGATTTCGACGGTGAGGCCGTCGCCCGCCTTGACCTTGTGGGCCGGTTTGAGGCCCGGGGTGCCGTTGAGGCGGATGAAGCCCTGCGCGAGCAACTGCTGCAGGTAGCTGCGGGAGAGCTCGGGCACCAGCTCGGCCAGCGCCTTGTCCAGGCGCGCGCCATGCTGGCCTGCGCCGATGGCGATCTGGCGAACCTCCGCCTCGGTGGCTTCATCGCCGCCGGTGTCCTCGGCCTCCCCGGCTTCTTCCCAGAAGGACACGCCCGATCAGTGCGCGGGCAGGTAGCGCGCCGGATCGACCGGCTTGCCCTGGCGGCGGATCTCGAAATGCAGCTTGACGCGGTCCGCGTCGGTACTGCCCATTTCGGCGATCTTCTGGCCCTTGCGCACGGACTGGTCCTCCTTGACCAGCAGCACCTGGTTGTGCGCATAGGCCGTGAGATAGGTGTTGTTGTGCTTGAGGATGATCAGGTTGCCGTAGCCGCGCAGGCCCGCGCCCGCGTACACCACGCGCCCATCGGCCGCGGCCAGCACGGGGTCGCCCGCCTTGCCGCCGATGTCGAAGCCCTTGTTGCGCGCCTCGTCGAAGCCTGCCAGCAGCTTGCCCGAGGCCGGCCAGATGAAGCCCATGCCATCGTCATCCCCTGCCGCCGCGGCCACGGGCGCCGGTGCGGGTGCGGGTGCGGGCACAGGTACCGCGGCGGACGACGCAGCCACCACCGGGGCCGAGGCCGGCTTGGACGGCACGCTCGCGGGCGCCAAGGGAGAGGACGTCACGGGGCGCGTGACCACGCCCGTCTCGCCCGCCGCCGGCGCGGCGGCCACCACGGTGGCCGACGGCGGCGCCACGCGCAGCACCTGCCCCACTTCGATGAGGTTGGGGTTGTCGAGGTTGTTCCAGCGCGCCACGTCCTTCCACGATTGCCCCGTATCGAGGCCGATGCGAATCAGGGTATCCCCAGGCTTGACGGTGTAGTAGCCTGGCTTGCCTGCATTCTCGGCCCCAGGCAGGGGCTTGGCGGCGGGCGCGGCCACCACGGTCCCCGGCATCGCGGAGCCCGCGCTGGCCGACGTGCCGCGGTCCTCCACGGGAGCCCGGTTGACCGGCGTTCCGCACCCGGCCAGGACCAGCCCGGCCAGCACCACAGAACCCCAGGCCGCAAGCCTACGCGATACGAACATATTGCAATTCCCTTTCAGGCAATCCCCGATTTTAGAGGGACAAAATGGACGGCCTCGAGCACGCTTTCCTGGAAACCCTGGGCCATTCTGTCGATAACGAGCAACACCTGCTGTCCGCTGACACGCGCCATGGGAGCAACGAGCCGCCCGCCCACGGCCAACTGGTCGCACCAGGCGCCGGGCACCGCCTCGCCCCCGGCGGCGGCGATGATCCCGGCATACGGCGCGCCCTGCGCGTAGCCCTCCATGCCGTCGCCGAAGATCAGGTGCACGTTCGCCAGGCGCAGCGGCCGCAGGTTGACCCGCGCGCGCTCGTGCAGCCCGCGCAGGCGCTCGATGGTGTAGACCTCGCGCGCCACGCGGCCCAGCACCGCGGCCTGGTAGCCGCAGCCCGTGCCGATCTCCAGCACCCGCCCGAGCCCCGCGCGGGCGCCCTGCGCGCCGAGCAGCAGTTCCGTCATGCGCGCGACCACGCTGGGCTTGGAGATGGTCTGGCCCAGGCCGATGGGCAGGCTCGTGTCTTCATAGGCCTGGTTGACCAGCGCGCTGTCCACGAAACGGTGGCGCTCCACCGCGCCCATGGCCTGCAGCACGGCGGGCGCGGTGATGCCCGAAGCCGCGAGGCGCTGCACCATGCGCGCGCGCACGGCGGCCGAGTCGAGCCCCACGCCCTGCGGCGCGGGGGGCTGCGATCCCCCACGCGCCGCCACGGGCCGGACCGCAGGCCGTGGTACGGCCGCGGGCTTGGCGATCTGCGCGGGGAAAGCGGGACGGCGCTGCTGCATCACGCGCCCACGGCCGAAGAGGCGCCAGTCGCCAGCCGCGCCGCCGTCTGCGCCCAATAGGCCAGGTGGTCGTGGTCGGTGAGATCGACCTTGAGCGGCGTCATGGCCACGTGGCCCTGGGCCGTGGCATGGAAGTCGGTGCCCTCGGCCGCATCTTTGGCGGGGCCCGCGCCGCCGATCCAGTACATGGTTTCGCCGCGCGGGCTTTGCTGCGTGATGACGCGCTCGGCCGCATGGCGGCGCCCCAGGCGGCAGAGCTTGAGGGGGCGCAGGGCCTCGCTGGGCAGGTTGGGAATGTTCACGTTGAGCAGCCAGGGAGACTCGCCGACCAGTTGCTGGACCTGCATCTGCTGCACGATGGCGCGTGCGGTGCGCGCGGCCGCCTCGATCTCGCCCCAGCCCTTGTCCACCTGCGAGAACGCGATGGCGGGGATACCGAACAGGTAGCCCTCCATGGCCGCGCCCACGGTGCCCGAGTAGATGGTGTCGTCGCCCATGTTGGCGCCGTTGTTGATGCCCGAGACCACGAGGTCGGGCCGGTAGCCCAAGAGCCCCGTGAGCGCGATGTGCACGCAGTCGGCGGGCGTGCCGTTCACGTAGCGGAAGCCGTTGGCCGCGCGGTGCACGTACAGCGGCGCGTTCAGCGTAAGCGCGTTGGACTTGGCGCTGTTGTTGTGCTCCGGCGCCACCACCTCCACGTCGGCGATGGACTGCAGCGCGTCGTGCAGCGCCACGATGCCGGGCGCCTGGTAGCCGTCATCGTTGGAAATGAGGATTTTCATGGTCGGGAAACGGGTTCGCCGGATTGTAGGTGGGCCGCCCGCCGCGTCGCCCGAGGGACAACGCAGCCGGGAAATTGATCTCTATCATGCAAACCCCATTTTCCGAGGAGACCCGCCCATGCACGCGTGGCTTTGCACCAACCCCACCGGCGTTGACAACCTGGCCTGGACCGAACTGCCCACTCCCGAGCCCAAGGCGGGCGAGGTGCTCATCGAGATCAAGGCCGCGAGCCTGAACTTCCCCGACCTGCTCATCGTGCAGAACAAGTACCAGATGAAGCCGCCGCTGCCCTTCGTGCCGGGCTCGGAATACGCGGGCGTGGTGCGCGCCGTGGGCGAGGGCGTGAAGCACCTGAAGGCCGGCCAGAACGTGGCCTGCCTGTCGGGGACGGGCGGCTTCGCCACGCACACCCTCGCGCCCGCGGCGCTGTGCATGCCGCTGCCCGACGGCTTCGGCCACGTGGATGCGGCGGCTTTCATCATGACCTACGCCACCTCGCACCACGCGCTGATCGACCGCGGCCAACTCAAGGCGGGCGAGACGGTGCTGGTGCTGGGTGCGGCGGGCGGCGTGGGCACGGCAGCCATCCAGATCGCCAAGGCCGTGGGCGCGCGCGTGGTCGCGGCGGCCTCGACCGACGAAAAGTGCGCACTGTGCCGCGAGATCGGTGCCGACGAGACGATCAACTACAGCACCCAGGACCTGCGCGAGGCCGTCAAGGCCGCCACGGGCGGCAAGGGCCCGGACGTGATCTACGACCCCGTGGGCGGCGACTTCGCCGAACTCGCGTTCCGCTCCATCGCCTGGCGCGGGCGCTACCTGGTGGTGGGCTTTGCCGCCAGCCCCACCGTGCCCACGCTGCCCATGAACCTGCCGCTGCTCAAGGGCGCGTCGCTGGTGGGCGTGTTCTGGGGCGCGTTCGCCAAGAACGAGCCCGCCGCCAACGCCGCCATGATGGCCGAGCTGGCGCGCTGGTACGCCGAGGGCAAGATCAAGCCCGTGATCGACCGCACCCTGCCCATGGGCGAGCTGCACGCGGCCTACGCGCACATGGGCTCGCGCGGCGTCAAGGGCAAGCTCGTGCTCATAAATCCATAAAGGCAACACCCCACCGCCCGGCATCTGTTCAATGCCGGGCGGCTCTGTCAAACTCGCGCATCGCTACAGACCGCTCATGGGCCTTGGCTCCGCAGATGGCAGACCGCACACCTTCCGATATCGCACGCGAGACCCTCAAGCAGCTGGCCCTGCGCAGACTCGCTCCCACGCCCGACCACTACCAGGCGATCTACGGGGAAATCTCCGGCACTGCCCCGCTCCCCGCCTTTCCCGAAAGCCCGCTGCGGGCGATCCAGCGCGTTCTTCCAGGCCAAACCCCGGCGCAAAAGCGCCTGCTGGGCCAGTTCGAGACCGCCGTCACCCTCAAGGACTGGTCCGCGCTGCAAGGCGTGCTGGTGGGCTACGCCAACCTGGGGCTGCACCCGGTGGCCGCGCCCGCCGCCGCACACCCCGAGCCTGTCGCCGTGCTGCCCGGCGACCTGGCCGAACAGCTCACGCGCCTCGTGGAGAACCTCCTGCCCGCGCTCGGCGAGGACGACGCCCGCGTACACGAACTCGCGCAACAGCTCACGAACCGGCTGCGCGAAGGCGACATGCCCGCCTCCACGCTGGTGCTGATGCTCAACAACTTCTGCTACCGGCTGTCGTTCGCGACCGAGGAGCAGGCCGCCATCCGCCTGAGCCTGCTCGCGCTGCTGCACCTCGTGTTCGAGAACATCTCCGCGCTCAGCCCCGACGACCAATGGCTGCGCGGCCAGGCCGAGGCGCTCATGGCCGCCTCCACGCCCCCGCTCACGCTGCGCCGGCTCGACGACGTGCAGCGCCGCCTCAAGGACGTGATCTTCAAGCAGACCGAGGCCCGCGCCCGCACGGTCGAGGCGCAGGAGCAGATGAAGGACCTGCTGGCCACCTTCATCGAGCGCCTGGCGAAGATGACCACCTCGAGCGGCGACTTCCACGGCACCATGGAGCGCTGCGCCGAGCTGATCGGCCAGGCCACGCGCATCGAGGAGATCGCCCCCGTGCTGCAGGAAGTGATGGCCGCCACGCGCGCCATGGCCGTGGACAGCCGCCTCGCGCACGACGAACTGCAGGCCCTGCGCGAGCGCGCCGAGGAAAAGCATGCCGAGATCGCCAAGCTGCAGGCCGAGCTCGACCGCGCCAGCGCCCAGGCGCGCCACGACCCGCTGACCGGCTCGCTCAACCGCAAGGGCCTCGACGAGGTCATGGAGCGCGAGATCGCCCGCGCGCGGCGCAACAGCTCGCCCCTGTGCGTGTCGCTGCTCGACGTGGACAACTTCAAGGCCATCAACGACCGCCTAGGCCATGGCACGGGCGATGCGGCCCTGGTGCACCTGGCCGAGGTCACGCGCGCCGTGATGCGGCCGCAGGACATGCTGGCGCGCTACGGCGGCGAGGAGTTCGTGCTCGTGCTGCCCGACACCCCGCTCTCCCAGGGCGTGGAAGCCATGACACGGCTGCAGCGCGAGCTGACCACGCGCTTTTTCCTGCAGAACGACGAGAAGGTGCTCATCACCTTCAGCGCGGGCGTGGCCCAGCTCTCGCCCACGGAAACCAGCACCGAGGCCATCCGCCGCGCCGACCAGGGCATGTACCTGGCCAAGCGCTCGGGCAAGAACCGGGTGATGGCCGCATGAGCATGATGGACCGGCGCGCCCTCCTGCGGCGCGCGGCCCTCGCGGCGGCGGCCACGCAGCTGCCGCGCTGGGCCTGGAGCAGCGAACGCTTGCCAGGCGACCCGTTCGCCCTGGGCATCGCCAGCGGCGACCCCATGCCCGGCGGCGTGGTGCTCTGGACCCGCCTCGTGCCCGCCGCCCCCGGTGCGGCCCAGGCCCCGCTCACGGTGCACTGGGAGCTAGCCGACGACGCGGGCTTTCGCCGCATCGTGCAGCGCGGCCAGGCCCAGGCCCTGCCCGAGTGGGGCCACAGCGTGCACGTGGAGCTGCAGGGCCTGGCGCCCGGCCGCTGGTACCACTACCGCTTCATGCACGGCGATGCCGTGAGCACCACGGGCCGCACGCGCACGGCCCCGGCCCCGCACGAGCTGCCCGCGCGGCTGCGCGTGGTGTTCGCCTCGTGCCAGCGCTGGGAGCACGGCCACTACGCCGCGTGGCGCCACGCGGTGAACGACGACCCCGACCTCGTGCTCTTCCTGGGCGACTACATCTACGAATACGCGAGCCCGCCGGACGCCACGGGCCTGGCGCGCGCGCATGCGCTGCGCACCGCGCGCACCCTGGCCGACTACCGCGACCGCTACGCCCTGCACAAGAGTGACCCGCTGCTGCAGGCCGCGCACGCCGCCTGCCCCTGGAGCATGACCTGGGACGACCACGAAGTGCAGAACGACTACGCGGGCGAACTCGGGCGGGAGGGCGACGCCCAGGCCTTCACCGAAATGCGCCTCGCGGGCTGGCAGGCCTTCTACGAGCACATGCCGCTGCGCGCGGCCAGCTTGGCGCGCGGCGTGGGGGCGCTGCAGGTCTACCGCGGCCTGGACTGGGGGCTGCTGGCCCGCATCCACCTGCTCGATACACGCCAGTACCGCGACTGGCAGGCCTGCCGCAAGAACGGCAGCGGCGCCAGCGCCGTGCGCCCCGAGGACTGCGCGGCCTGGAGCGCCCCGCAGCGCACGCTGCTGGGCGCCGCGCAGGAGCGCTGGCTGGACGGGCGCCTGGCCGAAAGCACGGCCACGAACGCCCCGGAGGCCACGCCGCGCTGGAGCGTGATCGCGCAGCAGACGCTGTTCTCGCCGCGCCACTACCCCTCGGGCACGCGCAGCACCGACAGTTGGGACGGCTACCCCGCCGCGCGCGAGCGCCTGCTGCAGTCGCTGCAGCACCACCCGCAGCGCAACACCGTGTTCCTGGGTGGCGACATCCACCAGAACTACGTGTGCAACGTGCTGGCCGATCCCGAGCAGGCGGACGCCCCCGTGCTCGCGAGCGAGTTCTGCGGCACCTCGGTCACCTCGCGCGCGGGCACCACGCAGGCCAAGGTGGACGCCGTCGCCCGGCACAACCCCCACGTGCTGCTCGCGCGCTGCGAGGAGCGCGGCTACGGGCTGGCCGAGATCACGCCCCGGCGCTGGACCACCACGCTGCGCGCCATCGACGACCCGCTGCGCGCGGACAGCGGCGCACACACCCTGGCGCGCTTCGTGGCCGAGGACGGCCGCGCCGGGCCGCAGCGCGACGCTTGATTCACTCCTGTTTCAATAGCTGCTTGTGCGCTCTGGATAAGCGCTAGAGGCCAATTTGGCTCATATTCTCAAACGTCGATGGCGGCGGCCGACCCGGCCTGCTTGCGCAACTCGAACTTCTGGATCTTGCCCGTGCTGGTCTTGGGCAGCTCGCCGAACACCACGGCGCGCGGCACCTTGAAGCCCGCGAGGTGCTTCTTGCAGTGCGCCACGATGCCCTCGGGCGTCACGCTGGCGCCAGCCTTGAGCTCCACGAAGGCGCAGGGTGTCTCGCCCCACTTCGCATCGGGCTTGGCGACCACGGCGGCGGCCAGCACGGCGGGGTGGCGGTAGAGCACGTCCTCCACCTCGATGGACGAGATGTTCTCGCCGCCCGAGATGATGATGTCCTTGCTGCGGTCCTTGATCTTGATGTAGCCGTCGGGGTACTGCACGGCCAGGTCGCCGCTGTGGAACCAGCCGCCGCGGAAGGCGTCCCCGGTGGCCTGGGGGTTCTTGAGGTAGCCCTTCATGGTGATGTTGCCCTTGAACATGATCTCGCCCATGGTCTCGCCGTCGTGCGGCACGGGCTGCAGGGTCTCGGGATCGAGCACGGCGGCGGCGCGCTGCAGGTGGTAGCGCACGCCCTGGCGGGCGTTGAGGCGGGCGCGCTCGCCGACGTCAAGCTGGTCCCAGGCCTCGTGCTTGGCGCACACCGTGGCGGGGCCGTACACCTCAGTCAGGCCGTACACATGGGTGAGATCGAACCCCATCTGCTCCATGCCCTCGATCATCGAGGCGGGCGGCGCGGCACCGGCCACCATGGCCTTCACGCCCGCGGGCACGCCAGCCTTCATCGCATCGGGCGCGTTGACCAGCAGGCCGTGCACGATGGGTGCGCCGCAGTAGTGCGTCACGCCGTGGTGGCGGATCGCATCGAAGATGGCCTGCGCCTCCACGCGGCGCAGGCACACGTTCACGCCCGCGCGCGCGGCCACCGTCCACGGAAAGCACCAGCCGTTGCAATGGAACATGGGCAGCGTCCACAAATAGACGGCATGCTTGGGCATGTCCCACTCCAGCACGTTGCTGATGGCGTTGGTGGCCGCGCCCCGGTGGTGGTAGACCACGCCCTTGGGGTTGCCCGTGGTGCCGCTGGTGTAGTTGAGGGCGATGGCGTCCCACTCGTCGCCGGGCAGCTCCCAGGCGAACTGCGCATCGCCCGCGGCGATGAAGTCCTCGTAGGCGGTGCCGCCCAGGCTCTGCGCGGCGGGGCCGTAGAGCGCGTCCGCCACCTCGATCACGAGCAGCGGCTCCTTCGACTGGCGCAGCGCCAGGGCCTTGGCCATCGTGGCGCTGAACTCGGGATCGACGATCACGGCCTTGGCCTCGCCATGGTCGAGCATGAAGGCAATGGTCTCCGGGTCCAGCCGCGTGTTGAGCGCGTTGAGCACGGCGCCCGCCATGGGCACGCCGAAGTGCGCCTCCACCATGGGCGGGGTGTTGGGCAGCATCACGGCCACGGTGTCGTTCTTGGCGATGCCCGCGCGGCGCAGGCTGCTGGCCAGGCGCCGGCAGCGCGCGTAGGTCTCGCCCCAGGTCTGGCGCAGCGCCCCGTGCACGATGGCCAGCCTGTCCGGGTAGACCTCGGCCGTGCGCTCGATAAAGGACAGCGGCGTGAGCGGCGCATGGTTGGCCTCGGTGCGGGGCAGGTTCTGGTCGTACTTGCTGGTCACGGTGGGGTTCCTTGGTGGTTCTGGCGGGGTGGTTCGACCCAGCCATTACAGCAAAGCGGACAGGCCGGGCCATCGGCGAAAATACCCGGGTGTCCATCCCCCAGTCGTTCATCCAGGAGCTGCTCTCGCGCGTCGACGTGGTTGACGTGGTCGGGCGCTACGTGCAGCTCAAGAAGGGCGGGGCCAACTTCATGGGCCTGTGCCCGTTCCACGGGGAAAAGTCGCCCTCGTTCAGCGTGAGCCCCTCCAAGCAGTTCTACCACTGCTTCGGCTGCGGCAAGAACGGCAACGCCATCGGCTTCCTCATGGAGCACGCGGGCATGGGTTTCGTCGAGGCCGTGCAGGAGCTGGCCCAGGGCGTGGGCCTGCAAGTGCCGCAGGACGACGTCTCGCCCCAGGATCGCGAGCGTGCCGCCGCCGCGCGCCAGAAGCAGGCCACGCTCACCGACGTGCTCGAAAAGGCCGGCGACGCCTGGCGCAAGCACCTCAAGGCCTCGCCGCGCGCCGTGGACTACCTCAAGGGCCGGGGCGTATCGGGCCAGGTGGCCAAGCACTACGGCCTGGGCTACGCGCCCGAGGGCTGGCGCAGCCTGGCGAGCGTGTTCCCCGAGTACGACAGCCCGCTGCTCGCCGAAAGCGGCCTGGTGATCGTGAACGAGGAAGACGGCAAGCGCTACGACCGCTTCCGCGACCGCGTGATGTTCCCCATCCGCAACGTCAAGGGCGAATGCATCGGCTTCGGCGGGCGCGTGCTGGGCGACGAAAAACCCAAGTACCTCAACTCGCCCGAGACGCCCGTGTTCCACAAGGGCCGCGAGCTGTACGGCCTGTTCGAGGCCCGCACCGCGATCCGCGAACAGGGCTACGTGCTCGTGACCGAGGGCTACATGGACGTGGTGGCGCTCGCCCAGCTCGGCTTTCCGAACGCCGTGGCCACGCTGGGCACGGCCTGCACGCCCGAGCACGTGCACAAGCTGTTCCGCTTCACCGACACCGTGGTGTTCAGCTTCGACGGCGATGCCGCGGGCCGGCGCGCGGCGCGCAAGGCGCTCGACGGCGCCCTGCCCTACGCCACGGACACGCGCAGCATCAAGTTCCTGTTCCTGCCGCCCGAGCACGACCCCGACAGCTTCATCCGCGAGCACGGCGCCGACGCCTTCGCGCGCCACGTGGGCGACGCGCTGCCGCTGAGCCGCTTCCTCGTCGAAGCCGCCGGCGAAGGCTGCGACCTGGGCCAGGCCGAAGGCCGCGCCCGCATGGCGAGCAACGCCCGCGCGCTGTGGACGGCCCTGCCCGACGGCGCGCTCAAGCGCCAGCTGCTGGCCGAGCTGGCCGAGCGCGCGCAGCTCGATGCGCGCGACCTGTCCGACCTGTGGAGCCAGGGCGCGCCCAGCGCGCCGCAGGCCCCCGCCAGCCACACCAGCCACGCCGAGCCCCCGCCCTGGGCGCACGACGCGGGCCCCGGCCACCCGCAGCGCGGCGGCACGGCCTGGAGCGCCCCCCGGGACAAAAGCTCCTGGAAGCCCTGGAAGCGGCGCGACGACTGGGCCCCGCCGCCCCAGGGCCCGCGCACGCCCCCCGTGAGCCGGGCCGACCAGGCCGCACGCCTGCTGCTCGCGCACATGGCCTTCCTCGAAGACATGGAGCACGACGACCACGACGCCCTGAGCGCCCACCCCGCGCCGCACGGCCCGCTGTTCGCCTGGCTCGAAGAGCAGCTCCACGAACACGGCCCCCAGCCCTGGGCCGTGCTGCGCGAGAGCCTGCGCGGCCACCCCTGCGAGGCGCTGGCCGTGCGCCTGATGAGCGGCCCCCACGCCCAGCCCGAGGGCGAGCTGCCCGAAATCCGCCGCGAACTGCGCGGCGTGCTCAACCGCATCCTCATCGAGCACATCAAGCAGCAGGAAAACGACACCCTGGCCGCCCTGCGCACCGACCCGGCCGCCGCCCAGCGCCTGCGCGAGCTGCAGGTGCGCCGCCTCGCGCTGGAAGCCGCGGCGCGCAACCCCTCTTGACTTTTCCGAAACCGATATAATTTAGGGTTTATCGGCAAGAGCGACAGCAGCACCTCCGGGCCGGACCAGCGTGGAACCCACGCCAATGCCGCAAGCGCATCGGTCCAACTTACCGCAAGGACTGCACACCAAATGATCGCCCAGACATCTTGCCCCTGAGGGCCCGCCCCTCGACCGCGCAGGCTTTTTGCCTGTGCCGTGCCACCCGCGCCGGGATCTGTGGCGCTTGCGTTTTCTTTGTGTGCCTGTTTTTGACCCTGAGGTAATCCATGCCCGTTCAAAAGTCCGCGAAGCCGCCCAAGTCCGCCCCAGGCACTGCCGCCAAGCCTGTTTCCAAAACCGCCGCCAAAACCGTGCCCGCCAAGAAGGCCGCGGCCGCCACGAAAGCCAAGACCGTGCCCTCGCCGAAAAAGACCGCCGAACCCAGTACCGCCGACGAACTGAAGAAAAAGCCCGTGCGCGCCAAGGCCGCCGCCGCGCAGGCCGCCGATGAAGAAGCGCCCAAGAAAAAGGCCGGCCGCCCCGCCAAGGCCGCCACCGCCGCCGAAGCCAAGGCCCCCGCCAAGCGCGGCCGCAAGCCCAAGGCTTCGGGCGAGGACAGCAGCGACGACACCGACCTGTCCGACATCGAATCCGACCTCGAAGGCGAGGTGGAGGCCGAAGCCGCCGAGGCCGCGCCGGCCGAGAAGGCCAAGCCCCTGCGCATGAAGATCAGCAAGGCGAAGGAACGCGCTTTGATGAAGGAATTCGGCCTGGACGAAACCGTCCTGTCCGAGGAAGACCTGGCCAAGCGCCGCTCGCGCCTCAAGACCCTGATCAAGCTGGGCAAGACGCGCGGCTACCTCACGCACGGCGAAATCTCCGACCACCTGCCCGACAAGCTGGTCGATGCCGAGACGCTGGAGGTCGTGATCTCCATGCTCAACGACATGGGCGTGGCGGTGTACGAGCAGACGCCCGACGCCGAGACCCTGCTGCTGAACAACACCGGCCAGTCGGCCACCACGGAGGAAGAAGCGGAAGAAGAGGCCGAGGCGGCGCTGTCCACCGTCGATTCCGAATTCGGCCGCACCACCGACCCGGTCCGCATGTACATGCGCGAGATGGGCACGGTGGAGCTGCTGACGCGCGAAGGCGAAATCGAGATCGCCAAGCGCATCGAAGGCGGCCTGATGGACATGATGGAGGCCATCAGCGCCTCGCCCGCCACCATCGCCGAGATCCTCAACATGGGCGAGGAAATCCGCGAGGGCAAGGTCGTCATCTCCACTGTGGTGGACGGCTTCGTGAACGCCAACGAGAACGACGACTACGTGGCCGAGGAAGACTTCGACGAGTACGACGAAGAGGACGACGACGACGGCAAGGGCGGCTCCAAGGCCCTGACCAAGAAGCTCGAGGAGCTCAAGAACGAAGCCCTGCGCCGCTTCGACAAGCTGCGCGAGCTGTTCGAGAAGATGCACAAGATCTACGACAAGGAAGGCTATGGCGGCCCGGCCTACATGAAGGCGCAGCACGCCATCTCGGCCGAGCTGATGACCATCCGCTTCACGGCCAAGACCATCGAGAAGCTGTGCGACATGGTGCGCGCCCAGGTGGACGACGTGCGCAAGAAGGAGCGCGAGCTGCGCCGCATCATCGTGGACAAGTGCGGCATGCCGCAGGAAACCTTTATCAAGGAATTCCCGCCCAACCTGCTGAACCTGCAGTGGGTCGAAAAGCAGGCCGCCGCCGGCAAGCCCTGGAGCACCGTGCTCCAGCGCAACATCCCGCCCGTGCAGGAACTGCAGCAAAAGCTCATGGACCTGCAGGCGCGCGTGGTGGTGCCGCTCACCGAGCTCAAGGACATCAACAAGCGCATGAATGCGGGCGAAATGGCCTCGCGCGACGCGAAGAAGGAAATGATCGAGGCCAACCTGCGCCTCGTGATCTCCATCGCCAAGAAGTACACCAACCGCGGCCTGCAGTTCCTCGACCTGATCCAGGAAGGCAACATCGGCCTGATGAAGGCGGTCGATAAATTCGAATACCGCCGCGGCTACAAATTCTCGACCTACGCCACGTGGTGGATCCGCCAGGCCATCACGCGCTCGATCGCCGACCAGGCGCGCACCATCCGCATCCCGGTGCACATGATCGAGACCATCAACAAGATGAACCGCATCAGCCGCCAGCACCTGCAGGAGTTCGGCTTCGAGCCCGATGCGTCCATCCTGGCCGCCAAGATGGAGATCCCCGAGGACA
>Ga0206116_1000600_pt1 | contig 32570 bp, 24 predicted proteins | sample 3A1Ametagenome_FD_178000 | JGI IMG/M metagenome (GOLD analysis project Ga0206116, IMG submission 178000) | Enriched microbial communities from leaf-cutter ant dump, University of Wisconsin, Madison, United States - 3A1A | ecosystem: Environmental > Terrestrial > Nest > Insects nest > Nest dump...
CAACGCCGGCTACGCGGGCCTGGTGGCCGAGCTGCTACAGGGCGAATTCCGCTACCGCGAAGAAGGCCTGCTGGACCGCACCCACCTGCGCTTCTTCACACGCCGCTCGCTGGCTCGCTTCCTGGGTGACGAGCGCTGGGCCGTGCAATCGCTGGACACCATCCGCCGCGAGATGCCCGAGTCGGAGTTCCGCGCACAATTCGACCAGCTCCCGCCCGCCGTGGCCCGCTACCTGCTGGCCGTGCCCGACGCGCTCACGTACCAGTTCATCGGCGTGGCCCAACCCGTACAGGCTGCCGTGGCGCACGACCAGCAGGGCACGCCCGATCCGCAGGAAGCGCATGCTCTTTTCACTGCGCAGCTTTATGTAGCGCGCGGCAATAGCTATGAAGAAGATAGCAAACGCACTGCTACCGGGATCATGGGCCAGGCGCAGCAGACCCTGCGCTTCAACCTGCCCGAGAGCACCCCGCCGCTGACCGCCATCCGCCTCGATCCGGCCGACCGACCCGGCTTCCTGCACCTGCACGCCCTGCGCCTGCTGGACGCCCAGGGCGGCATTCTGTGGCATTGGACCGCTGCACAGTCCGCTCGCTCGCTGCTGGCACAGACACCTCACCAACAGATCGTCTGGCAAGGCCCGCTGCCCGCCTCCAGTCCGACCCTCCTGCTGCTGACCGGAGACGACCCCTGGCTCGAGCTGCCCATCCCCGCACCGCAGCTGGCAGGCGCCGCACACTTGGAAGTGGATCTGGGTTGGCCCCTGTCTGCCGACTACCTGGCGCTATCGGCCACCGTGCTGCCGCTGCAAGACCGCATCGCGCAGCAGCACCACGAGCTGCAACACATGCACGGAATCGCCCGTGCCCTGGGCGAAAGCCGCGCCCAAAGTGCCAGCTTTCAAAACGAATCCGCCCAATTCCAACGCAACGCCACCCGTCTGCAACACGAACTCACGCGCCTGCAAGCCGAATACGACGAACTCGCCTCCCATTTCAAGACCCTGGAAAACTCCATCGTGTACCGAGCCACCCGCCCGCTAGCCACAGCCAAGCGCAGCCTGAACCAGCTCCTGGGCCGCACGCCGGCACAGCAGCAAGCAGCGGCCCAGCCCATCTCTCGGCCGCTGCCACCCACGCCCCACCCCGTGGACGTCATCGTGCCCGTTTATCGCGGCCTGGCCGACACGCGCCTGTGCATCGACTCCGTGCTCGCCAGCCCCGTGCGCGCGGACTACCGCCTCATTGTCATCAACGACTGCAGCCCCGAGCCCGAAGTCACCCAATGGCTGCGCGAGCGCGCGGCACATGACGAACGCATCACCCTGTTGGAAAACGCCGAGAACCTCGGCTTCGTCGGGACCGTGAACCGCGGCATGGCCTTGTCCGACAGCAACGATGTGCTGCTGCTCAACAGCGACACCGAAGTCGCCAACGACTGGCTCGACCGCATCCGCGCCGCCGCCTATGGTGACGCCAAGGTCGCCAGCGTCACCCCTCTCTCCACCAACGCCACCATCTGCAGCTACCCGCGCTTTTGCGAGGACAACTCCCTCCCTCCCGGCTACGACACCGCCCGCATGGACGCCCTGTGCGCCCGCACCCACCCCGGCGCCGTGGTGGACGTACCGACCGGCGTGGGCTTTTGCATGTACATCCGCCGCGACAGCCTGCAACAGGTCGGCCTATTCGACACCGAGAACTTCGGCAAGGGCTACGGCGAGGAAAACGACTTCTGCCAGCGCGCCGCCCGTGCCGGCTGGCGCAACCTGCACCTGCTCGACACCTTCGTGCTGCACACCGGCGGCGTGAGCTTTGGCGACAGCAAGAGCCCCCGCGAACGCGCCGCCATGGAAACCCTGGCCCGCCTGCACCCCCGCTACGCACGCGACGTGCACGCTTTCGTCCAGGCCGACCCCGCCCGCCCCTACCGCCTCGCGCTCGACGTGGCCCGCATCACTGAGGAGGGCTTGCCCGTTGTGCTGGCCGTGCTGCACGACCGCGCTGGCGGCACCGTACGCCACGTGCGCGAACTGGCCCAGCACCTGGCGGGCCAGGCCCAGTTCCTTACCCTCACGCCAGCGCCCGGCGACGCCGTCAGCCTGCGCATGGCCGCAGCCACCGAAGGTTTCGAACTCGCCTTCAGGCTCAAGGACCAGTACGACGACCTGCTCACCATGCTGCGCCACCTGGGCGCCAGCCATGTGCACTACCACCACCTGCTCGGTCATGGCCAGGAGGTGCGCGACCTGCCCGCCCTGCTCGGCGTGCCCTACGACTTCACCGCACACGATTACTACAGCTACTGCACCCACATCACGCTCACCGGCACGGCCGACCGCTACGCGGGCGAGCCCGCGCCCGGCCAATGTGCGTGCTGCTCGCCCGGCATGCCTGCGCCCCAGGCGCTCCAAGGCAACGCCATCGGCAACGTCGCCGAATGGCGCGGCGCCAATGCCCGCCTGCTCAGCGGCGCACGCCACGTCCTGGCCCCCAGCCACGACACCGCCCGCCGCATTGCGGGCTTCGCTCCCGCCGCCCGCGTGCACGTCGCCCCGCACACCGACATCGCCCCCGACGCCGCCCTGCCCGCCCCCTCGCCCCGGCCCATCACCGATGGCCGCCCGCTCAAAGTCGTGGTCATCGGCGCGCTCAGCGCCATCAAGGGTGCCGACGTGCTCGAAGCCGCCGCGCAAGAAGCCGCCCGGCAGCAGGCCCCCGTGGAATTCCACTTGCTCGGCTACGGCTACCGCCACTTGCAGACCCAGCCGCGCGCCCGCCTCACCGCCTACGGCGCCTACAAGGAAGAGGATCTGCCCGGCTTGCTCGCCTGGCTGCAGCCCGACATCGCCTGGTTCCCAGCCCAATGGCCCGAGACCTACAGCTACACCCTCAGCGCTGCCCTGCAGGCCGGCCTGCCCGTGGCTGTGCCGGACATCGGCGCCTTTGCTGAGCGCGTGGCGGGCAGGCCCTGGAGCTGGGTGTGCCCCTGGGGCCAGGACGGCAAGCAATGGGCGGGCTTCTTCGCCACCCTGCACCGCGAACACTTCGCCCAGGCACTGCCGCCCGCACAGCCTGCCGCCGCGCCCGAGCACGACACGGCCGAGCCATGGAACTATCCGAACAACTACCTTTCCGGCCTGGCTGCGCCAACGGCCAGCCCGCAGCCCCTCGCACCTGAAACGTTCACCCAGTACCTGCCCCAGAGCCCCAGCACTGCCCGCTCCGGTGCGCTGAGTGCCCTGGTATACCTGCGCTCCCTGCCCATGCTGCGCGGCGTGGCCCGGCGCGTGCCTGCGCATTGGCGGCAGCGGGTCAAAAAATGGTTTAAGGGATGATTAGCCACTATTAATTCAGGAGCATTTGGCGCTTATGAAAACTGGATTTCAGATGCTTTTCACCCTCAAAAGCAGGAACAGAATGCGCTGACAGCTATCTTTTTTACAAACCACCCCGTGAACCCGAGCCGCCAGCGCCTCACCACACACGTCGCCACATTCGCCGTCGCCGCGCTCGCCGTCGCTGCCATAGGCTGGCGCGCGTGGTACGCAGTGCAATTTTCACAGTTGCTCGACTGCGACAACTGCCTGGTGGCGCCCACGGTGCTGAATGAAGCCCAGCCCTTTCTCGCCCTGCTGTGCCTGGCCTGGGCTGCAGGCCGCTGGCTAACGCGTGCAGCCATCGCGGTGCGCGCGACCATCGTGGCCGTACTGTGCCTATCGTGGGCAGACATCGCCACCCAGCGCGCCTTTGCTACCCGCCTGGGCTGGCACGAAATCCGCAAATTCTGGGCCGAAGCCGGCAACCTGTTCGATTTCGCCAGAATCCTCACCCCCAGCCTGCACCACGCCCTGCTGGCCGCGCTTGGCGCAGTCATCGTCCTGCTGGTGCTAGGCCGCTACCTCACAGCCGGCAACACACGCATTCCAGGCCCCATCGCGGCTCTGTGCGTCGGCGCGCTCGCCGCAGGCACGCTGGCACCTGGCGCCGACACCCACCAGTACTATGTGCGCGGATCGCTCACCACGTTCTGGCAAACCCCCACGCGCCACACACCCTACCCTGCAACCTGGCAGCCACCACACAGGGACGGCAGCACCATCGGCACAACCTGCCACTCGCCCCAGCAGCCTCTGGGGCTGGACCAGGTCGTGCTTGTCATCGTCGAATCCCTGTCCAACTACCAAAGCCAGGGCTTCGGCGGTATCCACGACTGGACGCCCCAGCTCGATCACTGGGCGCGCAGAGGCTGGCGGTTCACCCAATTCCTCGCCAACGGCAAAACCACCGAAGACGGCCTCTACGCCCTGCTCACCGGGCGCAACCCCATCCCCGCACCGGGGCTCGACACCATCTACGCCCAGCCGCTGGACACCGCCGCCACCCTGCCCGGCCTGCTCGCGCGTCACGGCTACCACACCGCCTTCCTCACGACCGGAGACCTCGCCTTCATGCACAAGGGTGACTGGCTGCGCCGCGTGGGCTTCGGCGAAATCGAAGGCCACGACGCCCCCTTCTACGACGGCCAGCCCCGCTACCACTTCAGCGCCGCCAAGGACGACGCGCTCTACGACCGCGCCCTAGAATGGATGGCCCAGCGTCCGCAGGGCAAATACCTGCTCACATTGGAAACCGTCTCCAGCCACCAGCCCTTCCTCGACCCCGAAAGTGGCCGCATCTCGGCAGAAGGCGCCTTCCGCTACACCGACGCGGCGCTGGGCCGCTTCATCGGCCAGCTGCAAGCCACCGGCTTTCTTGAAAAAGGCCTGCTCCTCATCGTCTCGGACCACCGCGCCATGGTGCCAGCCACCGCGCACGAAAAAGCCCGCTTGGGCCCGCGCCACCTCTCGCGCATACCTTTCGTGCTGCTGGGCAAGGGTATGCCCCAAGGTCAAACGGAAGAAGCGCGCACCTACTCCCAGCAAGACCTGCTGCCATCACTGGCCAGCATGCTTATCGGCCAGGCCCCCTGCACCCCGGCGTGGCAGGGCCTGTTCACCCCCGGCTACCAGAAACCCGCCGCCTGCATCGCATCCAGCCGCGCGCCCCAGCCCGACAGCATCTTCCTGCAATGCCCCGGGCAGGAAGACCAGGAAGTACTGCTGAATGCGCACAACACTCGCTACCGGCCGGGCAGCCAGGGTAGCGCCGCCTACCTGGACCTGATCCACGCACAGCGCATACCGGCCGCCTCGCACTGACCCTTCAAGGCCAGTTTTGCATCTGGATTTACGGCATCTGCGGAAGGCCAAGCCGCAGAAAAGTGCACCCATGAATCCATGGCCGCAGCATGTCCCATGTAAAAGCCGGACATATTTCATGATTTAGGCTGGCACCGCGCGCCGCAGGGCTTGCCTGAACACAAGGGTGCACCTACACTCGCCCCCCAACCAGGGTCGCATCGAGCCGGGGCGCCAAGCCCCGTCAAGACGCATCGTGTACCTGGCGCAGCAGGTTTTCCGTTTTTTGTTGTTGTATTTCATCAACACAGCGATAGACCTGCGGCGCCAGGGCGTGAACGCCCATGAACGCTGTGCTACGATCCCTCAGCGTAATCGATCTTGGTAGTTGCGCTTATCAACTTTTATCTGGAGTGTTTATGAAAAAGAACGTTCTCGCCGTGAGCATTGCTGCCATGATCGGCGGCCTGGGCTTCGCGGGTGTGGCTTCTGCCGGTACCGCGTATTACAACGCCGCGACCCCTGCTACAGTGGCGATCGACGGCAAGACTGCAGCTGGCCCCTACTTCCCTGTGGCAGACACGCTGGTCCCCACGACCACGGGTATTGGTCACATTCTGGTGGTGCCCTACTACAGCACGCAAGAAGGCAACGTCTCGCTGCTGAATATTGTCAATACCGACTTGGTCAATGGTAAGGCCGTGAAGCTGCGTTACCGTGGCGCCGCCAACTCGGACGATGTCTTTGACATCACCGTCCTGATGTCGCCTGGCGACGTGTGGTCGGCCAACGTGAGTCAAGCCGACGGCGTCTCCACCCTGGTCACCAACGACAAGACTTGCACGCTGCCCGCCAATGTGAACGCAGCCTTCTCCGGTGGCCGCGCTAACAACGACAATGCCCAGACGCTGGAAGGCTACATCGAAATCTTGAACATGGCAGACATCCCTGCCCTGCTCGCGACGGATGAATCGGGTGCTCCTTCCGCTATTGCCAATCCGCTGTACACCGCCATCAAGCACGTGAACGGCGTGGCCAAGTGCGAGACCATCGCCAGCCAGTTGCTGGATGTGGTGGATCCTGCTGTTGCAGCAACTCCCATCGTTGATGCGGCAACTGCTACTGGCTCCCTGAACCGTAACGAATGGAACGGTCGCGGCTACAACTTCCCGTCGGGCGGTTTGATGGCTAACTGGACCATCGTGAACCTGAGCAAGGCTGGCTCCTTCACGGGCGCTGCCACTGCTATTGCTGCTGTTGATGCTGCTAACCCCAACGAGCGCGCCGTGGCCAACCTGGTGTTCTCGCCCCAAGATTCGGCTCTGCAACCTAGCGACGTGGCATCTATCGGTGCGTTTACTCACCCCGCGTTCCTGACTGCTGATCCGCTGCTGGCTGGTGGTACGAAGGAAGATGGCACGGTCATTCTGCCCAAGATCCCTGCATCGCTGTACGACTTCCCAGATCTGTCTACGCCCTACGTGACCGATCCGACCGTTCAAGGTAATGCACTGGCGCAAGCAGAAACGCTGTCGGCCGCTCTGGCGACCAAGTCCATCACCAATGAGTACCTGACCAGCGCAGACGTGGGCTTCGCAACGGACTGGACGTTCTCCATGCCCGCACGCCGTTACAACGTGGCCTACAACTATGAAGGCACGTCTGCTACCAAGGATCGCGCTTTGTACGCCGCTGTCCTCGACTACGCGGACAACACTGCTACTGCTGGTGGCGCAACCATTGCACCAACGGTCATTGACACCACACTCCCCGCTGCCCAGCAAAAGGGTACGTACTTCACGACGGCCAACACCACCGTGAGCACGCTGAAGACCCAAGTGTGCGTGAAGCCAGGTGCCCTGGCCTATTACGACACCGAGGAAACGGGTGCTGCTGGCGGTTCCTACGTGATCTCGCCCCAGCCTATCGGTGCTGCGCTGGCCTTCTGCGGCGAAGTGAGCGTACTGGGCTTCAACGGTACCAGCGCTCTGGGTGCCAAGATCGCCACGCAGAACATCACCACCAAGCAAAATGCATCCAAGACGTTCACCGACGGCTGGATGAGCATCAAGACTCCTGGCAATTCGAACCAAGGTCTGCCGGTGATTGGTCACGCCTTCTCGAAGGCTCTGGGTTCGAGCTTCAACCTCGGCGGCATCTGGGCTCACCGTACCGACCGCTCTGGCCTGTAATCAGACCTGTTGCGGCTCGTTTGAGCCAAGCGAGAAAAGGGCGGAACTTCCGCCCTTTTTTCTTGCTCGCACCACGCTCTGTTTTTTCTTTGGGAATTTTTTGCACATGCAAGCTTTGTCTCTCCGCTCATTGCGCTCGGGTGCACTCTTGGCCGCCTGCCTAGCCTGCGCTCCAATCGTGTTTGGTGCCACCGATGCAAGCAGCACTCCACTCGTCGGCGAGGGTGCCGCCGCCATCACAGGCCGCGACGTAATAACCGAGACCTCCACGCTGGATGCATCGGTGCGACAGCGCGCCCTGGCGTCGCCTGAAACCGTGCAGCGCCTAGCATCCGAGATGTACATCCGCCGCACGCTGGCAGCCAAGGCCGTGGAGCAGAAGATTGACCAGGATCCTGAGGTTCAGCACTTGCTGCACGTAGTGCGTGAACGCGTCCTGTCCGATGCTCTCGTACGCCGCAACGAGGCGCGATCACGCCCCACCACGCCCGTACTGGAAAGCTTGGCATTGCAGAGCTACAAGGCGCAGCCCGCTCGCTTCCAGCAGCCCGAGCGCGTGCATGCACGCCACATACTCATTCCCCTGAAGGCTACCGACGCCCGCGCTACGGCCGAAGCCTTGCGCAAGCAAGCGCTGGCAGGTGCCAACTTTGCCGATCTTGCCAAAAAGAATTCCAAAGACCCTGGTTCCGCGCCCCAAGGTGGTGACCTGGGCTTTTTTCCCAGGGGAAAAATGGTGCCCCAATTTGACGAAGCCGCTTTTGCCCTGGCCAAGTCTGGTGACATCAGCGACGTAGTGGAAAGCCGTTTTGGCTACCACATCATTCAGCTGATCGAAAAGCGTCCAGCGGGTTTACAGCCCTTCGAAGAAGTAAAGGCCGAACTGATCGAAGAGGCCGTTATCACCATTACGGGCAATGCGCACAATGAAATGGTGCGGCCTATCGCAGAAGCCGCCAAGCCCAATGCTGAGGCTATTGAGGCTTTTTCGGCACCTTACCGCAAATAATTGACGGCAGACACATAGCACCAGGCTGTCATGCATGCCCTGAGCCGTGATCTGCGGTCGCTCTGGAGTTCCCGCCGTCTTCTGTGGGTGATGGCGCAGCGCGAAATGGCCGCGCGCTACGCAGGCACAGCGGCGGGCATCGCGTGGGCCTACGCCCAACCACTGCTCACGGCAGCAGCGTATTACTTGGTGTTCGACATCGTGTTCGCCATGCGCCTGGGCGAGCAGGCGCCTACCCGCGCCGTAGGCACCTATCTGATCGCGGGCATGCTGCCCTGGATGGCATTTTGCGAGGCGCTCTCGCGCGGCATGAACAGCCTACTGGACGCGGGCGGCGTGCTGCAGAAGAACGCGTTGCCGCCGGTGCTTTTCGTGGCGCGCTCGGTGCTCGCCAGCACGGCCATCCACGCTCCGCTACTGCTGGCCCTGGCCTTGCTGTATGGCCCGCAGCACCACTTTCAGCCCGCGCTGGCGGCCCTGCTGCCCTTGCTGGCGCTGCAACTGGCGCTGTGCCTGGTGTGGGGCTATGCGCTGGCCATTTTGGCTGCTGCGCTGCGCGACACTGTGCAACTGGTGGGCTTTGCGCTGTCGGTGGGTGTATTCCTGTCGCCCGTGCTGTTCCCCCTGGCCATGTTTCCGCAGGACTGGCGCTGGGTGTTGTGGCTCAACCCCATGACGCCCTGGGTGTCCAGCTACCAAAGCGTGCTGCTGCAAGGAGCTTGGCCTTTGATGCAAAACTGGACTGCAACGCTTGCGTGGATTGGGTTGGGCGCTATGCTTTTAGAAGTTCTTTTGCGGCGCGGCCGCGATGAACTGGTGGACTGGCTATGACGCCCGCCGCACAGACGGCCGCTGTGCTGCGAGTGGAGGGCCTGGGCAAGGAGTACCGACTTTACGCCTCGCCGCGCAGCCGTCTGAAGGCGCTGCTGACGGGCCGCGCCATGCACCGCAGCCATTGGGCGTTGCAAGGCGTATCGCTCACGCTGCGGCGCGGGCAGTGCCTGGGGGTGATTGGCAACAACGGTGCGGGCAAAAGCTCACTGCTCAAAATGCTGGCGGGCACCATGCACCCTTCCACGGGCTTGCTGGAGCGTCAAGGGCGCGTGACGGCCATCCTGGAACTGGGGGCAGGCTTTCACCCCGATTTTACGGGACGGGACAACCTGTACTTTGGCGGCAGCCTGATTGGCATTGACGCTGCGGCCATGCGGGCGCTGGAGGCAGAAATCATTACCTTTTCCGAACTGGGCGAGGCGATTGATCGACCTGTCAAGACGTATTCTTCGGGCATGGTGGTGCGCCTGGCGTTCGCGCTGGTGACGGCGGTGGAGCCGGACTTGCTGATCATCGACGAAGCCCTGGCCGTGGGCGACCAGCACTTTCAGAAGAAATGCGTGGAACGCATCGAGCAGTTCCGGCGCAATGGCTGCACCATTTTGTTCTGTTCGCACAGCCTGTACCACGTGCGCCAGTTGTGCGACGTGACCCTGTGGCTGGACAAGGGCGAGCAGCGCGCCTTTGGCGATACAGAGGACGTGCTAGCCGCTTACGAGGCTTTCGTACGCTCACAGGACGACGAGTCCGATGCCCAGGCGGTGGCAAGTACGGACTTGAACACGCAGGCCAGCCCCTCACCAGGCCAGGCGGGCATTGTTTCGGCGCAGGTGTCCCATCTGGCCCGCCTGGACGGTAGCCCGGTGCCGGTGCTGCAAAGCCCTGATCTGGAACTGACCGTCACGGTGCAAGCCCCTGCGGGGGAGTGCCCCTGTATTGGCATGATGCTGGAGCAGGCGCATGGGGTGGGGGTTACGTCCACGTCGACGCAAAAGGCGGGAGTGATGCCCCGGCATCTGGGCGGCGGACTCTGGCAGGCGCGGCTTCGCTTTCCAGCCCTGCCCCTGCACACAGGAGAATACGTGATCAGCGTTTACCTGTTTGATTCGCATGGGCTGGTGGTGTACGAGCAGTGGATGCGCTGCGTGCACTTTCGCCATGTGTTCGCGCAGAGCGTGCCGGGACTGGTGCGTCTGCCGCACGTGTGGGATTGACGCGCATGGCTCGCTGGCGCACGGAACTGCGCGATTTGCTAGAGCTGGTGTTGCTGCCTGCGTTGGCGGTGGTGCTGCCCTGGCGGCTGTGTTTTCGGGTTTTTCGCAGGCTGGCGCGCTGGGATGGGTTGTATCAGGCACCTTGCCACACCGCACTGGCCCAGGCGCGCGCCTTCGGGTGGGTGCAGGACGACGCCGACTGGCTGCTGAAACGCAGGCTGGTGACGCTGGTGGACCATGCGGACTTTTACTTGTCCCGCACGCGCCCCAATGCCTGGATGCGCCGCCATTTGGCGGTGCAAGGGGTCTGGCCGCACGGCAATGTGGCGGGCATTGCGTGCACCTTTCACTGGGGCGCAGGCATGTGGGGGCTGCGGCATGCACACGCGCAGGGACTGCAGTTACATCCGTTGGTGGCGCCGCTGCAGGGTGCGCATTTTAAAGGCCGCAGCGTGCTGCATTGGTATGCGCGCGAGCGCACAGCTGAAGTGGGCAGGGTGCTGGGTTGTTCGGCGCTGGATGTGTCGGCCAGCCTGCGCCCGGTGTTGCGAGCGCTGCAACAGGGCGAGCAGGTGGTGGCGGCGGTAGATGTGCCGCCGGACCAAGTGGCAGCCTCGGAACCTGTGCAGGTGCTGGGCCGCCAGATGCTGGTGCCCAGCGGGCTGCTGCGCCTAGCGGTGGAGCGGCGTGTTCCCGTGGTGCTGTACCTGACGGGGATCGACCTGCATTCGGGCGAGCGGTTTCTGAACATCCGCCCGCTGGGCGTGCGCGATGACGTGGGCCTGCTGGCGCAAGAGATTTTCAAGGAATTGGATCAGGTGATTCAGGCGGAGCCGCCAGCCTGGCATTTCTGGGGTGAGGCGCCCCGGTTCTTCCGGCCATGAGCGGCATCTTGGCGCGGCATTGGGGCTTGGCGGCACTGGTGCTGGGCTGGCTGGTGCTGACTAGCGTGCCGGTGCTGCGCGCACAGGGAGTGCGCACGAACACTTGGCTGCAACACCGCACGGGCCACATCACCGCCGTGCTGGCGTGCGTGTTTGTGCTGCTGGTGGCGCTGGGAGTGACGGGCAGTTCCTGGCCGCTGCTCGCGCAGGGGCGCGAGGCGTCCCTGCTGAAGGTGGAGGGCAGCCAAGCCCGCGTGGGCGAGCCGCGTTTCATCCGCGCGGACGAATGGGGCATTCTGACGACGAATGCGCTGGCCCAATGGAACCACGTTCCGCGCTTTCCGGTGGTCAATACCAACGTGGGGCTTGAAGGCCAGAACATGGGCGTGGTGGGGATGACGGGCACGCCGATTGCCCAGTGGGCCGCACTGGCCCGGCCTGCCACCTGGGGTTATTTCTTCCTGCCCCTGCGCCAAGCGATGGCCTGGCATTGGCAGTTTCCTTTTTTTGCATGCCTGTTCGTGCTGTGGCGTGTGCTGGGCCTGCTGCTGCCCGAGCGCCAGGGCTTCAACCTGCTGCTGGCAGCGGGCTTCTGCGTTGCGCCGTATGCGGTGGGCTGGTCGCTCTGGCCGCTGTATGCGGTGTTTTTCCCTCTCGCTCTGTTCCTGGCCTTGGCGGCCTTGCTGCAGTCACAGCGGCTGGGCCGGGCATTGCTTCTGGGTTCGGTGATGGGGGTTTTGCTCGCGGGCTGGGTACTGGTGCTGTACCCGCCCTGGCAGGTTTCCGTGGGTACGTTCGTGGCCTGCATGGGCCTGGGCTGGCTCCTGGACCAGCGCGGCCGCCTGCGCTGGCACATGGCGCAGTGGCTGGGCTTGGCGCTGATGCTGGCGGTTGCAGCCGTCTTGCTGGGAAGCTGGTCGCTGGACACCGCCGAGGCGGTGGCCCGCATGCGTGCCACGGTGTACCCAGGCGGCCGCACGGCGCTGACGGGCGCCGATATCGCGGGCGCCCCGTGGTGGACGCTGCGCGGCTACCTGGGCACCGAGGTGCTGGCCGGGGGCCTGAGTTCCCAGGCACAGGCGTTGTCGCCGTCGGTTCATGTCAACGAGAGCGAACTGAGTTCGTACCTGCTGCTGCCCTTGCCTTTGCTGCTGCTCGGCGGCTGGCTGGCCGTGCGGGCATCGCCCTGGCGCTGGACTCTGCGCGCCTGCATGGTGTTCATCGCCTTCTGGCTGGTGTTCCGCTTCGCGGGCATTCCGCTGTGGACCGCCCATGTCACGTTGTGGAGCCAGGTGACAGGGGTCCGCCTGGATTTGTCGCTGGGGCTAGCCTGTACCGTGCTGCTCGCGCTGATGTGGGCTGCCGCCGGCTGCCAGTGGGCCCTGCCCCGGCCGCTCGCAGCCGGCATGGCGCTGGCCAGTGCGGGGCTGGTGCTGCTGGAGTTCTACTGGCTGCCTGCAGGTCTGCTGCAGGCAGCCAGCGGTGTACTGGCTTGTGTATTGGCCCTGGCAATAGGTGTCGCCGCATGGTGGGTAGCGCGCTTGCGCATGGAGGCGGCTGCCACCATGGTGCTGCTGCTGAGCCTGGCAGCCACACAGGGGTTCAACCCTTGGTCACGCGCGCCGCGCGCCGTGCACTTGCCACCCGCCGTCGCAGCCCTGGCCTCGCAGGACGGGCAGTTGCAGCGTACATTGGTCATCAGCGGCGATGCCAAGGCCAGCGTGACGCTGTTGGCGGCGGGGGTGCCAGTGGTCAACCCGGTGCTGTACTACCCGCAGCCCGGCCTGTGGCGCGGCATGGGGCTTGCCGAGGAGCATTGGAGTGAAGTCAACCGCTACCAGCACCTGAATTTTCTGCTCGCCCCCATTCCTGCGGATGAGCCGCCATTCCGGGTGCGCGGGCACATGGATTCCGTGAAGGTGGCCATTGATCCGCAGCGTTTTGACTTTGCCGGCACCGGCGCACGGCGCGTGCTTGCCTGGGCGGATGCAGCGCAGCAGTTGCGCGCCAATTCACAGTTGCTGGAACTGGGTGAGCACGGCGGGTACGTCTGGTTCTCGGTTCGGGGCTGAGTGCGCTGGGGCGCAGCGCCTCCTTTTAGCTCCCGATTTAATAGCTGCTTGCGCTTATACAACATGCGCCAGAGACCATTTTGGCTCGCAATCTCAGGTGCCCGAGTGTCCGAGTACGGCGTTCACGCGCATCAGCACCCAATGCGGACCTCGGGCTACCTCGGCCAAGCCAGGATTGGTGCGCAAGGCCTGCGCGTCTTGCAGGGGGGCAAGCACATGGCTGGCCTGCAGGCGTTGAAAAGTGAAACGTGTGGGGTCGAGCGAGAGCACGACTTCATCGAGCCGGGGGCTGCGCAGCACGTAGGGCCGCTGCCCTGCCGGCTGTGCCTGCAATTCCAGCAGCAGGCGCTGGTATCTGTTGTGGACCGTGGCTTCGAGGTTCTCGGGGTCGAGTTCGTGCCACAGAGCGGCTGGCGGGTGATAGTGCACAGCGTTGACGACCGCTACGCCTGTGGCAGGCAGAAGCAGCGACCAACGGCGCTCCCCGATGACGGCCACCCGGTCGCCTGGCGCGAAATGGCTGGCCAGGGCCGGCGCCACCGCCATGGGGGGCGGCGCCTGGACCAATGGGTTGAAGGGCAGCGCGCTGGCCAGCGTCCAGGCCACGATCAGGCCCGTGGCAGCGCCAAGGCGCCCGATGCCGATCCAGTAGGCAGCCGCAGCCCAGGCCAGCGCTGACAGCCAGAGGAAGGATGGCGACAGGGCTTGCGCGATCGGCCCCGGCAGTGTCTGCCAGCACCACGCTATGGCACCGAGGCTGAGAGCGGCAGCGAGCGCGGCAAGCCATCGCGGCCCGGTGTGTTCGCGGCCCCATAGCCAGGCCAGCAGCAGCGCCTGGGCCAGCCCCAGGGCGAGGTCCATGCGGTAGCTGGTGACGCGCCCCCAGAGGCTGAACCTGGCCAGCGGCTCGGGCAGACCGATGTACACATAGCACAGCGCGACAGCGATATAGGCGGCAAGGGCAAGCCCCACAGCGTCCGTTTTTTTGCGGCGCCACACCTGCCATGCCGCTGCAAGAGCCAGCGGCACAAACAGCCAGACGATGGAGCCCGCATCGCTGGCGTCCATGAGCGGCGGCGTCTGGTACATACTGGATGGGCTGAGCAGCCCTTTGATGAGGTACCAGGGGTCGATGTCGCCGCCCACGCTGGTACTGCGCTGGCCAGGGTAGACGGTGGCCTGAATCGCGTGCACGGCGGGCGCAGCGTCTTGCCACCATGCAAGAAGGATCAGCGCCGCGATGCCCACGCCCAACAGCCCCCCCAATATCTGGACCCGGCCCCAGGACAGGGTCTGCCGGTTGTTCCACCCCCATCCCAGGGCAACTATGGCCAGCAGATAGCCGAGCGAGATTTGCCATGCCGGGTACAGCACGAGGGTGTAGCCCGCAAGGGCCAGGCCCAGCCCCGTGGCGCCGAATATGGAATGAGACCAGCGCTTGCTGCGCACGATGTGCATGCCACACAGCAGGCCACTGGCCCCAAAGAACAGCAGGTAGGCAGGCCAGCCGGAAAACGCCACGCTGTAGGGTGAGTACGCGATGGCAGCGGCCCAGGCTGCCGAGGCGCGCCAGTCGGAAATGCCCATGCGCCACAACAGCGCCCAGAGAGCGCCAAAACAGCCGAAGAAGGGGAACCACCAATACCAGGCCAGTGCCTGCGGCAGAGGTAACGCGAAGAACCCCCAAGTGGCAGGTTTGGCCAGGGCGCTGGGGTGGGCCACCGGCACTGCGCTCATGCCGACCACGAGCATGTTTTGCCCGCCCGTGCCGAGGTTGCGGTTGACCACGGGATAGCCAGGCTGGTGGGCTTGCTGGCTGAGCGCCATGGGGGTGATGACTTCCCATTCGTCGCTGCGGATGGGGCGCAACTGCCCCAGCCAAGGAGCGGCCTGCCCCTGCACGGCATCGATTCCGTGCAGCAGCAAGGGCAGGGATGAACCTGTCGTACCCGTCGCCACCAGGGTGATGAATGCGAGCATGGCCGCCGCCATGACGGGCTGTGCGCCGCACCAGCGCTTCACAAGTGGCTGCCCCGCCGAGGTGACGTGCGCGAGCACCATGGCTGCGGGCAAGGTCAGCAGGGCCAGGATCAGCCAGCCTGGTAGCCATCGTGGCCTGTGTGCCTGCGTTGTGATGGGCGCTGCATCAGCGCCGGGATGCAATTCGAAGGTTTGCCCGTCGCTCAAGCGTGCCTGCACGCGCACCGCACAGCCATCGCAGGCAATGCCGCCCGGAATGCGGGCCACGATGCGGTACCCGGTGTTTTCCCAGTCGGGGCGTTGCTTTGCCTGGGCGACATCCACACGCTGCTCGGGTTGCCAGCGTCCACTTTGGTATACGGTGTGCGAACCAAGATCGACCCGCAGACGGGTCACAAAGACTTGCGGCTTGGCGGATGCGACCCAGCCCAGAACGACAAGTTCGCGCTGTTCTGGCGCGTAACTGGTTTTGTCGATGGCCCCATCACCCGGCGGCACCTGCGCGACGGCCGACAGGCTGCCGCACAGAAACGCGACCATGAATGCCGCCCAGAAGGCGACGGCCCGCATCATGGCGCGTTGCACGGGTTGCTTGAATTATCTAGCTTCGAACTTGTACCACTGGCCGTCTTCTTTGAGCCAGGTCTCGGGCACATCGGTGCCCAGGGTCTGCAGACCGCCACGCCCGCCGTATTCGGCTTCGATGCGCACGTTGACCGTGCAGGTGTCTGCCTCGCACTTGACGGATTTGACGGTGGCGTTCTTCCAGCGAGGTACGCTGACAAAGCGTTCCTTATAGCGGTCGGCCGGCATGGTGGCACGGAATGCGGGCGTCAGGAAGGTGTGCACTGCGGTCCAGTCGCTCGCCATGAGCGCCTTCCAGCGTTGCTCTGCGCGGGCGGTCACTGTGGCTTCTGGTGTGGCCGGTGTGAGTGCCGCACAGCCGCTCAGTGCAGTGACGGCGAGCGCTGCAGCCGCCAGGAGTTTGCGGCGGGCGAAGGTGTTTGCAGTGGTCAGAGCTTGCATGATGGTGCCTCTTATTGGGATGGTTCGGGTTGGAGGGGAGCAGTTTGCGGACGCCCGGTGACGGCCGCGCGGTCGCGCTGTTCGATGATGTCAAGACCCTTGAGGCGGTCGCGGAGTTCCTCGCTGACTTCCCGGATTTCAGGGTCGGTGCGCACGACTCTGGGCGTGATGATGACAAGAAGTTCCGTGCGTTTACCGGTGTCGTTGGTGTTGCTAAACAGGTTGCCGAGCACGGGCACGTCCTTGAGCAGGGGCACACCCGCCTTGCCCGAGGTGCGGTTGTCTTTGATGAGGCCGCCGAGCACGATGGTTTCGCCGCTGCGCACGGCCACTTTGCTGCTGATCTGGCGCTGCAGGAAGATGGGCTGGTTGTTGGCTCCGCTGGAGGCGGATTGATCGGTCATGGTCTGATCGATCTGCATGGTGACCAGGTTGCCCGCATTCACGGAAGGCGTGACCGCAAGGTTTACGCCGGTGTCGCGGTATTGAACGGTGCTGGTGACAGCCCCGGTAGTGGTGAGGATTTCGGTGGAACTGGTAAGCACCGGCACTTGGTCGCCGACCGCCATGGTGGCGGTGTGGTTGTCGAGCACCATCAACGAGGGATTGGAGACGACTTTGAGCAGGTCCTGGCTGGCCAGCGCGTTAAGGATGACGCGCACGCTGCCTGCAGAGTTGATGAGCGAGTAGGTGAACCCCTTGCCGGCCGCCACGGCGAGGCTGCCGCTGTTGCTCGTGTTGTTGGATCCCGTGGAGAGCTGCCCCGTTCCGGTGCGCCCGCCGTTAACGCCGCCGCTGAAGGCCCATTGGAGGCCGTATTGCAGGCTGTCGTTGAGGGTGACTTCGATGATAGATGCGTCGATCAGCACCTGGGTGGGGGGCAGGTCGAGTTTGCTGAGGGTAGTTTCTATTTTCTTGAACTCCGCGCCGGTGCTCCAGACGAGCAAGGAGTTATTGAGTTCGTCAGCCATCACGCGCACGTTGCCCAGAGTGGCCACCGTAGGTGTAGTGGCTGTGTTTTGGTTGCCACCAACCCCCCCGAGGTTTGTACCGAGCCGATTTTGCGTGGCAAGCCCCCCAAAGCCGGTGCCGGTTCGGCCGAGGGTGTTGCCCAGGGCGGTTCCCGTGCCGAAGGCGCCGCCTGTCTGGCCGAAGGTGCCTACGGTGGCACTGTTCAGGCCGGGGGCCACGCCGGTGGCTCCGGTAGGTTGGCTACCCGTTGCGGATGTGCCGCCAAAGATGCCGGAGAGCACGCTGGCAAGGTGCTTGGCATTGCCGTTTTGTACCTTGTAGATATACAACTGCTGGGTGGAGCCGTTTTCGCTGGGCTGGTCGAGTTTCTCGATCCAGCGGCGCGCCTCCTCCAGATAGGCGGAGCGCGGCGTGACCACGAGGATGCTGTTGATGCGTGCAATGGGCAGTATGCGCAAGGCGCCGCGCAGCGGGAAGCCGTCGCTGTCCATGAGGGAAGTGGAACTGGCTGCCGCCCCCGCGTTAGCGCTCCCCGGTTGCGCGGTGGCGGGGCGCGCCGCACTGGCCGGTGCGCCGCCGCTTGCCACCGCACCCGGACCGCCGCCTGCGGCGCCCAGTATTTGCAGCGCGGCTTCCACTTCCGCGATGCTGGCATGCTTCAAGGGGAATACGCCCACGGACATGCCTTTGAGCATGTTCACGTCGAAGGTGTTGATGAGGTCCAGCCAGCCTTCCGCCTGAGTGCGCGTTCCGGCCAGCACAAGGAGGTTGCGCGTGTTGTCCACCCGGACCAAGGCTTCAGCCGGCATGAGCGGCTTGAGGATGGCTGCCATTTCCGATGCGCCGATGTACTGCAAGGGCACGACGATAGCGCCATAGCCGGGAGGCAGCGAGTTCTTGCTCGGCTGGCGCACCGATGTACCGATGTTCTTGAGCACGTCCTGCTTGCCCACGTGGTACACGCCACGCGTATCGCGCACGAGCACCAGCCCATTGGCCAGTAGCGCCGATTCCAGCATCGCGATGGCATTGTCAGGGGTGACGGGTGTTCTGGTTGCCAGTGTGATGGACCCGGATACCGGATGGTGCATCTCGTAGCTCACCTTCAGGATGTCGCGCATCATGACGTGCACTACTTCGCTGATAGGCGCGTCCTCGAACTTGAAGGTGTGGGAGGGGCCGTCGATAGATGGCACCGCACGAGACGGTGCAATGACCTGATCGTTGCCCTTGATGATGCGGGGCTCGGTTGGCGATGCTGATTTTTCATCTTTGGGTTCATCAGCAGATGAGCGCGCTTTTGCCGACGCACGGCTTGAGGCCTGGGAGGGTGCAACTGCAGCCGAGACATCAGTGGGGACCATATCACCAGGCCCCGAGACTCCCGGCGGCGCTGCACAGGCAGCCAAGGCCAATGCAGCCGATGAAATGGCGAATCGTTTGAACGTCATGGCATCAAATTCTCAGGTAGGTCGCGTGGACAACGCGTTTCGTTTTTCAATGGCTGACACTGTCTTCATTGGCCAGATTGCTCTGCTTCAGACGCCGCAGGCACGGTACGGGCCGGTACGGGCCGAGCGGGCACTGGGCGCGCGCGTGCAGTTGTGCTGCGCGCGTTGGGCCGCGTAGCGGGCTCCGGAGGTGCAGCAGTGGTAGCCTGGCTGCCGGCACTAGGTATGAAATGCTTCAACTCAAGCACGTGCTGGCTCGCACCGCGCCGGAAGGTCAACCCCTTGTCATCAACCGATACAAGCCGCCAGCCCTTGACAGCCTCATTGACAGTGATGCGCTGGTTCTTTCCATCAACACGCACGATGGCACCCCCTTGCTTGCCTGCGCCGTACATCCCATAAACATGAACGCCCGTCAGAGGGGGGGCCGCTTCTGCAGCGGGTGCCGGCGGCGGGGGCGGGGGTGGCGGGCGACGAGAAGGAGAAAACAAAGGTCTTTCCAGTGTTTCAAGAAATGCCCCTTGCTGAATTTCACGCATCGGCAGGGTAGGCACCATGCCCGCAGGTTCGAAACTCAAGGTCTCGGGTTTTTTCCAGTGAATGCTGCGCAACTGTCCCTTGGAGTCAATCCACAAGGCTGCCAGAAGAATCAGGAGAGCGAGGTTCAACAGAACCAGCGCCGCCCGGAGCATATGCGATCTCATGGATGTGCCCGCCATGCCGAAAGTTCCAGTTGTATGGAAAGGTTCTGCGGCACTTCGGCACGGGGGGCTCCCATCACGTTCACCGTCAGCCCGTCCACAAAAATGGCGGGCTTGATGCTTTTGAGGCCGATCATGGCAGCCTGCAGTGCAAGCAGTTCGCCTTCTGCCTTGATGGTCAACTGAATGCGATCCATATCGGGGTTGTCGGCCTTGGGCGGCAGCACCTGGCTGCTACCCACCCGCAGCCCGCCTGCGGATAGTACGTCACGCACTTGCTGCTGCATTTCATTGCCTGCTTGATTGAGCACTTTGTCAGCAGGGTACAGGTACGCCCTCAAGGTCACACCAACTTGGTGGAGCGCCTTTTCCAACTCTTGCTGCGCAGCCAGGATTCCTTCCATGCGGGCATAGCGCGGCGCCAACTCCGCCATCCGGTTCGCGGCCCATTGGTGCTTCTGATACACATAAATTCCGCCTGCGACAACAGGTGCGAGCAAAACCATGACCGTGGCGGCAAGAATCCACGCATCCTTGTGGAGACGCGGCTTCATGGCGTCACCTTTTCGGGCAAGGCCATGCGTGAGGTGTCAAGTGTGAATTCAATCTTGAAGTTGTCCTTGCTGCTGCCTGCGGGCCTTATGGCAGGAGCGGGAGCCACCACATCTTCAAAGCCCGGCTGCTTGCCTAGTAGTTGCATGAGTTCGGCTGCATTGGTGGTCTGGCCTTCCAGCCTCACCTTTCGCCCCTTGATTTGCAAGACGGTAAGGCTGGTGTCATCGGTGAGCACCCGCGTGAGAAGATTGAGAGTTTCTGCAGGGTCGAGGGTATTGCGCAGCAGGCCTTCGATCTGCTGGACTCGCTCGGCGGAACGGACCAGGGCTTCACGCGCAGCCAACGCCGGGCGAGCCCGTTCGTACAGATCCTCGTATGCCTTATAAGACTCCAGCGCGCGCGACCGCAATTGCAAGGAAGGCGTGATGGCGAGCGCTCCAAGAAGAAGCATCATGAGGCCCACGGCAGCAATATTGATGGCACGCCCGCGCCGGTGGCGCGCCATGCGCACCTGCTCACCAAACCCCTGAATCACCAGATGCCGCACTGAAGCAGAACCCCATCTCGAAGCCACCCACACTTCGGGTTGGTTTTTCGCGGACTGCAGGCCGACTGTGCGCGTAGCCAAGTATTCCGTTACCTGACGGCGCGATGCGAGCACCATATCGATTTGGAGCGCCCCCTGCGTGTCATGAGAGACGGAGTGGCTCATGCACAAGTCATCTGCAGGAAACGGATTGTGGACAGAGGCGTCGAGATGAATTGCGCGCTGCAGTTCGGCATCATCCAGCAGAGGAAGGGCGATACGCCGGTGCAATACCAGGGCTTGCGGCAGTTCTATCGCCGTGTGGTCGGTCTGGCCTTGGGCGTGAGGCCCTGTCATGACGCCCCCCGACGAAACAATCCACTGGGTCTTTCGCCCATCCTCTTCAATCAAGGAGACAGGCAGCGAGGGCGTCAAAGCCTGCACCCAGAACCAGCCAGACGCGCGCCGCCAAGGTCTGGCCAGCGCAACCCAGACGGCCCTCCAGCGCACGCCCAGAAAACGGTCATCGTCCATATTTGCGGTCATGAGAAGGTCTGGTTCACCACATCGGAGTTGTTTGCGCATCGCACTGCGAGATTTCCCACGGCAATCCGCCGCTTCCACGGCTGATCATGAAGTTCACATCGCAAACTTCAGGGACCCTATCTTGCGAGCCATTGACTGACCGCGCGTATAGCCGCAGCCTGGATGATCCACTTGAGGAAAGAAACGCCGAGTTGAATCCGGACAGATCTGCCATGCCGGAATCTCTGCCCGCAACAAATGCCGATACTGCGGCGTGATTGCCCGATGCAAGAACCGCAAGCAGTGCGGCAGGTGCGGCATACGGGTTGACTTGGGCACCCCCACCCGCATTCACCGTAACGAGCGGCGCGAGTCTAGCATAAAGCTCGTAGTCAACTCCGGGTATTTCGGCAAGTTCCTCCACAGCATCAAACTGCCCGCTTGCTCCTTGCGACGTTCGAGTGGAACGCCTTTCGACGATAGTCGCCGCCAGGTTCTGGGCTGCATCTGGCGCCATGCCCCCGGCGTACTGGAGCAACGCCACTAGCAACGGTACAGGAGCGCGATTGATATCCACCAGACCGTTGAGCGGAAGCGCCAAAACCTCGACCTCGGTTCCGTTGATCGTGTAGGTGGCACGCTCGGGGCGATCCAGCCTCCTGCGGCTACTGGCGTCCAGCTCCTGAAGGGCCAGAATCATCGCGGATCGTCCCGCCGCTTTTTCCACTGCGCTGGCTCGCAGCGCAGCAACTTGGCGCAGCTCTCCTCTTACGGCATACGAAATACTGGCAACCAGGATGCTCAGAACTGCGGTGATCCACAGCACCATGATGAGCGCTAGACCTTTTGATACGGCCCGGCCAGCGCCAATGCGGGAGTCTACCCTGGCATGCATGCTTAACGTCCTGGCCCGCTCGAATACGCCTCGCGCCCCCCGCCCTGCGACATGGCACGGGTTGCCACAATCCACAAGGGCCATTGGCCGTGGCGCGTCGCTACATTCAAGCGAACGCGTACGGGCAGTGCTTCTGCCTGGGTCCAGACAGACTCCCACTGCTGCGGCCCCATCTCCTTGCCACCGTAGCCGACGTCAAAACTCACGGCATCTGGTATCAGGACACGGGAGTGAGCAGACGACCAGTCTGGAAGGCTACCCTCGCCACCCCAGGGCTGGTAACGCAGCACCAGAGCCTGACCGGCGGCTTCAGGTTCAACGGCAAGTCGAAAGAAATACAGACCTCCCATGCCATGGCGAACAGGCATAACCCCCAGCCATTCGACAGTGGCCGGTCCGCCGTTGAACATGGCCAGAGAACTCCCTCTCTCCTGTACTGCAGCACGCCTGTCCGAGAGGTTTTCCAAGGTTGCCTGAACAAATGCTGTAACCGATTGGAATTCATCAGCACGTGCCATCTGCCCATCAATGCGGTCTTGCGTCTGCCCCATGGTGAACATGGCGGAAACCATACCCAACGCGATCAAAGAGAGGAGCACCAGCACCATCAGCATTTCGATCAGCGTGAAGCCAGCATGACGATGCCCTGCCCGTTTTCTCATCTTGCCCCCCCGGTGGTCAATGGCGCTCGCTGCGGCAGCAAAGTGCCGAGCTCAAGCGAACGAGTTCGGCCGCCATCAGTCCAACCAATCGTGACGCGCAATTCGTGCAGTGGCACGGCACTCGGCGTGCTTTGCTGCACGGCCGTTACATGCTGTCGAGAACGGACAACCCAGTGCAATTCTCCAGACTGACCTTCTTCGTTCCATCCCCCCTCGGGCAAAGCTTGGTTCGCGTACAGCAAGCCTTGAGCTACGAAAAGCGCTTGCTGATAGCGAGTCATCTCCCCTGCGGCGCGAGCGTTGCTTCCCATGGCTCGGTATAGTGCTCCGAGCGCCATTGCCATGATCGCCACGGCAATCAGGAGTTCCAGCAAAGACATGCCGTCGATGCGGCTCCCTGGCCTTTTCGTCACCGGGTCAATGCTTCCTGCGAAACCAGGCCAGAGAGCCAATCGACTCGCAAACGCACTCCCGCACCAGAAGCTCGCATGATATCGACGCTACCCCCCGTAGCTCCGCCGCGTGGCAGGAAGCGGATAGTGGCAACGCCCGATGGATTTGACTCGTCGCCCGCGACGATGGCTCGCAACTCCAGAGAAGGAGGCATTTCGTGCTTACGCCCCCCCTGCACCCCATAGATTCTTTGCCCTATATCCACGACGAACTGGGCCTCTCGTCCCGTTGCCAGAGCTTCGCGGCGTGCCAGTCGCATATCGGCCTGAATGGTACGCAAAGTGTCGCGGTATTGAGCTGACTCACGCATCCGCTCGAATGCTGTGGGCACCACCGCGACAAGCAGTGCCATGATGGCAAAAACCACCAGCAACTCCACCAAGGTAAAACCGCGCTGATATTGCGGCATGAGGTTCAGACGCGGACTCAGGCGTATATCACCAAACAAGCGCCAGCACTAATGGTTATTACGAATATCAGCGTTCTCACCATCGCCGCCAGGAGCATTGTCAGCTCCTAACGACAGGATCTCCATACCACCATCAGAGGCGGGGTTGGCATAACGGTATGGGTTACCCCACGGATCAGAGGGAAGACCGCCCTTGAGATAAGGGCCGTTCCAGCCATTGGCATTTCCCGGTTTTGTAACCAGCACTGCCAAACCCTCCTGTGTAGTGGGATAGCGCCCCACATCCAGCTTGAACAGCTCAAGGGCTTTATCCAAATCAGCAATCTGGACGCCAGCCGTCTTGGATTTGGCCCCTCCCAATTGATTGAGCACCTTGGGGCCTACCAAACCCGCCAGCATGGTCAAAATAGCCAGCACAACCAGCAGTTCGATGAGCGTAAAGCCACGAACCAGCGTGCTCTTGCGGGGTATGCGCGCCACGCGAGACGCGACGAAGGAAGCCATGCGATGAAACTCCTTGGGCAAACAAAAATTATACGGCGAGATCGTTGACCGAGAGGATGCCAAGCAGGATCGAGACAATGATGGCTGCAATAAGCAGACCAAGCACCAGAATCAGCGCGGGCTCAAGAAGCGTCAGAAGGCGTCTGATCCCAACTTCCACTTCGCGGTTCAATATATTTGAGAGTTCCAGCATCATCGGACCAATGCGTCCGGTCTCCTCACCCACTCGCACCAGATTGATGGCCAAGGGTTCAAAGATACCCGTAGCGGATATGGCCTGTACAACCTTGCCACCCTCTTTCACGATAGGTGCAACTTTCGACAAAGCAGCACGCAGTACGCCGTTATCAACGGTTTCCGTCGCGATATGCAGGGCTGTCAGCATAGGAACACCATTGCCCAGCAAAGTTCCTAAGGAACGGGAAAACAACGTCAATTCGTATTTGAGCGTCAGCCGCCCCAGCAGAGGCACAGCCAACAGCCACGCCTGCCACCACTGCCGGCCTGCCGCTGTACGCAGCCAGCGCGACAACAGAAATCCGCAAGCTGCTGCGCCGACCCCTATAAGCAGCCCATAACTTTTGAAACCATGGCCCAAGGCCATCACCCATTGAGTGGGTAGGGGTAACGCATCACCCATATCCATAAAAAGCTTTTCAAACTGCGGCACCACAAAACCGAGCATGGCGATGAGCGATAGCACGGCCACGCCCAACAGGATGGCTGGATAGATGGTGGCAGAGATGACGCTGTCACGTAGAGCGCGCTGCCGCTCCATGTGTTCGACCAAGCGGTCGAGCACTGCGGACATTTGCCCACTCGCCTCACCCGAACGCACCATGTTGATGTAGAAGTCCCCAAACAAACTGCGGTGCGCGGTCAGCGCTCGGCTGAGCGGCGTGCCACCCTTGACCGCATCAAGGATACCCTGTACCAGCGCGGCAACACTGGGCTTGTGGCTCATGTCGATGAGCACGCGTAGAGCATTGTCGAGCGCAAGGCCCGCGCGCAGCATGATGGCTAGTTCGGAGGTCAGGGCCAACACGTCAGGGGCGACAACTGGGCCCTTGATCTGACGCCCCCTGGACAGCGGGAGGCTTGCCACCGTGGGCCTGGGAAACATGCCGGGGGCATCTGCCACAGCGGCATCGTCGATACGCAAAGGCGTCAGCCCCTGCTCGCGCAACTGCTTGAGCACCACGGCGCTGCTGGGCGCCGCCAGCCGGCCCTCCTCGACTTTGCCCGCCGCCGTGACGGCCCGCCAGACAAAATCAGGCATCGGACTGATCCTGCGTCACGCGCGCGAGTTCGTCGAGCGTGGTCACGCCTGCCGCGACCTTGCGCAAGCCATCCTCAAAAAGACTCAGCATGCCGCCTCGGGCCGCCAGGGCATTGAGCGCATTGGCATCACGGCCCTCGATGATGGCACGACGCATAGGGTCATCAAGCATGAAGAGTTCGTGGATGCCGGTACGGCCCCGGTAGCCAGATTGCCGGCAGTGTTCACAGCCCACAGCTTGGTAGATGGGTTGGCTCGAGGAACAGAAACGCGCCAGTCCAGTGCTCTGACGCAGTTCGGCCCCCGGTTCGTAGGGCTGCTTGCAATTGCCGCAAAGCGTGCGCACCAGACGCTGAGCGAGCACGCCGTTGACAGACGAGGTGATGAGGTAGCTCTCCACCCCCATGTCCTGCATGCGAATAATAGCGCCCGCCGCTGTATTAGTGTGCAGGGTGGAGAGCACGAGATGGCCTGTCAGGGCAGACTGCACCGCAATCTGCGCCGTCTCGCCATCACGCATTTCGCCAATCATGATGATATCGGGGTCTTGCCGCAGGATGGAGCGCAGCGCGTTGGCAAACGTCAGGTTGATCTGCGGGTGAACCTGGATCTGGTTGATGCCTTCAAGCTGGTATTCGACCGGGTCTTCGACGGTGATGATCTTGTTGGCTTGCGCATCGATCTTGGACAATGCGGCATACAGCGTGGTGGTTTTGCCCGAGCCTGTGGGTCCGGTCACGAGCAGAATGCCGTGGGGCCTAGCCAGCAGGGCGTTGAAGCGCGCAAGCGTATCCTGCTCAAAGCCCATGGTGTCGAGATTGAGCCGCACGCTGGCGCGGTCCAGAACGCGCATGACTACACTTTCGCCGTGCACGGTGGGCACGGTAGAGACGCGCAAGTCCAACTCCCGCCCCTTGACACGGGTTTTGATGCGGCCATCCTGAGGCAGGCGCCGCTCGGCAATGTCCAAATGCGCGAGCAGCTTGACCCGTGAGCTAACGGCGGCCGAAAGGCGTGGAGGCACGAGCTCCCCTGGGTGAATGACGCCGTCCACCCGGTAGCGGACGTGCAGGCCATCGTCAAACGGCTCCAAATGTATATCGGATGCGCGCAGGTCGATAACCCGGCCAATGATGATGTTCACTAAGCGGATCACCGGGGCCTCACTGGCCAGGTCCTTCAGATGCTCGACGAAATCGCCGCCATCCGCGCCATCTCCGAAACCATCGTCTGCCTCACTGTCCGAGCGCTCGTCCACCGGCTCCGCCAAGGCCTTCTCTATGGTGCTTTCCAATGCGAGGTATGGCACGATCGCATGGCCCGTAGCCAAGCGCAGCGCCTTGGTGGCAAATGCGTCCTGCGGCGTAGCCATGGCCACATGCAGTTGCCCATCTCGCAGTCCCAGCGGGTAGATGCTGTTGGCTTGCATAAATTCAGGCAACAGGCCTTCAACCTCGGGCATGAATTCAGGAAATGACTCCGCAGGGGCGAAAGGGATATCCAATTGCCGGGAAAGCGCCTGCACCACGTCCATCTCGGACACAAGCCCCAGTCGCACCAGCACACGACCGAGCAGCCCACCCATTTCCTGCTGGGCCACAAGCGCACGCTCCACGTCCCGGGCACTGACTTTACCCGCTTGCACCAGAAACTCACCGAGACGTATGCGGGGAAGGATCGATTCAGTGGCCAAAGGCTCACCGTGCTCGGATGGGGATGGAATAGTCATGAATCAGCGAAAGAAATCACCGCCCCGCAGCTGGCACGCGCGGCCACGGCACTGGGGCAAGCGGTGAAGTGTAGCCGGTGCACCCGGTTAAAGTCCCCGCTGAACCCGGCCATCCGTTACACCTGCGCTATGACTGCCCAACGCACTTCCCACGCCCATCTCATCACCTCAGCCCTCGCTGTCTCCACCGCGTTGGCGGCGGGCGTCGGTGGCGTTATGTGGTTTCAGTCATCGGGCTCAGCATCAAGACCTCCGGCAGGAATGCTGTTGGCTCCCATGATCGGCGTGAGTGAGCCCTGCATCCTTGCGCAGACAGGTACGCCCGGAATTCCCGCCTCGCTAATGACGGCCTGCACGGGTCAGCAAGGCTCCGCAGGTGCGCTGGTCGAGTCGACATTGCAAGCGCTAGAGGCCAGCTCGAGCATGAAGTCTCCATATCCCTTGGGATACACCCTCCCCATCCCACTGCTGCGTCTTTTCACGGCCAGCCCATCGGGGTGGGAGATTGACCGGGATATGGTGCGACGCCTCGTACACACCATTCATGACGTTCGACGGCCCCTGGTCCTGTACCTCTTTTCGACTCATTTCTCTGCAGGTGCGCCCATGGAATCGGAGCTTGCAAAGGATATCGACAACATGGCCCACACTCAGGATGGTGCCCTCAAAGTGGATAAATACTATGGCTCCGACATCTACAGCTGGACATTCGCCACGACGCACAATGCAATCACCGAGCGCCGTACCCAGGCGATCCAAGCCGTCCTGCAGGAAGTCTGCCGCCTGGAGCCCCGCGACAGAGACAAGATCCAGGGTGTGACATTATTGGGGGAACTGCACCATTTGTTTCCCGATTTCCAGGCGGGCATGGGATTCGATGGCCCTTATCGCATCACGGACTACGGTTTGGCTTCGGTGCAGGCATTCCGCCACTCGCTGGCACGGGAATTTGGAAGCATTGCACAACTCAACCGCATCATCGGCAGTGACTACGAATCATTCGATGAGGTGGAGCCACCGTCCAAGGACATCCGCACGGAATCGCTGCACCGCTTTACCGAGCACATTGATCCATTCGCTCACGGCACATTGCCCGTCTCAGGCTGGGCCTATGTGAAAGGTACATCCCCCACCTACATACCCCGCATCCACGTCTACCGCAATGGCATGTTGGCAGGGAAAACGGCCGTGCAACTGGGTCGGCAGGACGTACTTGCCACCATGCCGCAGTTCGGCGACGCCAACACCGGCTGGCGGCTGGACCTGGACTTCAAGCATCTGCCCGCAGGCCAGCATCGCCTGGACATCTTCTTGGAAGCCCGTCCGGGAAAGCTCGTCCAGATCGGCACACGCCACATTTCCATCATGGACAGAAAGCAGAGCACGCCACAGCCGTTACCACAGCGGACACTGCCCCAGGCCGCGCCCAACGACTCCGCCATCCAAGCGCACATCGACTTTCCCAGAGACCAGTCAGCCTACTACTACAACCCACTGGCCTCTCTGTGGCATGCTTTCCGCCAGCGGCAAGTCACAGACTATCTGCGCTTCTTTAACCAGCAGATGCAAGACTCCTGCCTTGCAAACGTACCGCGATACACGCACCAGATCATTCCATTCACCAATCCCAGTTGGGACGAGAACAAATTCGCCATCCAGGACTCGCTGCGCCCGCACCAAGGCCTGCGGCTGGGCGTGAGCCTGTATGGGGAGCCCACTTATGGCACGTCCTTCGCTCAGTGGCTGGCACGCTCGGGGCAGCACCGCTACGGCATTACGGAGTTCCACCCCTTGAAGGCCATGGACGCACAGGCTATGTCCCAAGTGCTGGAGCAACATGCGCATCAAGGCGCAGATTTCCTGTCGTTCTTTATGGAGCCCCGCTGGGATGGGGAGCGCATGCCTCGCGGCCACAACATATTTTCATTCGACCCGGAAAATCTCCAGTTCGGCTCGAATGCGCTGTACCGGGCGGTCCAGGAAACGCTGTCAAACCGCTCTTCAGGCAAAGACCTCGGCCGCGGCCAGCCATAGACCCTGGGCATCCTTGACCGACAGACTGGGGACACCGTCGAACCGCCAATCAATGCCCAGGGCAGGATCGTTCCACGCAATGCAGCGCTCGTTCTCAGGGGCGTAATAGTCGGTGGTCTTGTAGAGGAAATCGGCGCTGTCGCTGAGCACCACAAACCCGTGCGCAAAGCCGGGCGGTACCCACAACTGGCGGTGGTTGTCCGCGCTCAGTTCCACCCCCACCCACCGGCCGAACGTGGGCGAGCTTTTGCGGATGTCCACCGCCACGTCGAACACCGCACCGCTGACCACGCGCACCAGTTTGCCCTGCGGCTGGCGGATCTGGTAATGCAGGCCGCGCAGCACGCCCAGGCTGCTCCGGCTGTGGTTGTCCTGCACGAACTGGTGGTTGGTGCCCGTGGCTTCGTTGAAGGCGCGCTGGTTGAAGCTCTCGAAGAAAAAGCCGCGCGCGTCGCCGAACACCTTGGGTTCGATGAGCAAGACGTCGGGGATGGCCTGGGGCGTGACTTGCATGGGGTGCCGTTATCGGTAGATTTTTTCGGTGAGCAGCCGCATCAGGTACTGGCCATAGCCGCCCTTGACGAGCGGCTGGGCCAGGCGCTCCAGTTGCGCGCCGTCGATCCAGCGGTGGCGCCAGGCGATCTCTTCGGGGCAGGCGATCTTGAGGCCCTGGCGGTGTTCCAGCGTGGCGATGAACTGGCCCGCTTCCATCAGGCTCTGGTGCGTGCCGGTGTCCAGCCAGGCATAGCCCCGGCCCATGATCTCGACGTGGAGCTGGCCTTGGTCGAGGTACAGCCGGTTCAGGTCGGTGATCTCCAGCTCGCCGCGCGGCGAAGGGGTCAGGCGCTTGGCCATGTCCACCACTTGGCTGTCGTAGAAGTACAGGCCGGTGACAGCGTAATTGCTTTGGGGCTTGGCGGGTTTTTCTTCGAGCGAAAGCACCTTACCCGTGTCGTCGAACGAGGCCACGCCGTAGCGCTCGGGGTCTTGCACGTGGTAGGCGAAGACGCTGGCGCCCTCGGTGCGCTGCGTGGCGTGGGTCAGCAGCAGGTGGATGTCGTGGCCGTAGAAGATGTTGTCGCCCAGCACCAGGGCGCTGGGGCTATCGGCCAGGAACTCTTCGCCGATCAGGAACGCCTGCGCTAGGCCGTCCGGGCTGGGCTGCACGGCGTATTCCAGGCGGATGCCCCACTGGCTGCCGTCGCCCAGCAGTTGCTGGAAGCGGGGGGTGTCCTGTGGGGTGCTGATCACGAGGATCTCGCGGATGCCCGCCAGCATCAGGGTGCTGAGGGGGTAGTAGATCATGGGCTTGTCGTACACCGGCAGCAGTTGCTTGCTGATGGCCAGCGTGGCCGGGTGCAGGCGGGTGCCCGAGCCGCCCGCGAGGATGATGCCTTTGCGTTCCATGGTGCTGTTTTTCAAAGGATTTCCGCCAGCATGCGGGCCACGCCTTGTTGCCATGGGGGCAAGGTGAGGCCGAAAGTGGCTTGCAGCTTGCGCGTGTCCAGGCGCGAGTTGTGCGGGCGCGCGGCGGGCGTGGGGTAGGCGCTGGTAGGGATGGGCGCTACCTCGGTTGCTTTTATTTTTATAGCTGCTTTCGCTTGTGCAGCAAGCGCTAGAACGTGTTTTGCATACAAATGCCAGTTGGTTTCGCCTGCGGCCGCGCAGTGGTACAGGCCCGCGTGCTGCGGGTGCTGGCGCAGGTGGCGGATGGCGTGGGCGGTCACGTCGGCCAGCAGGTCGGCGCCGGTGGGGGCGCCCCATTGGTCGTCGATGACGGTGAGGCGCTCGCGCTCTTGCGCCAGGCGCAGCATGGTCTTGGCGAAGTTGCCGCCGCGCGCGCCGTACACCCAGCTTGTGCGCAGGATGAGGTGCTGGCAGCCGGACTGCTGGATGGCCTGCTCGCCTGCGAGCTTGGTGCGGCCATAGACGGACAGGGGTGCGGGGGCGTCGTCCTCGGTCCAAGGGCGGGTGCCGCTGCCGTCGAACACGTAGTCGGTGCTGTAGTGGACGAGCCATGCGCCCAGGCGAGCGGCCTCGTCGGCCAGCGCGGCGGGCGCGGCGGCGTTGAGGGTGTGGGCGAATTCGGGCTCGCTCTCGGCCTTGTCCACGGCGGTGTGGGCGGCCGCGTTCACGATCACGTCGGGGCGCAGCGCTCGCACGGTCTCAGCCACGCCTGCGGGGTTGGCAAAGTCGCCGCAATGATCGGCGCTGTCGAAGTCCAGCGCAGTGACGGTGCCCAGCACCGCCAGGCTGCGCTGCAGCTCCCAGCCCACCTGGCCGTTCTTGCCAAAGAGCAGGATGTTCATGCGGCTTCGTATTGCTTGGACACCCAGTCGCGGTAGGCGCCGGTCTGCACATTGGCCACCCAGTCCGCATTCGCCAGGTACCACTGCACGGTCTTGCGGATGCCGGTGTCGAAAGTCTCGGCGGGCTTCCAGCCCAGCTCGCGCTCGATCTTGCGGGCGTCGATGGCGTAGCGGCGGTCGTGGCCGGGGCGGTCCTTCACATGGGTGATCTGCGCCTTGTAGCTCTGGCCGTCGGCGCGGGGGCGCAGCTCGTCGAGCAGCGCGCAGATGGTGTGCACGATGTCGATGTTGGGCTGTTCGTTCCAGCCGCCGACGTTGTAGGTCTGGCCCGCCTGCCCGGCGTCGAGCACGCGGCGGATGGCGCTGCAGTGGTCCTTGACGTACAGCCAGTCGCGCACCTGCAGGCCGTCGCCATAGACGGGCAACGGCTTGCCCGCGAGGGCGTTCACGATCATCAGCGGGATGAGCTTTTCCGGGAAGTGGTACGGACCGTAGTTATTGCTGCAGTTGGTGGTGAGCACCGGCAGGCCGTAGGTGTGGTGCCAGGCGCGCACCATGTGGTCGCTGGCGGCCTTGCTGGCGCTGTAGGGGCTGTTGGGCTCGTAGGGGTGGCGCTCGGTGAAGGCATCGGCATCGGCGGAGAGCGTGCCGTACACCTCGTCGGTGGAGACGTGCAGGAAGCGGAACTCTTCTTTTTTGATAGCCGGTAGCGCTTGCCAGTATTCCCTTGCAGCCTCCAAAAGCCTGAAGGTGCCGACCACGTTGGTCTGGATGAAGTCCTCGGGGCCGTGGATGGAGCGGTCCACGTGCGACTCGGCCGCAAAGTTGACGATGGCGCGCGGCTGATGTTCGGCCAGCAGGCGCTCCAAAGTGGCGCTGTCGCCAATGTCGGCCTGCACGAACACATGGCGCGAGTCGCCCTGCAAACTGTCCAGGTTGTGCAGGTTGCCCGCGTACGTGAGCTTGTCGAGGTTGAGAACCGGCTCGTCCGAGGAGACGAGCCAGTCCAGCACGAAGTTGGCACCGATGAAGCCGGCGCCGCCGGTGACGAGGATCATGGGGGAATGGGTGTCCGAAGGAAGCCCGGATTATCCATCCACCCCGGCTACGCGTGCTACTAGAAGTGAATGCCCCGCATCATCTGCTGCAGCGCCACGGCCTCGGCCGAGAGCTGTG
>Ga0206116_1000602_pt1 | contig 32498 bp, 29 predicted proteins | sample 3A1Ametagenome_FD_178000 | JGI IMG/M metagenome (GOLD analysis project Ga0206116, IMG submission 178000) | Enriched microbial communities from leaf-cutter ant dump, University of Wisconsin, Madison, United States - 3A1A | ecosystem: Environmental > Terrestrial > Nest > Insects nest > Nest dump...
CACGAGACGGCACCTCACCCAGCAGCATGCAGCCAACCCGGCACACCGCCAGAGCACGTCACCCAACACACACCCCTTCGGAGGGCCCGCGGGGCCCGACCCCACGACCAACGACACGAACCACGCCACGACCCAGCCACCAGAAACCCGGACGACACCAACCAAGGAAGCGCCCGCGGGGCGCGACCCACCTGGGCACCCCCACCAACGCGACGCACCAACAACACGAACAACGCAACGACCCCGCCGACCAAAGGGAGGCCAAGCGAGCGAAGCGAGCAACCCCGAGCGGACGGCGCGAAGCGCCGGGAGCGAGGGGTCATAGGGGGTGTGGGGGATTCGCGTGGAGATGGGTGGCGCTGTCGCGCCGGCGCCCCGGCGGGTCGCGGGCTGGTCCTGGCGGACCGGTGAAACTACGAGGTCGCGGTGGTCAGTGGGTGGAGTTCTTGGGCGATCCGGGTTGCGAGGCGGCGCGCACCAGCGGGGGAGTCGAAGTCGGTCACGGCCTGGATTTCGAGGTCGACGACCTGATAGTGGCGGGTGATGACAAGACTAGATCTGCAGGAGCTGTCGTTGCGTTCGATCGTGACCTTGACGCCGCCGAAGTAGTGCTCGGCCTCCCACTCGTCACGCATGTCGTACTCGTAGTCCTCGTCAGCAGCGTTCTGCAGCGCGGTGACAAGCCGGGCCGTTTCACCGACTCCAAGTTCGATCGGGCCGCCCTTCGCGAGGGTGAGGGTTCCGGACCCGTCGGGGTAGATGCTCGAGCCCCAGTGTTCGCGCATGAGGACCGTCGAGGCGGGGGTTGTGGTCTCCGGGTTAGGCGTCATGCTGGCAACCACCTCCTGGGCGACCACCGGGGTGGTCAGGCCAAGTTCGACCATTTGCTCCACGTACGTCTCGATGTCGGCTCGTTCGTCGGTGGGGATTTCGTTGTAGCCAGCAATGAGTGCGGCGGCCGTTTGGTACCGCGACCCGGTGAGGGTACCGTCTGCTTCCGCACCAGGTGTGGCAGTGAACTGACCACCTTCGGGGGATCCGGCGGGGGTGCGGGGCTGGTCGATGCTCATGTCTTGCCTGTGGGCGGGGCGCCCTCCAGTGGCCGCTACCGCTGTGGGTGCCGTTTGCAAGGCGCGGGTGACGATTGCGGTGTGAGCGTGGCCGCCGGCTGGGGTACCTCGGATGGCACAGCACTAGGGGCTCGTGAGGCTGGACGTGCGGGGGATGATAGATGGCATGGGCATCATGCACTCCGCTGGAGAAATCACAGAGCTCGGTCCGTTCGACGTTGGCCAGGCTCGTGTGGCTGCCGCCCGGCAGGAGTATGCAAGGTTCGAGCGTGACTGGGATGCCGAGTTCGCGGCCGTCGGCGCGCGACTGGAGGGGCGAGCCTGCAACCTGACCCGTGTCGTGGAAGCGGTACTGGAATGGGACCGCCCCATACAGCAAGCGTTGATGTCGTCGGTGACGAACTGCGTCAGCGAATGCCGGTCAGCGCTGGACAACACGATTGTCGCGATGGTGCGGGAGGCTGGCGGTAGCGACGCTGAGATCAACCGCGCATCCTTCCCGCTCGTTGCAAGTGAGGAGACGTGGACGGCCGCAGCGTCCTCGCGGTTACCTGTGGTGGGCGACGACGTTCGCGCCAGGGTCCGCTCACTTCAAGCGTGGGCGCCCGAGCAGAGGGTCAAGGGGCCAGGGAGGCACCCGCTTGAGATGCTGAAGATGTTCGATCGTCACCGGCACCAGGTACCGCTGCAACCGGCGCTGCTCACCATGTTCCCGAAGCGCACCAACGAAGTTGGTCAGCTCGAGGTGACGTTGACACCGTGGGAGGCGGAGAAGTGGATGAAGTCTCTCACGAACGACGACGCCATCACCGACTCACAAGACGTCCGCTACGGCGTGGTGCGTCACGGAGACGTGGTGCTGAGGACATACCTCCCTGAAGGCACGAAGACATTCACGTACACATTCCCCCGAGGTGTGTTCTCGGTGGGGGTGATCGTCGATGGGCTGGCCGTTCCCGAACCGTTGCTGCACCAGCTGAAGAACCTGATGCGGTTCACCGACGAAGCAGTGCATTACCTCGTGGGGAAAGCGGAGAAGGCGCCGGCCGCGTGGGTGTTTGGGGACGTCACAGGTGTTCGCAGACACCCAGGTGTTGCGTTCGGCCTATGACTCCACGCCGCCGCTGATCTGTTCGATACTGGGGATCTGCACCCACGACCATGTCTCGTGCTCGCGGCGTTGGGTGCTAGTCGCGCAGTGCACCGGCTCGTCGCCGATCAGGAGTGATTGATTGCCGCGGGCGTTGCCGACGCGACCGGTCCACACGTGACCGTCGTTGAACACGAGGTGGACCGGCTTGCCAAGGTGACTCAAGAGGTCGGCGTCGGTGTAATGGATGACCGCTGGGTGGCTGCCTGTGGGGTCGACGTGCTCGAGTCGGCGAATGAGGTCTGCGACGGTGGCGAACGTTCGGTGCTTCCCTCCGGCAGTGACCGTGACCGAGGTTTCGCCCTCCCATGTCACACCCCAGCCGCCAATGTCGTAGCGCGACTCGTCGAGCGTCACGGCGACACGGGCGTTGGCCTTGGCGCCGAGCAGGAGACGCACACGGACGTTGAAGTCGTCATCGCCGCGGCCGCGTGTCACCGTCGCTTCCCAGCGCGTATCGTCACTGTCGACGTCCTCAGTGGCGCCCCATGCCGGCTCGTTGACGGGAGTGGCGATGAGGTTGCTCGCCTCCGCGCCTTGAGCGGTTGCGTACTGGCCACCCTCTGGTGAGCCCGCGGGAGTACGTGGTCGGTCGGTCACGGCCGCACCTATACGGTCTCGGGTGGCGTGAACAGCACAGTGGCCCGAGGCCCGTCGTACTCCTGCCACAGGACTGTCTTCGCGTCGTACTCGGCCCACTCCATGTAGTCGGTCGCTTCGTGCAAACAACGGAACACCTTCGCGCCTTGCCGGTTGATGCGGGACTCGTAGACTTCGTCGCCACCGCGCACGAGGGAAAGCTCCGGCAGCGACTCAAGCTCTTCAACGCTGCGCAGCACCTGTCCAGCGATGGGGCCGAGTTCCTCGAGTCGTTGTGCCGCCGCGATCGCGTGCACGATCCGTGGGGCTGTGTCTGCGTCGGTCTGGGCGAACAGCACCTGGACGGGCATTGGGGTTTGGCCGGTGGGGTCCGCTGCGTCGGCCTCAGTGGCAACCCACCAGATATCACCACCGGTGACGTGCAGGGGCGGGATGTTCGCGACAGACGTGTCTCCGGCTGACAGTGCGTTGGACGACTCGGCGCCGACGCTCGCGCTGAACCGGCCACCCTCTGGTGAGCCGGGCGGGGTGCGAGGCTGATCGGACATTGTGGTCAGCCTTGTGGTTGGTTGAGCGAGGCTGTGGCACGCACGAACGGCACACTGTCGTTGCATAGCCCCGCGAGAGCGGTGCTTGGCGTGTTGGGGTTCGCGGCGACCGCGCCCCTCACATCCGGGCTCTTGTCTTCCGCCAAGGCAAGCAGGGCCGCGTCTGAAGTTGCGGGGTGCCGGGCAACCGCGTGGCGCACGACCCAGAACTGTGACGACGCCAGAATCGAAAGCTCGGGTACGGACGTCCCCATGCGCGTGGCGAGGGTGGCCTCCGCGTCGAGGAGCCAGTCGCGCGTGTCCGTGTCGGCTGGATTCCTGGACAATGTGGCGCGGCCTTCGGCGATGTCGTCGATGGTTGCTATCGGTGTCTCAAGGTGCGACGTACCTTCTGCACCTGTGGTCGCGGCGAACTGGCCGCCCTCGGGAGATCCGGCAGGGGTGCGGGGCTGGTGTGTCATCGCAGTGAACCGTAGGAGTCTTCGATGCGGTCGATGGCGGGTCCAACGTAGGCGGCGTAGTAGTCCTCAATCTGGCGGGGTGTCATTTTGGCAACGTTCGCAACCCCGCGGTCGGTGAGGGTGTTGAGGATTCCGGACATGACGGGCAGTCCCGCGTCGTCACAGTTCGTGTCGATGCTCGCGGCTTCGAAGCTGTAGGTCGGGATGGCGGTGGTCACCGTGAAGCGGCCGTGGTCTTCGGTCGCGCGATCAGAGTTCGCAGCGCAGAAGCGTCGCATGTGGTTCTCGTCGATGTCTGCGCCGAGGCTGTCGATCGCGTCGAGCGCGGCGGGGTTCGTGACGCCGTGGGCGTGAGCGAAGTCGTACAGCGTTGTGGATGCGTAGCCTTCGTTTCCGTCGACTTCGACGTGCTTGCATGTGACGGCTGGGTTGCCGAGTGCGGTGGGGGCGTCGCTGTCCCCGCACCATTCCCATTGGACGGACTGCACGTGGGGGCACAGTCCACGTACCGCCCACACAGTGGAGTCCACGGCCTCGTGGGTCTGTTCGTCCTGGAGGGCGAGGATCCGGTCGTAGCGCGAGCGTTGACGGTCTTGGATGGTCATCGCAATGTCGGTTGCGGACTGCGCGCCGGACACGACCTCGAGGAGTCCGATCTGCGACTCTGCGCCCGATGATTCGGCAAACTGGCCACCCTCGGGGGAGCCGGCTGGGGTGCGGGGTTGCTGTGCGTTCATGTCCTCACCGTGGGCGGGAACATGGCGAGTGGACTCTTCGCCGGCGGAGTGGACCACTACGGGAACTGTGGCATCCGAAAAAGCGTGGGCGCCCCACCTCCATCGGGGGGTGATAGAGAGGTGGGGCGCTACCCCACCTTATCGGCAATGGGCGACGTCGGCTTGACCCGAGTGACGGTAGTTTCTTTCAGCCCGTCGTATTCGCCGTGAGCTTTGACGGTGGCGTTCACCTCAACCCGGTTTCCGGCGGACATGCTCCACGCCCATGCGGCAGTGGTGAATGTCTTGGCGCGCGCACCGTCTGGCGTCTCGATCACGATGACGCGTTTGCGTTCCAAGCCGTACCCGGAGTACGACGGCACGTCGATGTCCCGTGCGACCACCACAGTGCCCGCGATGGTGACCTTCGCGCCCTCGGATGCGTCAAGGTGTCGTGACCGGTCGTAGCGGGCTTGGCGTTCGGCGGCCTGGGCTTCCTCGAGAACGCGCCGCTCTTCGGCACGAGCGGCATAATCCTCCGCTGCTCGCTCAATCCGTGCGCGGCGTTCAGCGTCCTGCTGTGCGGCACGCCGAGCATCAGCCGACTCTTTCGCATCGAGCTCCTTCGTGGATCGCATCCTCACCCCAGGCGCGTAGCCCCGGCGCATGCACCCCCAGCACCGTGCGCCGTCGATCATCTCGTAGCCGGGCAGGTATCCGGTACCACCGCACTTGCCACACAGCTTCATCCAGCAGTCGGGATTGACCATCCGCCACGTTCCCGTCGGAAGGTGGCGTTTGTCGCCGACCGCCCACACTCGGGGTTCGGGCGTTTGCGGTTCGGCGTCAAGGGTGGCGGTCGACTCGGCTCCCGTCACGGCAGCGTACTGGCCGCCCTCGGGGGATCCAGCCGCGGTGCGGGGTTGATCGTTCATCGTTGCCTCCAACCCCTCTGTGGGCGGGAGAGGTCAGCCCCGCCCACATGGAACGTGAACCCCTTTCCGGTCCAGTCTTCAGGAGGCAACCATGAGCACTGCAGTGCAATCGAACCAACAGTCGGATCAGGAGACTGTGCGGCAGCGCGCCATCGACCTGTTCAAGGAGCAGACCAGGGACCACGTGGCCACCGTGCTGCACAACGATGCTGGATTCCGACGCATCCTGTTCGCAAAGCCCGGCACGTTCATGTACGCCGTCGAGGTGACCGCATGGCCGGGGCATGTGGCAGTCACCGGCGACATGGGGGCGCTGTTGTTGCAGCGCGAGTCCGACATGCTCGCCTGGGCCGCGGAACCCGGCTGCGAGGTTCCCTCGTTCGACTACTGGGCCGAGAAGGCCGTTGCAACGGACGGACCTTTGCGGGAGTGGTCGGCGACACTGTTCACCGAGCACGTACGCCAAGCGGTCGAGGACCACTGCGAAGCACGGGGAATCATGGTCGGCAGCGACACGCACCGTGCACTCATGGCGGAGGTCACCTCAGACGTCTTGTTCGAGTCGGACTCTGAGTTCGAGTCCATGGAGGCACTGAGGTCCTGGCGGTCATCGACCGCGCCCGACCTGTTCGACGACGCATGGGAGTGGCAGTGCACGCAGCTGCGGTTCCACTCGATATGGAAGATGCTCGCGTTGCGGCACGTCGCGAACTGGTTCGCGGAGAAACAGCGCACTGCGGCTTGAGTTTGAAGTGCTGCGAACCGGTCTGTCCGTCGGCACCACCGAGCCCAGCGCCCACGTGATCCACGCGTACATACACGGGACCGCGACTGCTTCGGCCTACCGGTTGTGGCAGGGCGGCTCGGTCGAGTTCCTCGGATGGTGGTGGCAGCGCGCGCGACTGGTCGCGGACACACTGCATGTGCTGGCCCGGGCAGACTGGCACGGTTCGGTGACGTCGCATGGGTTGGGTTCCGCGCGCCTCAGATCTCTGTTTCGAGGCACACCGCAAGTCCGTTGGAGTGGATTCCGCTATGGCTCCAGCGAGGTGTTGGAGGAATTGCTTGAAATGTTGGAGGACCACGAGGCGGAACTGACGGGAGCGGGGCAACTTGAGGTGCGCTTCACTCGCCAGCGAGTCACCGTCCACTGCGCCACGGAGTGCAGAGCTCTCATCCCCGTTCGAACTCATCATAGCGGGAGCACCACGTCCGCTCTAGACGCCCCGGAACAGCACCTACCGCCCACAAACATGGGTAGGAGGCGAAACACTCATGTCTGACGAAGAGTCCACCGGTCCCGATCTTGTGCCGGCCGACGCCAGTACGATCGACACCCGCACCGCGGAGCAGCTGCGTGCCCAAAGCGCGGAGCAACGCCGCGACCTCGCCACGCGCCGCATCGACCTTGAACGTCAACAGGAAAGCGCGCAGGCGGAGTTGAAGGCCAAGCGCGAAGAGTTGGAGCGCGAGTTCCGAGAGCGTGAACAAGCACTGATGGCCCAGATCGCGCCGCTCAAGGCTGAACTGGAACGTCTCGAGGAACTGTCGTGGACCGTTGACCTGTACCTCGGCCGGCACGAAGATGTGACCCTCATCCAGGACGGAGAGCCTGCCCCGGTGGACACCCCGATCACCATCCGTCAGGATGTCGTGGCGGCCGATGAGGAGTCCCTGATCTTGGGCGAGGAGGGCACGTTCGACTACGAAGACATGGGCACGTTCGTGAAGTGGCTGACCGCATCGCCGGCCAATCGCGACCGGGTGCTTCCTGATCTCCGGGGCGTCGTCGTGGTCATCCCAACACGCCAGCGCAGGGACTACGGCAACATCTTCGAGAACGCCGCCAAGAGCGCCGCGAACACGCAGGCTCACTGGTTTATTCGCAACGGCGATCGCATCTACTTGATGGTCACCGACGACGAGAAGTTGCGCGTGAGCGATCGCATCCTGCCCAAGCGCGACGAGTTCGTGGAGTTCTTCTACGCGCGAGCGCCGTTCGGTGGCGAGCGCCGCCCGATCGAACCGGGCTCTGCCCAGTGGATCGAGGCTGAGGAGAAGGCGGACAAGGTCAAGCGCCACTACATGCGACTCATGCTGCTCCTGCAGGGACTGGTGGACCGTACCGTAGCCTTCCACCCCCTGCCAGACGGTGGCGTCAACCTCATGTCGGTCGCCTCCCAGGACCTCGGCACGGTGGTTTTGGTCAATGAGAACGACCATGTGCTCACCGACGGCCGTCCTTCGTTCCGACGGTGGCAAGCGGACCTCAACAAGGACCTGCGCGTGGGGGTGCGGGTCGTTCTTGGCAACGGCATCAAAGAGCACTACGACAGCAAGTACGGCGAAAACTCGCGCGTCAGTCCCCCGAAGGCGTCGTACCCGCCCACCGGCGTACCGCTGATGGTGGAGGGACGCGACAAAGATGGTGCACTCGTGGTCCGCTATGAGCGCACCGACAAGGTCTGGAAGAAGGTCTGGGTGGAGACCAAACCGGGCTGGGGCTACTACACCCACGACGAGGTCGTTCCCGAGAAGCGCGCATCGGCTCGCATCTACCCTTCCGACGAATGGGTGCTCCCGTTCGACCTGGCAACCGTCGAGGACCTCAACTACTACCTGGGCCACCGCGGTGCGCGACGCGACTATCAGTCGATGGTGCCGGTCATCCACTCTGCTTTGCGCGCGAAGGCGGCCGAGAGTGAGGCAGAGGCCCCGCTGCGCGCACTGCTGCTGTCCACGATCGCCAACGAAGTGACGGACACCGCCGAGGCCGAGGCTGAACTCGCGGATCTCATTGCCTGGTGGAAGACGGGCAACAAGTGGTCACGCGGCCCGCTCGCGGGAGACGCGGAGACCGAAGCGAAGGCTGCCGTCGCGATCGCCGCTGAGTGGCGCAAGCGTCAGAAGGCGAAGCCGAACCCGAAAGCGGTCGCGGTAGTGGTCGCGGCAGCCCAGCGCATCGAGGGCGCACTCGTGGCCGCATACACACGCTCGAAGAAGTTCATCGTGCTCGCACCCGCCGCGCCAGGGGAGAAGCGGTACGTCAACGAGCACACCCTGGACAAGAGCGGGAAGGTTCTGTCGACCGTCGAGTGGACCACGCCGAACTCTCGAGTGCTGTCCACCATGACGACGTTGTGGTCCGCGCCCGAGTGGGCTTCCTGGGACAAGTATCCGGACACATCCATGGCGCTGTCTGGTCCAGAGTTGAGGACCGTGCTCGACACTCTCGCCGCACGACTCGACGCCCAAGGTGCGTCCACCCCGATTACAGCAACGTCGCGACACGACAACCAGACCGTCACCATGTTCGCGTGGCTGAACGACGCCGACATCACCGACTACGGCACGTACTCGGACTACGCCAGGAGCAACTCGTGGGGCAGGGGTGCTGGTCCGTTCATGCTCGCGGAGACAGTCAGGTGGACGCGTAAAGGCGGCGAGGTAGCCATCCGGGACTATCGAGGTGGCGAGTCGGCGCGATTCTTCCACTATGAGGACCGCAACGAGGTAGGGCGTCCTTACCGCCACGGCGACAAGTACAGGGTCACCGACTACGACGAGATCAAGGTCTGGGAGGACGACGCTCAGATGGGGCGCGCCATGACTGTGTTTGCGGCACACAAGGCGCGGTACAAAGTGGACTCCGACGCCCTCCGAGAAGACAACTACCGAATCCGTGCGGTGGTGAATGACTACAAGAAGGCCCTTCACGCCGCATACGTCCGTGGCCTCGAGGCCGTTGCGCGAGCAGAGTTCGAGGTGGACTTCGGTACGTCCGCCATGGACCGTCCCGACCTGTGGAAGCACCACCTCGCCACCCTGAAGTTGGAGAACAAGGTTCCGGCCTATCCGCGCAACTTCGACGAAGCCCTAGATCGACTCGTGCGCGCGGGGGTGACGCTGTGGGGCAAGAGCGTCACCGAGTTGGTGGAGATTGACGGAGGTCTCGTGACCGAGCAGGCACGCTACAAGGTTGACGCTACGAAACTGGGCGTCTGGGCCGACTTGACGGTAAGCGAGCCTGAAGTGGCACTATCCGATGCAGGAGAGGAAGCGAGGTAGGGACCCACATGTTCCCCATCATCGTCATCCCCCCCAGAACCCGAGCCGTGGCCACCTTGGTGGCTGCAGCCACAGGAACAATCGCGGCCGCCGGTTCGCGTCAAGCCGCGCCGAAAGCATCGCGTGGCAGGTCGGCGGAAACGAATTGAACTGCCCGCGACGGAGCGCAATGGGAACTACAGGAAGGTCGTGCACGGACAGTTGGGTGTCGCCGACTGAGGGCATGACCGCCGTTGCCCGCCCACAAGACGACTGGAGGTGACTGACATGGCCAAACGACGGGGGATCCCCGGTATGGGCAACTCGGCGTATGCCGCTGCAATGCGTGAGCTGCGTCGCTCCAATGCGGTCGTGAAGCACCTCGACCGTCGCACCCGACGTGCGCGAACGCGCCAGACGCAAACCCGGCGTGCCGTCAGTGACCAGTTCGACGGAATCTAGTTGACGGTCCAGGACGTCATGCTCAGGAAGTCCTCGCTGCACGCCACCGACGCAAAATCGGACTCGAGGCTGCGCACCGGAGGCTTGCGGAGATCGTTGCGGACGTCGGTCACGGCAGCGTAGGTGGACGCGTCTGACTGCGGCGTGTAGTCGGCGAGCAGGTTGCTCGCGGTGGCGGCCGCCTCGAAATACCTGTCGAGCGCGGCGAGCGCGCGGTCTCGATCCGTGGACTGCGGGCACTCGGACATCTCGCCTTGAAGTTCGCGCAGCACGTCTAGCGTGTAACCCTGACCGTCTGCGGTCTGGAAGGACGGAACGACGAGCAAGAAGTCGTGCGCTTGTTCGTCGGTTGCGATGCCCGCGCCGGCGGCGTGATCGAATGCCGCCTGCAAGTCGTCGTTGGCTACGGTCTCGGCAGTCACCGTTTGGAGGCTGGTACTGCATCCAGCGACACACAGGGCCGCAACCGTAGCGAGCATCACGACGAACGGTCGAGGATTCATGCCCCGCAACCTATCAGGAGCGCTACTCCGAACTGGTGATACCCATGTCTTGAGCGACGATGATCGCGATCTCACGGATCCTGGCCTGAGTGCGGTTGACCTGCTTGCGGCTCAAGCCGAGCGCGTGCGCGATCTCGTCAGACTCAAGCACCCGGCGCCCAACCCGTCCGTCGAGGAACTCTCCGAACCACGCCTGAGCTACCTGCCCGCATCGAACCGAGACATCCTGCGCCCGGTCAACAACGGCCCGGACGAAGCTTGGCGACTCGAAGCGACTCAGGATGTAGTCCGATGCGACGTCCTCGTCGACGACTGGTTGGTTCGCTAGGTGCTCGTCGACGTCGCTCGCCGCAGCCAGAGGCGCCAGCAACGTGGTCACGTCGTCAAGGGTGAACTGCAGCGACTGACGGGCTGCGTCTGCACGCCGTGTCGCCGCCCACTCATTCGCGTACGCCAACAGTTCCGAGTTCTCCGGGTCACGTCCCAATTGTGCAGCGAGCTCGTTGCGGCGCGTCCGCAGATACCGTGCTCGTCGAAGCTCGGTTGGGGCGGCGTTGGCTGAGTGGTCCAAGTACACCTGGGCCTCCACTTTGCCTCGATGCGTGAGGACCGCTTCCCACCTGTGGTCCAGGCCACTGATGGAGCCGGGCTCTGACGTTTCCTGCTCGATGAGCCGGAGCGCCGTCATCGCGTACACCTGCATGACGTCGTTGACGAGTTCGGAGTCCCTTTGACCCTGGGAGTGGTGGCGCAACGAGTGGAACGACATCTCTCGGATGAGTGTCGCCTGGGAGTTGAGGAAGTCGTTGATGGCGTCGCGGCGCTCTTCGCCGGCCAAGGTGGCGATGCGGGCGACTTCGTCGCGGTAGTCAGTGAACAGTGGGTCCATCAGCGGACTCCCTCAGGCATGGGCGCGTAGGGGAATCCGCTCCAGGTGGCGTTGATGTCCCCGACACAGCTGGCCCACGCGGTCAGGCGGCGACCGCCGGCTCGTGGATCGACAAGCCAAGAGATGTCGAGGTCCTTTGGCTGGACCGATGGGTGTGATCCGTAGATGACAGCGATGATGCGCCGAACGGCTGCTGTGGCGTTCTTGTCACCCCAGCCAGGCTGGGTAGCTAGCAGGCGCGTCAACTTGATGCGGCCGAGATAGGTGCCGCGTGGGGTGCATGCTGCGGAGATGACGTCCTGGGCGTTTACCTCGCCGTTGGCGACTGCCTCAAGGTACGCGTAGCGCTGGCGGTGTGCCTTGGAGCGCGTCACTCGCGCAGTCGAGAGCCCATATGTGGGCTCTACCGTGATGATGTTGTCAGTCAAAACGGGTCGCCCCCCTCAGGGTCGCTATCGGCATGTTCCGGCGGGCGGCTTATGTGGCATTCACCACAGGACAACTGCCCTCTCCTTCGCAAGGTATCCACACGCCCTCTATGCGTTGCGGGGTGGCTCAGGGTGGTCATCTGTCTGCCTCCGCTTCGTCCGGGAAGATCGGGACGGTAAGGCTTGACACGTCGGCGCCCGCGGACAGTGCCTGCTCGGCGCGTCGCAGACCGATGCGGTCCTGTGGGTACAGATCTCGGTACCGCTCCAAGATTCGGTTCACGTCGCGGGAGTTCATCTCGCGTGCGAGGTCACGTACTCGCTTCCCGATGCGTGGATCGCCGAGGTGGCGTTTGGTGGCGTCGATTGCGTCGCGGCCGATTGCCACGTGCACGTACCGCATTGGGTCGACCTTGGTGAACGCGCCAGGTTCGAGGCAGCGGTCCAGCATTCGCCACACTCGCGATGTGGATCCGTCAATGTCGCCGTCGTAGCCATACAGCAGTTCGGTGACGACACGGTCACGGACGATCTCATCGAAGACTGGCGGAGCCGCCGGGTTGTCTGCAATCTCGGACGCGACCGAGAAGCGGGCAGAGTCCGTCGCTTTCTGCACGAACGGCTTGAGCAGTTCGAGCGCAAGCCACCTTGCACTGGTGCCAATCTCCGACAGGTCGCCTACGACGCGACGCGCAGCGGCGTTCGATGAGCGCACGGCAGCGACTGACGACGGCAGTGGTGTCGCACCGTCCTGAGATCCTCCTTGGGAGAAGTCGCTCGCGTCGACTGGGTGAATCGTCAACGTGCCGCTCTGCGTGTAGCCGAGCCCTTCGCAGGTCCAGTTCGCGGTGAGCGCCGACTCGAGCGCAAGCACCTGAGGCACGTCCCAGGTGACGCGAGCGGGCAGCAGGAACTGGCTCTTTCGTTCTCCCACGTTTGCCAGCGGCACAAGCCACACCCAGGTGGGCAGCACGACCACCGCGGCGCCATTGCGGTGCTGAAGCATTCTTGTGGTCTCGATCGCCTGGGTGGCGATGTTCATCTTGTGCAGGTAGCCGCAGAACCTCTCCAGCCAGTCGTGCCGCTGACGTTCAATCGGATCGTTGCTTGGCACCAGGTATGCGCCCACGATCTCAGTGGCGTGCTCGAGCGACGATGTGTCCGCGGCGGGCGGGGCGTGCAGGCTCACTTGCCACCTCGCCGGAACAGTCGTCGTCGCTCCTGCGTGGCTGGTGCTTCGAACTGTGGCAGACCAGTGGCGGTGCGTAGCACTGCCCGCAGGGCGGATGCAATGGCCGGGTCTGTGTAGTCGTTCAAGCCAGCGTTCAGACTTCCGCTCAAAGAGGCAGACGCTGTGGTGTGCCCAAGGAAGCGGCCATAGGCCGCGGTGGCCGGAGCGAACTCGGCGTCGTCGAACGTCACGGACTCAGGTACGAGAGTCGCGAGGATCAGACTGTTGCTGCGCGGCACGCCAAGGTCGATGAAGTCAGCCAAGACGCCAGTGGAGGTCCCATTGCCGATCAGGTTCTCGAACGCTTCTTTGTTGTTGTCGAACAGGCTCAACAGCCACCGGTTCGGAGCCTCCGTCAGGATCGGCACGAGGTAGCCGCGAGCGAACGAGCTCGGATCACGCATCGCCGGCGCTTCGATCATCTGGGTGTCGACGATGACGACGTCGGCCACGCTTGCGGCATGGCGTGTGAGGTCGGCATACACGTCGGGTGTGACGATGTCGTGGTCTGCGACATCGGACGGTGGCGCGAAGATCGTGGCGAACGACACTGGGGCAAGAGCGTCGGGACGTGATGCGTTGATCTCTTCGGGCATGCAGATGGTGGACTGCCAGTTGGTGGCACCGACCGCATAGTCGTATGCGGACGGTAGCCGGTCACCGACGCGCATCATCTTTCGCTGGCCGTCCTGACCGCCGTTCGCGTCGATGAGCACGACCTTGAGTCCTTGCGCTCCGGCGTATTGCGCGAGCAGGCGCGACATCGTCGTCTTCAGGACGCCACCTTTTGCGGCCGTGCATGCGATGACGACGCCCTGTCTGCGTGGCGGCGCCGGCGGTTCTTCGCTACGGCGGCGTGGAGGGGGTGTTGGTTCTTGGGTCTGGGTTACCGGCACTGGTGGCTCGATGTGAGGGGGCCCAACCTCTTGTGTGGTGGGTGCGACCTCAACTGCTGCCGGTGTCGCCGTTGGAGCTGGGGTGTTCATCCAGTCTGGAAGCGGACGCGCGACTGGTGTGGCTTGTGGCTGTGGGGTGGTTTCCGCGAATGTCGTCTCGGAGGGGACCTGGTCGGCGGACGGGGCAGATGCTTGCGGTTCGGGCTCGTCCGCGATGGGCGCCGTGGCGTGCTGCTGCTGCACCGTGTCGTCGGCGGGGCTGACCGTCGATGTCTCGACCTGCTCGTGCTCCGCGGCGTCCGCGAGGCCGAAGGCATCCCACGGCGACACGCCATCGACCTCGTCGAACGCCTCGTCATCAACGGCCGCGAGAGCCGCATCCCCCGTGACGACACGCGATGCGGCAGCTGTGTCGACTTCGACTCGCATTGTCGGGCTCAGGGTGGAGTTGACGAGGCGGGCGAAGGAACCAAGGCTGTCAGGCAGGTCGATGGTGAGTGCTTTGGCGTGTACCACGGGACCGGGGTCGGCGAAGTTGACGATGACGACCGGGTGACGTGGTGCGAGGTTGTTGACCAGCCCAAGCAGTCCGGGGATCAGCTCTGGTGGGTTGGCGACGAATACGGCGAACTGACGATCGGCAAGCGCGTCCCGGACCTGCTTGACATCGGTAGATACGCTGTCGGTTCCGCCAATGACGTCGAACCCAAGGTCGCTCAGGGCTGCAGAGATGTGGGGGAGGCCGATGGCCCCCACAGGACGTGCCAAGGTTGTGTCGCTCACGCTGACCTCTATGCGGCGACGTTCACCTCAGGGTTGTCACTGCCGGGAGACAGAGCATGGCATTGCGGCGAAATGCCCGGAATGTGCCAAGCGTCTGCCACAGGTTTGGTGCTAGATTCACGTGGCGTAAGGGGTGTTGGGAGTGTCCTTGTCGGAGTGGGACGACGTGCGAACGGAGCGGGCCTGATGGGCACCTGTGACAGGGGGGAAGTGACGACAATTCGAGACCCAGCTCGATGGGTGATTGCTTTCCAGGAGCCACTGACCACCCCGGCCCGATCTCAGGTCGCGTTCGAGCGCGCGGCGCAGTGGGCCTCGGAACATCCTGCCGTAGCGTGCGCGTGGCTCGGCGGGTTGCTATGGCAGTTGGCCGGCACGCTGCCCAACGATGACCCGTGGCAGCACATCAGTGCCCGCGTCGTACTTGGTGACGGTACGGAACTGCGCAAGGGTGTCGATAGTGATCTAGACACATTCGTTGGAGCAAAGCTCGCGGGAGTGGACTTCGGCGCCGACGGCCACATCACCGACATCGTCAAGCCGTCGAACCCTGACCGGAGTGTCGACGCAGGGCTCGCCGCAGTCTCACAGCCACTCCCTACAGCGAGTGCGATCGTCTTGGCGTTCGCTTTCGAGTCGCCATCGAAGCCCAGGATGGTCCTCGAGGACCTGGCAGGGCGTCACAGTGGGAGCCACGTGTTCGACATCGCCGTCCAGTCGCTCATCTGGCTGATGTGGCGCCGACGGATATACATCGGCCGCGACGACCCGTACTTCCGTGTCAGTGCCTTCGCCTGGTTTACCCGGGCAGAGCGCCTAGCTGGAAACGAGCGGATCGACATCGAAGCTTGCCGCGCGGAGATCGCGTCGGAGCGCATTCAGGATGGATCGTGGACCGATCTGAACGCGATGTTCGCCATCCATCCCTTCTTCAGAGACTAGGGCTAGCCGTTCGCGTTTCCCGGGCAGGGCTCCCTTCCCGATAGGGTCGGGTGCCCTGAGCATATCGGGCCTGTCAAGTCGGACATTTGGTGTGTTCTGCGTGAACGGGAGCGTGATCGTGGTGCAGCTGCCGTGTTATGTCCCAGTGTTGCGAGCTGCGAGAACATCGTCATGCCTGGTACCTGCCGCGATTTCGGCAGATTTCCGTTGTTCTACTTTTCTCGCAGGGGGTAGGGGGTAATAGGACATAGAGACAGGACAGACAGGGTGGTGGCGAAGAGAGGGATGAGAGTGGGTGCATTGAGGGGGTGTGTATAGAGAGAGATAACGAGAACTTCGTCTTCTCTATCTCTCTAGAGGCACCCCTTTTCAGCCATCGTCCCTGGCAGATTACTTGTAAAAGACAAATCGGACTTGTTCTTGTGACGTTCTACCGGCCAGAACAGTCACCCCCTCCAAGGACGAAACCCCTGGTAAACACCACACCACGGCCCTGGAACGCTCCGATAACCACCCTCCCACGACCCACCGCGCCCGCGCTCCGCAGTGCCGGGGGACTGAACACCGATAGCCGCACACATGCGGAACATGAGTGTTCTCGACCAGCCGCGCCAGCCCGCCGGCGCACCCACGGGGGGCCAGTTCGCCGAGACAAGCGGCGCAGAGTCCGACTTCACCCAGCACGAACTCATCGGCGAACTTGACGCCGAAGATCTGCTCAAGGCGTGCCGCAGGGCGGTCCGCATCGCCTACCACCGTGTGGCACCCCAACGCGCCGCCAGAGGCGAGAGCCTCGACAGCGCCACCGACCTGGACGACCTTGCCTCAGAAGTGACTGTCCGCATCATCGAACGCCACGGCAGCACCGAGATCACCATCAACGGCCCCGCGGCCGCATACGCGCAAGGCATCGCCCAGAACGTCGTGCGCGAAACTGTCCGCGGCGGTCACCGCCGCAGCGACATCAAAGCCCGCGCAATCCTGGACAGGATGAAGAACGAGTTCGCCAACAAACACGGACGCCTGCCCACCGCCAGCGAAACCAAGACCATGGTGCGCGAGATCCTCGACACCTGGGACTCATCCGACCTGCGTGGCCGGCCAAGCTTCAACTTCGACTCCAACACCGCCCGCACCGTCTCCATCGAGCAGGTCAGCGACGCCGAGTGGGCAACGTTGAAGGCGGCAGTCAGCGGGACCGAGGACGACGACTACGCCCACCGTGCCGAAGTTCAACTCGAGTCCGGAGGACGCAAGGGCAACGCCTCCGCCAGGGCACTCGCCTACAACATGCTCGCCGAATCCAAGCGAGCACCCATGGCGAAGCGCGCCTGCATGTCCAAGCACGCCGTGACAAAGGCGCGCGCGCTCATCGGCACCACTGAGGGTGGACTGAACCAGGTCATCAGTGACTGGGAAAGAGGGGTCGACACCCCAGCAACCGAGGCGCTCTTCCAGCCCTTCGGTTCCGCCACCGAAGCAGACAAGCGAGCCGTGATCGACCTGCTGAAAGCAAGTCCGTACACCGCAGAACTGTGGGACTCCGCTCTGGTGTTCGCAGACTCCCGATTCAGCATCGGCGACGAGAACTGACAACGTCAGGGGGCTTTGAGGTGTCTCCCGCACACGGCCAGGGCATGAATGACCAGCCACGCCAGCCCGCAGGCTCACCAACAGGAGGACAGTTCGCCGAGACAAGCGGCGCAGAGTCCAGCCTGCCGTTGGACGCACTCCACTCACGAGGCGAGGTCCGGCCCGGACTGCTAGAGATGGACCTGCTGCCCACAGACATGACCCTGGCCGAGCTCGAGATGGTCACAGACCCAACATCACCGCTTCGCATCAGAACCCTCGCAGCATCGGCACCATACGCGGGAGTGGCCGACCGTTGCGCAGACGACCCACATCCCCTCGTGCGCGCGATCGCTGCGATGAACCTGCAACTGTCCGACGAGGCATACGACGCCTTGAAGGACGATCCCGACACCTGTCGCGCAGTGGAAGTGATCGCGAACTCCGGACTGCTCGGACGTGAACCGCAGCAGCCCCTGATCGGCGTGTAGCGACGGAGGGGACCGCGGGCCGCGCCCCGCACACGAGGCAGTCGACCGACGAGTTGGCGCATCTCACCAAACGAGGGCCCGACTTGGGCAGAACGGAAAGGACACGTCGTGTACATCAGGACAGCAAGCGTTGACCTCACCACCGGATGGAACAAGCTGTGGTCCGCAATCAGCTCGGCCGCGCCGACCTTCTTCAACACGCTCGCCGTGATCGGTGTGGCACTCATCGTGTTCGCGGTGCTTGGCTGGATTTGGCGGAAGTGGCGCGGCGGAGCGAACTCCAAGAACCTCATGTGGGGACTCGCCATCGGCGCAGTCCTCGCGGGGCCGCAGCTCATCATCCCCGCAGTGCTGAAGATCATCGAGATCGTCATCACCATCATCGTCGGACTCCTGAAGATCCCTGGCGGCTCCTAAGCCGAAGGTCAACGGCGATGATTCACACTTACACGCTCACGGAGATTACCGGCCAGGGCGCATCGGAGCGCAGAACCATCACGTTCTTCACGTTCGACTGGAAACCACGGACCCTGCTCGTCGTTGGCGTGTCCCTCGTACCCGCATTGGTCGTCGCCGTCGCACTGTGGCCCCTCGTGGGTCCGTTCGGCCTGTTCGTCGCGACCGGCGTCGTCGCCGTAGCACTGTGGCTGTTCCGGACGCGCGCACGCAACAACCGCGACCTCACCCGCTACCAAGACCTGCGGGACCGGGTCGCATCCCGAAAGGACATTGGCAAGTTCTACTTCGCTGGACGCGAAGTGGACCCACTCGTGGCGCAGCAGTACACACTCGCCCCCGGCGCCATCTCGAACCTCAAGACCAGGTGAATCAGCTCATGCACAAAGATCGCACCGACCGGATCGTGCGTCGTGTCGCCACCGTGGTGCTCGCCACATTCGCGGCAGCGGTGGCGTTCGCCTCGACGGCCGCAGCGAGTTCACCAGCCCAGGCCGAGGGTGCGGTGGGAGTCGACCATTCCGTTGTAGTCGCCCTCACATCTCTCACCGCACCCTCTTCTGCCAGCCTGATCCCCGACGACGGCGACTACAAGGACGCCAACTACCTTCCCGTGAACCGGTGGATGGGCGCCTCGTCGACCTTTCACTCGCGCCTGGACACCTCAATCTTCAACCCGGGTGCAGTCCTAGACGCCGCAAACCGCTCCGCCGTGACCTCCAGCTTCATGTCTTTCGGCAACACGATGTGGTCCGCTGCAACCTGGATGGTTGAGTCCGCAACCCGATTCGACATCGTGGACTCCGCAGTCGGAGGCATCGTCGACCAAGCGGCTGGCTCATTCGGCACCACCATCACCAAGAACCCAGCAATCTGGGTTGCTCTATTGGTGGTGCTCGGTGTGACCCTGCTGTGGAAGATGGCGAACTCGCGCGCGTCAGGCGCATCCGCAGCCAGAGAGCTGATCCGAGCCGCCGCCACGATCGCCGTCACCGTCGTGATGATCTCTGGGGCGATGAACACCACATACAACGAGAAGACCAACACCGTGACCTACGGCAAAATGTCTCCCGGCTGGATCGTGTCGTCCCTCAACAGTGCCATCTCATCAGTCGCCGGCACGGTGACCGTCGGCCTCGTAAACGACATCTCAACTCCCGCCAGTGAGCAAGGACGCAAAGACTCCTACTCGTGCGACGCTTACGTTCGCGCCCTCGAGGCGAGCTACATGGAATCAGCAGCCACCACGTCCGAGGCATCAACATCTGTCGCACTCAATGGGATGTGGAAACTCACCGGTCTTGAAGCGTGGATTACGAACCAGTTCGGTGCCACCACCGACGGCCACTCCGTGTACTGCCGGCTTCTCGAAGTCGACTCAGGGGTAACGCCGATCGACCAGATTCGTGTCCAAGGCAAGGCGTGCGTCATAGTGCAAGGACCCTCCAGTGCGATGCGCTGCACCGAAAACACCGGCGCCGCCCAGACATCACTCGCGTTCGCATCGGCCGGCGTTGACGACGGATCCACGGAGGCCGTCGACATCGCCCTCGTCGGGTGGGCGGTGTGCACACCGACAACGGTGCTCGGCGCGACAGACAAGTGGAAAGTGCGGTCCATGTGGTCCGGCTACAAGGTCGACCAGCAAGGCGACCTCAAGAAGGCATGCAACGCGTGGTGGGCAGGAGGCAGTGGCGCCACCGACACCAGCCAGGTCGGCGTAGGTCCTCTCACGATCACGTTCAACAAGGCCGAGGTGGACTTCCTCAACGTGGGCCCCAACCCCGGGGATGTCACTGCGGCGGTGCCAGGCTCGAGCGCCAACGACGCCGAAGTTCGCCAGTACCTGTGGTCCTTGCATGGCAACTCCGCTGCCGGCTCCGGAGGCAACGCAGCCGCCATGACCTACGTGATGTCCGCTGCCACCAACCTCGTCGCTTTCGGCATGGCATCGGCCCTCATCATGGTCGCGAAGATCATGTCGGTCGTGTTCATGTTGCTGCTGTTCGTGGTGCTGCTGTTCTCCCTGTTCCCAGGCGGAGCCGACGACCGCATCGTGTCGAAGTTCTTGCGCCAATTCCTCGGCATGACGTTCATCGCGTTCGGCTACTCTCTCGTTCTGTCCATGCTGGTCCTAATCTCGTCAGTCATCATCAAGCTCGTTGCCACCCAGTTCGGTGCCGGCACGTTGCCGACGATGATTTTCTCCGGCATGGCCCCGCTGATCGCGTGGTTCACCATCGCGTACATCTTCAAGACCGTGTTCAAGGCCCCCAACCCAATGAGTCTGCGAGGCGGGCTCGCGTACGCGGGTGCCGCGGGCGCTGTCGGAGGAGCGGCAGCTGGTGCCGTGCAGAACCTGGGACGCAGGGCCACCAACGATGCCGCCCAGGCGGCGAAGTCGAAAGCACTCCAGTCGGTCGGGATCAGTGGCGGGAAGTCTGCCGGCCGCCGTGGCGGAGCACCCAGCGCTGACAAGGGCGGCATGTCAAAGGCACTCGCCACGGAGGTTCCTGAAGGTTCGACACAGGCAGAACTGAACGCAGCGCGCAGTCACGACCTCAAGCTCAAGCAGGCGGAGGCCGACGGCATTGAGCAGCAAGCGCTAGCGCAGGGACAGGCTGTGCGATCCGGCAGGGCGGCGGCGCGAGAAGCAGCTGGCGAACGTACCGGTATCTTCGCCGCACAGGGCGACCGTATTGCTGGAGCGTATGCCACTGCGAAGGCACGCAAAGAAGCCGGCCGGCCAGCCGCGTCCGGCATGGGTCGCGTACTAGCAGGGTCCGCAGTAGCACTCGGCAACGCGACAGCGAAGCCGCGCGCACACCTCACCAGTGTCGCTGGCGCTGTGGCAACAGGTGATCGTGAGACGATCCGTGCCGCGGCAAGTGCCGCCGCAGCGGACGGGGTGCGGGGTGCGGGGAACTTGGGATCGCGGGCAGTGTCGGCGACCGCGAACGGTGTCGCATTTGCGGCACAACACCCACTGAAGGCAACAGGTCGGGTGGTCACCGGGGCCGCGATCGCGGCCATGGCGGTCACACCTGGCGGACTGCCTTTCGCTGCGGGTACCGCAGCCGCGGCGAAGGTCGTTTCGGATCGCCGCAAGACCAGCGCGCCACCATCCGTCGACGACAACCACCGCGTTCTCGACCAGTATCGCCGCCACCAAGAAGCCGAGCAGGCCAAGCGGGAGGCGCAACAGGGTGTTCAAACGTCTGGCCAGGAAGGTCCGGGCGGCATGTCCGGAAGCCATCAAGGCTCCGCTGGGCCCGAGTAGGAGGGTAGGTTATGGCGCATCACAGCGATACCCAGCCAAGGGCACCGAAGGGTGCCCCACAAGGTGGCGAGTGGACACAGATGGAGGGCGACGTGGCCAGTTTCGACCTACGTGAGCTCACGGATGACGAGTACAACGCTGACGGGTCGTTCGAGTACCCGCCCGCGCCCCGCTCGGCCGAACAGGTCATTGCGTTCTGGGCGAAGGTTCAGGTCCCGGACACCATCTTGGAGAAGACAAAGTTTGCCTTCGAAGGCAAGCGCAAGCAGGAACGGGGTGCCCTCGAGGAGTCCTTGAGGGGCCGCTACTCCGCCGCTTTGCCTCCCGTGAAGCTGTTTAAGGATGTCGTATCTGCCGACCCTGACTACCTGGAGGCCGTCAACGCCGCGGGCGGGATCGACGAGTACGTGACGGCGGCACTAGAAGCTGACGGTCAGGCTCATCCTGCCGTCATGCGCGAGGATGACATCCGCGCAGTCGTTCGATCAGCGCAGGCATGGTGGCAGGCACAGCAGTTGCCGGCAGCAGACAGAGATGAGGTGCTTGCCGAGCCGGTGTTCATTCACGCGCGTGGCGGACAGACCCTCACCGTTGCCGAGATGGAAGACCGGTACGGACTGAACCGGGACGAGTGGGCGTTCCGTGCCAACGGTGTGTTCAAAGACCACACTCGCTGGGACTCGGACGACATCGCGAGGATGCGCACAGTCGTCGACCGAATCGAGGACTGGGTGTCACTGCCGATGGTGGCCGACGACCCCGCCTGGAAGATTGTGGACGGCAAGGTCGCCTACGTCCCTGAAGGCAAGACCGCTAGGCGCTAGATCACTCACGTGTGGCACTGGCCACACCGTCCGTCGCTGCAGCCAAACGCCCAGGTAGTCTGGGCAACCAGACGGGAGACCCTGGTCTGCCCGCGTGAGTTGTGCCCCGCGATGACCACCCTGGACGGTATGTCGTCGCAAAGGGGCTGTCGAGAGGGGCAACACTGCCCGCGAGACACGATGGAGGCTTGACCATGACTGACAACACGCCGGTTTCCGACGAAACGACCGCACATTCGCGGGCGCCTCGGTGGGTGGCGATCGCAGCCAGCGCAGCGGGGATTGTCCTCGCCGGCACCGCCGCCGTGTGGGCTGCTTCCGGCTCGAGTCCCGACTCGACTCCTCACGCAACGATCGAAGCTCAAGTAACCCCTACGGCCACGCCGAATTCGTCCCCCTCACCAGAACCGTCCGTCTCCGCGTCACCCTCGACATCGCCATCTGCTGCGTCCCCGTCCGTGTCGGCATCACCCGAGTCTTCGACGACGACCGCGGAGCCGCCGAAGAAGCCGGGGAGTAGCTCCTCTGGTAGCTCGAAGTCAGGCGCATCGGGCACTTCCGACAGTGGTTCGGGCAAATCGTCCACGAAGAGCTCGGACTCGAAGTCCGGTAGCACCAAGACTGAGCCGAAGGGATCCACCAAAGAAACCCCGGAGCCCCCCAAGACTGACACGTCCACCAAGTCGACGAAGTGGAAGTGGGGTGAATGTGTGAAGTCGGAGTCCGACGCCCAGTACGGCCAAGGCACCCAGGGCCAGATCTGGACCAACGGCGTCGACAAAGGCGAGCCGACCGGTTCGAACCGCTCCTGTATCAAGGCCGCCTGGATGAAGTCGGCACTGTCGAAGTACGTGACGGGCACCACCAACTGCCAGTATTACGGCGACTCCGCCGGCGGTGACCACGCCCAAGAGATCGTCTCGCGCGCAAAAGACTGGATGGCCCGCCTCAAGGCCGACATCGGAGACGACATCAAGTTCAACTTCGAAGTCACCCAACTGAGCAACGGCTACCAGGTCAACGTGAAGTTCCTGGGCTGCAGCTGAACCACCCCAAAGCTTCAGGGCTCCGGCAGGCATGTCGGGGCCCTGAAGTGCGTTCGGCGAGAGGTTCACACCAGCAATGTGGTCAGCCCAGACAGTTCGCGCCCACCGCACCAGGTATTCGCGCGAACACACGCCGACACCGCACCCGCTGGCCTCCAATACCGCGGATCACAACCACGCCAGGGGGCAGCCGAACGCTACGGGAACCTTCGACCACGCGAGCCACAGGTGCTTGACAGTGAGTTCATCGTCGAGCCTCGCGATGGGGGCCGCTCGTGGCGGTGCGTCTTGCCGAGGGCGGGCGCTTCGTGCGCGTCTATCGCAAAGACCTCGAGCTCGGCGTCGCGGACGAAGCCCTGCAGCAGGTCAGGATCGCGAAGAGATGGTTCGAGGACCACATCCTGCCCCCGAGTGAACCCAGGCGCTCCTCGCCGTAGGCTTGCACCGTGTGTGGGAGGTTTGCTGACTTCATCGCAACGCGCAAAGAGATGGAGCACCTTGCGCACATGAGCGCGCCCCACTCGATTCGCAAGAGCGACCTCTGGGACCCGTCGTACAACATCGCCCCGACTCAGCAGGTGACCATGGTCAAGGTTGATGGCGACGGACTGGTGCTCGATGATGCGCGCTGAGACCTCACCCTCTGAGCTGGAGGCCGTCATCACCGCGACCGCGCCGCCGCTGGCATGGCACGAGGTGGGCAACGTGAAGAACAACAACCCTTCGCTCATCGAACCGGTGTAGGGGCCCGAGGAGGGCCCTGGCGGCAGTCGGCGCACAGCGCTCGCAGAGCGGCTCGATTTCCCGGTCTTCCGATCCGGCAGTGACCACCCTGGAGGAGGTTCCACGGCATAGGGCAGGTGTGTCGTTCGTCCATCTCCACAACCACTCCGGATACTCCCTTGTCGACGGACTGTCGCGCGTGCCCGCGCTCGTGGAGGCCGCCGCAGCCGATGGACAACGAGCCGTCGCAGTCACCGACCACGGCGGACTTGGAGGCTGGTTTGCGCTCCACGACGCTTGCGCCAAGAACACTGACGGCCCTTACCCGATCTACGGTGCAGAGTTCTATCTCGCCTACGGGTCACGGTTTGAGCGCGATCCGGTCCAGTTCGACGGCATCGAAGACGATGAAGACGGTTCCGGCGACAAGCACAACTATCACCTGACCCTGCTCGCCGAAAACGAGGCGGGCTACCGGAACCTCATCATCCTGAACAACCTCGCGCAGGACCAGTTCTGGCACAAGCCGCGCATAGACACCGACCTCCTCGCCGAACACTCCGAAGGCGTGATCGTGCTGACGGGTTGCCTTGGCGGACCCATCACCTCACACCTGGTCCACGGCGACAAAGCGGGCGCGGCACGAAACCTCAAGGCACTCATCGAGGCCGTCGGAAAAGCCAACGTGTACGTCGAGATGATGGAGCACGGCATCGACCACGAAGCTCAGGTGCAAGAGCTGCTGGTGCGGTTGGCAACAAAATACGACGTTCCGTGGGTTGTCACCAACGACTGCCACTTCACTGACGAGTCTGACGAACGCGCCCACGAGGCGTGGCTGACTGTCGGCCAGAAGAAGGGCGGCAAGGCCGTCACACTCAACGATGAGGATCGGTGGCGCTTCCCCGGGTCGGGCTATTGGTTGAAGACCGCCGAGCAGATGCGCGCCGCACGTGACGAGGACTGGTGGCAAGCCGGGTGTGACGAGACGGAACGCATTGCCCAGCGCATCGGACGTGACGTGATGCCGAGCACCACATTGCACCTACCAGTCTTCCCACAAGTGCCAGACCAGTTCACCGACTCAGCGACCTACCTGCGACACCTCGTACGGGAGGGAGCACTAGCGCGGTACGGCGAAGATCCGGACCGACCAGGCAAGCTGCCCGCAGCGGTCAACGCGCGACTGAAGTACGAGTTCGACGTCATCAACGGTGCGGGCCTTGCCGACTACTTCCTCATCGTGTGGGACATGGTGACGTGGGCGCGCGACAACGGCATCCTCGTCGGTCCTGGTCGTGGTTCCGCTGCAGGTTGCTGTATCGCCTACTGCTTGCAGATCACCGCCGATGACCCCATCGCCAACGGCCTCCTGTTTGAACGGTTCCTCAACCCCGAACGCGCCGGCATGCCCGACATCGACATCGACTTCGAGAAAGACCGCCGCCATGAAGTGATCTCTCACCTGGTCGACGTGTATGGCGCGGACTGTGTAGCCCGAATCGGCACTCGTGGCGTGGTGCGTGCCCGTCAAGCCATCAAGGATGCCGCCCGCGTGCTTGGAGTGTCTGTCGCGTCTGCCGACACTCTCGCGTCGCTGATCCCGCTCGATGGCGCCAAGCCACGGTCGTTGAGGATCCTCACAGGCCCCGATGCGGCTTCCGACCCGTCCAACACGGCGTTCTTGGACGCCGTGAAGGCGCTGGGGGACCGCGGTGGCGAGATCGTGAACCTGGCGCTCAGGTTCGAAGATGTGCCGCGGTCGGAGTCCATCCACGCGTGCGGCGTGCTGGTATCGGACCAGAGCCTGATGGACTTGGTGCCAATGCGTCGCGACAGAGAAGGAGAGAAGGACGCGGCCGACTCGGAGCACGTTACGAGGGTCACCACCTGGGAAGGCGGGGAACTTGAAGCATCAGGGTTCCTCAAGATGGATGTGCTGGCTATCCGTAACCTCGATGTGCTTGCCCAGGCGCGCGACAACATCTTGGTCTCGACCGGTGAGCATGTCGATGTGGCGGCGATCGACCCGGCAAACGTGAGTGACGTGCACCGCGATCAGGCCGCGTGGGATCTCATCGCTGAAGGTCGTACGGAAGGCGTGTTCCAACTCGAGTCCGCCAAGATGACTGAGCTGGCGATGGACGTTCGCCCCACCGAGCTTGAGGACATCACTGCGCTCGTCGCCCTCTACCGGCCGGGACCCATGTCTGCTGGCATGCACACGAAGTACGCTGCGCGAAAGCGTGGGCGCGAAAGCATCGACTACAGCTACCTCACTCGCGCCTCAGACGAACTTGGCGTCATTGCCTCTGTCCTTGACGTGACCTTCGGCACCATCGTTTATCAGGAACAACTCCAACAGCTCGGTGGTGTTGTTGCGGGACTGACACCAGGCATGAAGAACAAGCTCCAGAAGGCGTTCTCGAAGAAGAAGGCCGACCTGATGGCAGAGGTTCGAGAAGCGTTCTTCGCAGGAGGCACCGGCGGCGCCGGAGATGCAGGGATCAAGTTCTCGACGGAAACCCTCGAGGCGTTGTGGACGACGTTCGAAGGGTCGGCCAGTTACCTGTTCAACAAGTCGCACGCGGCAGCCTACGGGCACCTCGCGTACACCACTGCGTATGTGAAGGCGAACTGGCCAACCGAGTACGGTGCCGCACTCCTCGCCACCACCGACAAAGACGACAAGCGGGCCGCCATCTTGCGCTCCCTCGTCTCCGAAGGCATCACGATCCACGCCCCAGACATCAACGCATCTACCGCGGAAACCCAACCCGACGTTGTGCATGGCGGTATCCGCCTGGGGCTGTCTGAGATCAAAGGTGTCGGCAAGATTGCCCACCACATCGTCGCCGAACGCGACAACGACGGGCCGTTCCGCTCTCTCACAGACCTCATGCGCCGCGTCAACGCCCCCACCCCAAAGGGAACACTCCAGCCGATCACCACCGCTGCCGTCGAAGCACTGATCGAAGCCGGGGCACTAGACGAGTTCGGTCCACGCAAAGGGCTTGTGCGCATTGCCCGTGCGGCGCGCGCCGACAGGCACCTGCAGCCCACCGGCGAGTGGGGAGTATTCGAACGCTCCCAACGTCAAAGAGCCCGCACCGGAGTGACACTCGGCGAGCATCCGCTCATCGTGCATGCCGATGAGGTGCTGCGCGCGATCGCACGCTCTAGCTTCGCGAACCGGCCCATGGTGCGCGTCGGCTCACTGTCTTCAGTGCACAACGGCACGGTCGTCGTGGTACCCGGAATCATGACGCAGTGGGCGGAGCGGTCCTACTCGAAGGGACGCATGGCGTCGGTCGTTCTCGAAGGCGGAGGTGGCGAGCAGGTCACTCTCGTGGTGTGGAACGAAGAGCTCAACGCATTGAAAGCATCAGGCACTCAGGTGCGCCTCGGGCACCCTGTCCTCATCCAGGCGAAGGTCGAGGCGAAACAGTACAGCGTCGATGTCACCCTTGAAGATGGAACGATCGAAACCCAGACGGTTGAACGAACCTCACTGATGGCACGTAGCATCGAGCCACTAGCAGTCGATGAGGGGACCGGCATGGAGGACTTCGACGAGCCCGGCGCAGCGCCACCACGGCGCTCCGACGTGGGCGCATCCATCATCGTGCGCGCCCTGCCTCAACGTGGACCAGCTCCGGAAGCACCAGTCCACGTCGTGCCGCTCGACTCGCTGCAGAACCTCACTCCGACGTCGTGGGTGAAGGCGAACAGTGGCTCTGTCACACCCCTGGTGTATGCCGTCGCGCCCGCAGATTCTCCACTCGAGACGATGCGCGATGCGATCGATGGTGACGCGGATCTCGCAAGCGTCGACAGGCACGGCTGGGCGGTCGTCACCCCCGCATCTATCGAGATGTTCTAGTTCCCACCCTGACCAGGGGCTAGTCGCATAGACGAGGTGTGAGCAACACCAATCTCGACACTCGCACCCAAGTTCTCGACGCCGTCCTTTCACGTGCCGTTGTCCTTGCCACCGGGAAGGCGGACGCGAAACCACGCACTCAGCAGCGGTCCCTCGCCCACCAACTGTGGGAAGCGTCAGAGAGCGAGTCCGGGCGAGCAATCACGCAAGCGCCCACGGGCACTGGCAAGTCGCTCGCCTACCTCGCTGTGGTGATGCTCCGAGCCGCACTCAACGCCGAGCGTGCCGTGATCTCCACCGAGTCGTTGTCGCTGCAGGCGCAGGTGGTGGACAAGGACGCGCCCGTCGTCGCGGCAGCAGTCAAAGAGATCACCGGGGCGGACGTGACGTACGCCCTAATGAAGGGCTGGTCGAACTACGTGTGCCTGAAGGCGTCCGCAGCAGAGGCCGAGACCCTGCTCGAGCATGGAGTGGGATATCCGGGCACCGGCACGCTATGGGACAAGTCCGTCACGGATCTCGAAGCCGGAGCTGACACTGCCCCAATCGTCGCCTGGGCAATGCGGGCCGGCGCAGACGCGACCGCAACGGGGGACCGGCACACATACCCGGACATCCTCACAGAGGACGCATGGTCAACCGTGTCCGTCAGCCCAGCGGAGTGCGTAGGTGTCACTACCTGCCCGTTCGCTGCCCAGTGCAAGCCCGCCATCGCAAAGCAGCGGGCAGCCGCGGCCGCAGTGATCGTCACCAACCATGCGCTCCTCGCAGTCCAAGCCGCGCACCAGGTTGCAGCCGTTGTCGGGTCCCGTACCCTCGGACCGATCGACACGATCGTCGTCGACGAAGCCCACGGACTGCCCGGACAGGTCCGCAGCCAGGGTGCCGGCGAAGTGTCAGCACGCCGCGTCACCTCACTGGTCAAAGCAGTCGAGAGGCTCATATCAGATGAAGGCGGCCGTCGCACCGTCGCAGACCACCTGGCCGCCGGCAACAACCTCGCTGCACTGATCGCCAACGAACTCGCCACCAACCACGCCGGCACGCCGGGCACCTCCGTGCGGCTCACCGAAGCGGACCCCAACCCCGCCGCAGGCTTCGAGACTGCCTACAGCCACTGGTTGGACCGTTCCGTCGACCTCGTGAAGACGTACACGGCCACCGCGAAAGACCAAACCACCGAACTGCGGGTGCGCCGCTTCACCAGTCGAATCCAGGGTGCGAAGAAGTCACTAAGTGAGGCTTCGAAGCACACCCCCGGCGTTGCGCGATGGATCGAGATCCTGGACGACGGTTCGCGCGCGATCCGCTACTCACCCGTAGATGTGTCCACTCCGCTAGATCTCGGTCTGTGGACCGTCGCCGACCCCCCCGACGACGACGCTGAGCCGCTCGAAGCAGACTCGGATGTGGTCGCAGGCGAGTCAACTCGCGCCGTCCTCGCCGTGTCAGCGACGATCCCTGCCTCGTTTCCCGCCGACAGCGGTCTGAGAATCAAGATCACCAAGTACGGCAGCCCACTGGTGGAGGCACTGGAGGGCAGCGCACTGTTCGTACCCCCTGCGGTCGACCCAGTCGACGTCGCAGAACTGTCAGCACCCGGTTCGACATCGACCCGACCCAGATTCGACACCAAGGCCCACACCACGTGGGCTTCGCGCCACATCACTGAGCTCGTGGAAGCCAACGGCGGACGGGCGTTGATTCTCGCCGCTACAGCGGCGGCCGGCAAACAGTACGCCCAAACCCTGCGCGACCTGTTTAAGCGCGAATACACGGTCCTAGACCAATGGTCAGGTCGACCACTGCGGCAGGTCGTCGCGGAGTGGCGTGAAGACGAGACAGGCGTGCTGGTCGGCACCCGGTCACTAATGACTGGTGTCGACGCGCCAGGCGACACCTGCTCGCTAGTGGTTCTCGACCGCATTCCCCGCTCACCGTCCAACGCCGTCGACGACGCGCGCGTCGAGGACTGGATGGGGCGCCTTGGAGTCAACAAGTGGGCTGCAGACCGATCCGTGTACGCCTCCGACGCTGCGCTACTGCTCGAGCAGGCCGTGGGCAGATTGATTCGCTCAAGCTCAGATCGCGGACTCGTCGCGGTACTCGATCCGCGGCTGCGGTCAGCACGCGGGTCAGCCTTCACCTACCACGACGCCACCAGGTCCTTGTACTTGGATGCACTGCGGCAGTTCGGGCAAACACTGGTGACCCTGGACGAGGCGACAGCCTTCCTCACCGGACTGCGGACAGGGAAGTGACCGAGGTGACAGACCAGACGATGCGCCTGTCCGAAGCAGTGGCCGCACTCCTGAGCACCGACGACGCTGAAGACCTGCTCGCCGTCGTAGTAGTACGGACCGGCGACGCGCCCTTCACCGTCATCACCAAAGACCCAACGGTTGTCGACCATGCCGTCGACCGAACTGAACGCCTCACGGGACACAAGTCCGGCACGGCGACCCAGACGCTGGCTCGCGACCCCCAGTGGGTACGCGATGCACTCGACGAACTGGCTCAGCGCGCCGCCAGGGAGCGCGAATGAAAGCAACGCTTGGCGGCAACCGCTACCGCCCCTACTTGAAGGTGACATTCCCGGTCAACGCGACGATCCCGCGAGGCGTGACGCTGCCGAAGTACCCCAAACGACACGGGCGCGGCCGCCAACAGTTCACCGGGCGACCCCGCACCATCTTGGACTGGATGCGGATGGTGCCCGGACGTCACTGGGACGCCGACGAGATAGCGTGGATTGTCACCGACCCAGGCCCCAACGCCGACACAGTGCTGCGGGATCTCGGTTTCGACGTCGACCTGTCGCGTGGTGCGATGGCAGGCATCCGCACGTTGGCCGACCTCGCCATCCCGCTCATCGAGCCCGATGAGGACGACCCGTACACGACGTGGCTATACCCACGATTCAGTTCAGGCGGCGTGACACTCCCCGTCGGGTCGTGGGACAAGACGCGCCGAGCATTCGCAGTTCACACCCCAGACTTGGTGGCCGCAGGCATCGACCCACGGCTCGGAACGCCCGACACAATCGCCTCTGCCGCGCGTCTCCTCGCAGCACGCACCGCCTACGGTGCTCGTGAGCGGGACGCGAAACTGTCTCGTGTTCTTTCCCGGCAAACGACACGCCACGAGCGGGCTCTCGAAGTCGCGGCCGAACGGTTCGGCGTCCTACCGGATTGGTTCGACGTGAACCTGTTCGGCTACCAAGAGTGTGGCGCCTACGCCCTCATTTCGGGCCACAGCCTGCTGGGAGACCCCCAAGGCATCGGCAAGACCATCCAAGCGGTCGCAGCTCACACGATTGTCGGCACACGGCGACTGCTCGTCACCTGCCCGAAGAAGGTGCGTTCCGCGTGGGCGCGAGAGTTTGAGAAGGCCACCGTCGCCTACAGGACGAAGTTTGAGGGTGACGTCCGCGACGGCGCGGGCACCGTCGTCATCATCGAACCTGGACGGAAGCTGCCAGCATTGCCAGACCATGGCGTCGTCATCGTCGCCCACAGCTACGTCGCTTCGAACTCTGCAGCCCGCAACGCGATCCTCGCATGGAGTCCAGACGGGCTCATCGTCGACGAGGCGCATTACCTCAAGACATGGGACTCAGACCGGTCCCGCGCGGTGCGCCGCATCGCCCAAGACATCGAGGGCTTGCGAATCGCATCCAGCGGCACCGTCATCCTCAAAGCACCCCACGAAGCGATGCCCGCGTTGGCTATCACCGGGCATCTTGACTCCGTGTTCGGTGGTGTCACGAACTTCCTGAACACGTACTGCTATCAGGACACGATGGGCAACTGGCAGCCTCGCATGAAAGCCCTCGAAGACTTCCGGCACGTGCTCGACGGTCAGGTGTGGGTGCGCCGCGACCGTGACGAAGCGTATGAGGCGATGCACGACGAGTCCGGGGGAGCGTTCCAGAAACTCACGTTCGCTCCACCAAGGCCCATCTACGTCGAAGTGGACTTGCACGGTTTCACGGCGGCGCACAAAGACATTGAGGACCGTGTCGGCGAATGGCTCGACGAACTCGGCCGAGAACCAACCCTCGGTGAACGAGACGAGTGGGCTTCAGAGAACGTGGGCCTAGTGTCCGTGCTTCGTCGCGCCGCAGGTATGGCGAAAGTCCCCGCAGCCGTCGACTACATCCAAACTTGGCTCGAGGACGGCCCCAACCCAGACACGGGCCTGTGGGACGACCCGCTGCTGGTGTGGACCCACCACCGCGACGTGACAGAAGCGATGATCGCCGCAGTCGCAGACGTGGACGCCCCCGTGCAAGCCATCTGGGGTGGCGGCAACGACGCCCTCGTCGAAGCGATCGTTGACGACTTCCAAGCCGGACGCACAGCCGTCATCGTTGCATCCGTCCACGCCGCCGGCACGGGGCTGACGCTCACGCGCGCCAGGCACGCCCTCTGGGTCGAATCGGACTGGACGCCGGGGGTCGTGCAGCAGTCGGCAGACCGCATCCGCCGCATCGGGCAAACCCGAGACGTCGACCTTGCCGTGATGATCGCCGAAGGAACTCTCGATGAACGTATCCAACA
>Ga0206116_1000604_pt1 | contig 32473 bp, 22 predicted proteins | sample 3A1Ametagenome_FD_178000 | JGI IMG/M metagenome (GOLD analysis project Ga0206116, IMG submission 178000) | Enriched microbial communities from leaf-cutter ant dump, University of Wisconsin, Madison, United States - 3A1A | ecosystem: Environmental > Terrestrial > Nest > Insects nest > Nest dump...
TCCACAAAAAATCATCTGCGGGGCAGACTACTTCAACGCATGTCGTCAAGTAGCTTGCAAACCTTGGTCGGGGAGGCTTCGGACTTGGCGTCGCTCAATGCCTTATTGCGAGCACACGTGGGGCATGCAATTGCGCCAGGGCTTCGAGATGCGCTTTTGCAAATGTCTCCGGACTTGATGTCGAACGATCTTGCGCAAGTCGGTGAGTTGCTGGGCACCGTGTACTTGCTGGAACCAGAAATAGCGCGCCGTTGGGTCGATGGCGCCGGCGCCGAGGAACTCTTAGCTCGAGTCGGTGCTGAGGTTCCGTGGGCGACGTCTGCAGTCACACGTCAGGAACCAGAGGGACTTGCCGTTGCCAGTGACATTCGAATGGTCTCAAGACGCTATCAACCCGCGCAGCATGAAGACGTAGTGACGCTTTGTGAGCTTCTGTTGGCGCTATGTCCAGCTGCAGATTTGGCTGTTTCCCGAGCGGTTGCCGGGCCTGGTGTAGTTGCTGGATTCGATGGTTTCAATGTGGCCGACAAACGAATCCCTAGGGGTAACTTACCACCTAGTTCCCTTCCTGCATGGAACCGCCGATGGAGTGAGGCCATCAAGCACAGGCTTGCGCCCGCCAGCTATGGTGCTTTTCTAATAGATGCAATTGGCCAGATTGAAAAGATGAACTCGGCCTTACGCGAGACGCTAGACGGCGTAATGCGAGGGGCTCAAAACGCGGCTGCGCTTGAATCGTTGGGAGAAGTACACGTTCAAGCCGGAAGGTTGCCATCGCCGCGCATTCCGTGGTTCGCGAATGGGGAAAGGCAAGCTCAGAAGGACTCCCAGTTGCAATCGATTCTTTTCGACTGCAGCGCTGACCTAGTACGCAGATTTGCTGCTCTACCAAGGGACGCTATGCCCTACATCATGTGGCTAGGAGATGTTCAAAAGCGAATCCGGGACGCAATAGGCCAAGAACCTTGGCACTTGATGCCGCAGGGTAGCAGCGCGATCAGACCACTCGAGGACTTATCCGAATTGATAGAGGATCTACTTGCGCTAGCCAGTGAGGCTGTGCAACGTCAGAAGAACCCACTCGTCCTATATCGCAAGCTTCTGGCTCCCTCGGGTCGAGCTCTATCCGACGCATGTGCCTCGGCAAGGAAGAAAAAGCGAACTCTCAAGAGCACCATTGAGAAAGAACTACGTCAAACGTTTTGGCGCATGCATCCCGGCAGTCAAGTGCATGTCAAAAACTCGACCGAACAGACGCTAATTTGGCCGATGCTTGAAGTATTAGTCACTGTCGAGCTAGACCGCATCCATGACTGGCTTGCCAGGGTCGAAGGTGATTGGGCAAGTTGGCGCAAGTTGGTAGGCGATTCGATGCGTCTAACTGTCATGCCTGTAGTAAAAGGCATGCATGTGCCAATGTGTGCCTTTTGCGGTGGCGAAAAGCCGTTTCCCGCGGAAGAGCGAGCGCGAGAGTGGATAGAGCAAGCGGGCCTCCTGTCAATGCCCGAGGCTGCGACAAGTATGTGGAGCACCTTCAGCGAAGCTGCAATGGACTTTGCAGTATTTGCTGCGCAGGGATTAGGGCTAAATGATCGACCGCTGTTAGAGCGAACGTCTAAGGCTGATGTGCTTGCTCGCTTGGAGGCTAGCAAAGGAAAAATCGACAAAACCTTGCCGCCTCTTCTTCGCGAGATGACCAATACTCTTCTCGCGTTAGCTTTCCAGCAACCTGAGGAACTTCTTGACGCGCAACTGGGATTTTTCAGGCAGGAGCTAACACCTATTGCCGAGACGTTGCTTATTGCACAGTACGCTTGCTACTCTGTCGATCTTGGGACGGCGCCCGAGAGCGTATGGGTTGAATCGCCGCCACCAGGCGATTGAATTTTGAATTCCCCTGCACCCACTATTCAATCGGCGCCAACAATCGAGCACCGGTAGCATCGACAAACCGCTCCGGCGGACGGTTGCCCATTCAACGCTACCTTGAGCCGCTATTCTTGTGCAACAAATGGTCGCGCCAAAGAGACGATAAACTGAGCTTGCACACGAACGGTTGGCTCTTCCAGTTACCGAAATAGCGTAATAGCGCAATAGCCAAGCAATCATAGAACGCAGGTTCGAGGAAGGAGTATGTCCGGCGGACGCATCGCGATCAGTGGCTTCGAATATCAAGGAATCGTCGTACTTGACCTTTTGTTCGACCACTTTGACCGACATGGGGCGGATGGGAGAGTTCGACCTGAAGGACTGGACGACGTTGACCTGATCTGGTCTGAAAACGGCGTTGACTGCCACTGCCATGTTCAAGTCAAGAAGCCACGCGAAAACACTGCCGGAGTAGCCAGGAACGAGCCGTGGCGTCTCTCCGAGGTAGCTGACGAACTGCTTCCCAACACCCTGAGCCAACTCGCCGGCACCCAAAAGCGGCAGGTCTGGATTCTTGGGGACGGAGTTGATAGCCAGGTTGAGCGCTTAGCTGCTGCGGGAACTGCAGCGGCAGACGTGGAGCCTGACCTGTACTGGTCGGTGGTGCACCGTCTGGCGCGCGCAACGATTTCAACTGAGTTACGTGGTACGCAGCGCAATACTTTGTTGCGATGGCGGTTCGTGGATCCCTCGGCAGACTCTCAAGGCAAGCGGGATCGCCTCGTGGCGGAATACAGCCGGATGCTGCATGACGCGGGCATCGGGCCGGACGTCATCCGGTGTTACCAAGACCGCGTCGCGTGGAGCGATCTGCATCTCCCAGACGTTCTGCCCCGCATCGAGATACGGCAGGCCTACGGCTCAGAAGCGGAAGTAGGCGCGCGTTTTCGAAATCGACTGCAACGTGAATTTGACCTGCCACCGAGCGTGGTGGAGGACAGCCTTTTCGGCAATCTGCGCTCCTTCATCAATGATGTTTCCACCGATCCGAACGCAGTAATTGATCGGATTGGCTTCGAAGCGCAACTGCGCAGTGCATGGCCCCAAATGAGCGCTGCCAGTGAGCCACCGGTGCTGTCGGCGAACGCCATTGAGCGGCCAGACCTGCGCGATAGTTTGGTCAGCAGGGGCGTGGCAACTGTCACCGAAGTCATCGGAATCTCGGGCTCGGGCAAGACCACCTTGGCGGCGCAGGCGGCGGCCGCAATGGCGGATCACGAACCAGACCGCCTTCCCATCTACGTGCGCGTGCGGCACGATGCGGCCCTCCGGGACGTGCTATCAGGCGTGGCTTTTCTTCTGCTCCGCCGAGGGGTCCCTGAATTATTTGCACCAGCCGTCGGCAGTAGGCCAGCCGACGACTCGGTGATCGACCAGTTGGCGAATCTATGCAGTAACCTGCCGAGACCTGTGCAACTGCTGCTGGACTTGTCGGAAGGAAGCTGCAACGCCCAGTTCGCACGAGACTTGGCGCGCTTTGCCCGGGCCCTGCAGCCGGGTTCATGCCGCGTGGTGGTGTTCGGCCAGGAGAGCAGTTTCATCACCCTCAGCGCGGCCGAGATTCAGGCAGCAGGCATCGGCATGGTCAACATGCGCGGCTTCACGTGGAATGAGTTCGCCCGCCTTGTCCAGCAGCACCATACGAACGTGGACTTGGCGGCACTCCACGACGTCTTCCGCCGGGTCACGGTAGGGGGCCCATCGGGGATGCCTGCGCAGCTCGCCGACGCGCTTGCGCGGCTGCCGTCATTGGAAGCCATGCACCTGATCGTCAACCAAGCGCCTGAGGACATGGTGTCAGCGGCCGAACAGAGCAGATTCAATCAACTGGCCGCCGCCATACGCCCCGCTGCGGAGCGGTTGGTTTGTTTTGCGGTGCCCTTTCGCCGGCAGCAAGCTGAGGCCGCATTCCCCGACCAGAACGTCGGTGCCGCAATTACCGCGCTAGTTGCCTTGGGCCTGCTGAGACGCGATGCCGAAGGGCTGCTCGAGATGCACGAAACGGTGCGCGCTGGACTGGAGTCCGCGATCGCGCCGAACCTACGCCAAGGCGCCCATGAGGCCCTGGCCGATCTCTACTCACAGAGTGATATCGCTGCGCAGATATTTCATCTGAGCAAGGCTGGGCGGGAGGGAGACGCGGATCGCTTGGCTCGAGAAACCTTCCTGTCAGGCAAATCATGGCGCAGTCTGGCGGGCTACGTGGTCCGCCGTGCATTGGTGACCGTCGAGGAGATCGCCAACGTTGCCGCACAGTCTGAACCCATCGACGATTTTTACCTTCTCTCCTTTGTTGTATCGGCGCAAGCCGAGGAGGGCGCCGACAGCCTCTTCATGAGTTTGTTGTTCCAACAACGCGACCGATATTTTGCGGACTATCGATGGGCTGAACGCGTAATCGAGGTGGTACTTGCGCTCAACCCAGGCCGCTTCGAGGAACTTTTGCACCTTACCGTGAACCAGGCGCCGAATGCCGAGGCGCGTCGGGAAGCCCTGGCATGGCTCCTGATCGCGTCGCGCCGTCAACGATATCGTGCTAGTCCCGAGATCATCAATTTCATTCGGTCTCAGCAGCCTGAAGTCCAGCGCCAGCTTTTACCACTGCTCTTGCAGGACGGCAGACGCGATGCCCTATTGTTGGCCTTTGAGTTGTACGCTCTCCCGATTGACGAAGCGACCAACCGCCGAGAGTGGGCCGGCTCCGCGAAGCTCCTAGTTGACCGTCGCGAAGACGTCGTCGAAATTCTGGCTGCCCTGCCCAACCGACCCGCGTCGCAGGCCGCGGCGCTGAGGTCGCTGGGATTTGGAGCCCTTGGGGCACTCCTGTGGACTGCGCGCCACCAACTGCGCGGCTTTTGTGTTGCCATTTTGGCAAGCGATGGCGAGGAAGTGCGCATCAGAGCCATGGCTTGGCGAGTGCTGCTGTTTATCGGACACGCGGCGCTTGGGACCTTGGTCGATCCTTTGGCGCCGGCACCGATCCCTGGCGACGAAGCGTTGTTGGGGCCGGTCTTCGCCCGCGACTCCTACGATGCTGCCCGCTTTGAGGATCAATTGCTCGACTCGCGTGCGTCCGCACATAGCCGCTTCGCTGCGTTGTCGGTTCTGTGGCTCCTTGACGTGGATCTGGGAGCGCTGCGCAGTCGCTTGACCGCTTTAGTCAATGACCCGCTGGCTGGAACGTGGGACACCTTCTTCCTCTTGCTTTTCAATAAGCAACCATTCGCCGCGGGCATCCCGTTACTGCAGGCAAACCTAGCATCACCACCAGAGCGCGCGCTGCCTGCAGCAACGATGGCAGTCGCCCTAAGGGAGGTCGCGGAAAAGCCTTGGCCGGAGGTGACGAGCCTTCTGTTGCACGGTGTTCAACACGTGCATTCAATGATCCGCAGCGCCGCCGCCTGGGGCTTGGCTCGCCGACGTGCGCCAGATGCTGCGGCTGCGTTGCGAGCCCAACTCGTCGTCGAAACGGATTCCGCAGTTGCGGAGCTCCTCGTTCGAGCGATCGCTGCGAGCGGCCCCGGCGCGGCAGATGATCTCGCGACGCCGTTTGCCTCGGACGGCATTGTCCTGTGGCAATGCTTGGTGGCGGGTCGCACAAGGCAGATCGGCTACGCGTCGCGGCTGGTCGCACAGGCCACCGACACGTCTGCCTCTTGGTCAACACGCCGCGCAGCAATCTGGTCGGCGGGTCGCTTGCCCTTCGACGCGGCACTCGCGCAGATTGCGCCGATGGTGCTGGCTGAACCTGCACCGGCGGCCTTCGAGCACGATACGAGGTTAGAGGCTTTTGTTTTGCTCGCGGAGTTGCTGCAGACCGACATTACGGGCTTGATGCCCGCGGGTGAAGCTTACTTCGTCGACACCGCCACGATCGTCCTTGAGGGGTGGTGGGATCAGCTGCTCTTCAGAGCCAGTCTGCCCGCACCTGCCGAAGCAGCTCAATGGCTCTATGCGGCGCTTGCGAGTGACCCATCACCTGCAGGCATAAGGCGATTTTACAACTCCCTGCACTTGCCGCTGCTACACGCGGCCACTGTGCGGGCCTATGGCCTTTGTGGAAGGGCCGCCGAGATTGAACAGGTCTTGGTCCAGACCCCTTCCGTCTGGCTAGCGACTAAATGCATGATGCAGCTGCACGGGCTACTCGGCAACGACCCAAATTTTGGCTCCAGGCTTCGCGCTATTCTGTCCATTGCAAGGTGCGCCGGAGACGACTCTCTGGTGCGAGTTGCCGACGAATTGACGGCCCGGCCCAACCCGCCGGCAACACAGATGGCTGGGGCGAAAGTTGCAGTGGCGTCGGCGCCCACGGTGGCACCTAATCGACCCCTTGGCTACGGGGAGGTGTCGCGCGCATTGCGCGGAGCTTCAGGACTCTTCGACACGAGCCGACCCGTCTCGCTGGCGCCGATGTCTCGAGAGGATGTCCAACGTCTTGTCGCGCTGGCAGATCCTTCGCTCGATTCCACTGTACATGCCGAGCGCTTTACTGCAGGCTTGGTATTCACCAGAGGTGGTCATGTGGTGGGTCAGACGAGTTTTACAGCTGCTAACAGCCCGTCAATTCCTGAGCGGCTTCGCCCAGCTATCGCCGCCTCTAACCGCTTCGGTTTGCCCATGCCATGGCACAGCGAGCGCCTGCGATGGCCGTGGGTGGACTCTTATTCAGTAGACTTTTTAGCCAGTCTAGGACTTCAGGGCAATGCGGACCGCTTCTACGAAGCATTGGAGGCGGACGCCGACGTGTTGCTTCCTGCGCTAAGTAGACCCGCTGGGCTCGCGGCGGCCGGCCACCTTCTCGACGACCGCCTGGCAGTTGCCCTACACCAGTGTTCATTACTCGGAGACGAACCGTTCTTCGAAAGCGTGTGCATCCTGACATTCAAGCTGTCGCGTGTCGCGGCCGTACCTGTGCTGACTGGACTTCTGCAACGGTGGGTGTCGGCCCATTTTGTGAAGTCACCTGACCTGCAAGTCGACAAACCAGAGACGTGGCGAGGCTTCATGCGCCTATCAGAACACCTCGCCTTTCGTGACATCGCTGATTGGCGCAAGAGTTTGGAGCGAGTCCTGACCACATCGATGGACAGCTTTCGCAAGCAGTCCCTCATCGAAGTCTTGATGGTCGAACCAGGGTCTTATGTGCTCATCGAGGAGCAGCTGGCTCAGGAAGAAGACTGGGGCCACTTTCGGCGTAGCAATGTCGATGCGCTGGATGCGTCGGCGGAGCGGCTGTTCAACCAAACCCGGTGACGGACACAGTTTCCATAAATCTGCAGTTGGTTGTCGAGGCAGCAATTTTGGAAGACGGCATGCTGTAGGTCTTGGCGAGAGTGCTGCTTAAATTCCACTGAGGTCGATGACCGCTTGGCATCGAGTAGCGGACGAACCCTACTGCGCGGCCACCGACAACAATCGCTGCAGAACTGCCGCACACGCTCGCCGACTGACGAACCACAACGGGTCGAAAGCGCTAGTCTGCCCCTGCGAGACATTCATCATGAGTTGATGCCATGAACGGCAATCCCGCAAAGAGCGCTTACGCTCGATAGTCAATTCCCTTGCGATCCAGCAAACGAAGCAAGGCCTCCCAGTCACGAGTCCTCCGCGACCGCTGGGGATCGTGAAACTGCCGGTCTGCCAACGACGCCGCTTCTGGCGGCATCAGCGTCACGTTGTCGAGACCGCCCACCATGGCGTCGACCTGGATCTGGCAGGCCGACTCCAGGAAGTACATGACATCGAACGCCTCGCGCACGCTGGATCCGAGCGTGAGCAGGCCATGGTTTCGCAGGATCATGGAGAGTGCAGTGGGCCCCAGGTCGCGGGCGAGGCGCTCCTGTTCGCTCATCTCAAATGCGATGCCCTCGTACTCGTGGTAGGTCACTCGCTTCTGCACGCGCATCGCATGCTGGCTGATCGGGAGCAGGCCGCACTTCATGGCGGAAACCGCAGAGCCGGCGCGTGAATGCGTGTGCAGCACGGCATGGGCCTCCGGACGCGCGCGATGCACGCAGCTGTGGATCACGTAACCCGCGAGGTTGATGCCGTACCCCGTCGGATCGCTGAGCACTTTGCCATCCAGATCGATCTTGACCAGGGACGATGCCGTAATCTCGTCAAACATCAGCCCGAAAGGATTGATCAGGATCTCTTCCGTGCCCGGAACCTTCGCGGAAAAGTGGGTGTAGATCAGGTCCGACCAGCGGAAGTGCGCGGCGAGCTGGTATGCCGCAGCGAGGTCGACGCGTGCCTGACGCTCCTCGGCGCTCATAGATTTTGTTGCTCCAGTCATCTCTTCAGAACTCCCATGTCGTTGAAGAGCGCCGCATGCCCTCCCACAGTTGGAGCAGCACGGGGTCGGAGCTGCCGCCCGCAGGGAATCCGACTACAACCGGGACCGGCTGCGCCGGATAGACCGATTGCGCATGAGAGACGCAGGCGATGGCGCCAATGCAGGCAGCCGCGATGAGCGTACACATTGAAGTCTCCGTTTCCTGTGGATGAATTGCTCAGCCGGGTTGGCCGTTCCAACGGTTCATCGCCTCCGCTGCAGACAACGTCACGGTCGCCGGGGCGGCTTCATGCCGCTGCGAGCGGAATCGTGGCGCGGGGCCGGGCACGACGTGGGCTCCGAATGAGGCGAAAGTTCCGCGCTGCAGGTTGTGTTCGTGCGCCGGGGCCTCGCGCATCGACAGGACAGGCGTGACGCAGGCGTCCGTGCCTTCGAACACTCGCGCCCACTCATCGCGCGTCCGCGAGGCGAAGCGTTCAGAAAGCCGCGCGCGGATCGCGGGCCAGTTGTCACGCGACGCGCGATCCGGCACCTGGGAATCGGAAAGCTGGAGCCCGTGCAGGAGTTCGGCGTAGAACTGCGGCTCGATCGCGCCCACTGCGACGAAGCGGCCGTCGCGCGTCGGATAAACGTCATACCAGGGGGCACCGCCGTCCAGCCCGTTCGCCTCCCGTTCGTCCTGCCATCGCGTGCCGAGGCGCTCGTACTGCAGGGCCGTGAGCGACGCGGCGCCATCGACCATCGCGACGTCGACCACATCGCCCTGCCCCGTGCTGCGGGCTTTCAGCAGTGCGGCGAGCACGCCGATCGCCAGGAAAGCACCGCCGCCGCCGTAGTCACCCACCAGGTTCAACGGCGGCACCGGCCGGTCGCGGCGGCCGATGGCATGCAGGGCGCCCGTGAGCGCGATGTAGTTGATATCGTGGCCCGCCCGTGAGGCCAGGGGGCCATGCTGTCCCCAGCCCGTCATCCGCGCATACACGAGCGCGGGGTTGAGGGCCAGGCACTCCTCCGGGCCCAGCCCGAGCCGCTCTGCCGCACCGGGCCGCATGCCTTCGACAAGCACTTCGGCACGGGCAACCAGTTCGCGCGCCTGTGCACGGCCCTCGTCACTCTTCAGGTCGAGCTCGACCGACACGCGCCCGCGCCCCATCGGCTCATCGCCCCTGGCTCCGCCGGGCCTGTCGATGCGCACGATGTCGGCGCCCATGTCCGCCAGCAGCATGCCGCACCAAGGGACCGGCCCGATGGCCGCCAGCTCGATGACGCGCACGCCAGACAACACACCCATGTTCGCCTCCCGCGTTCTCAGATGACGCCCTGCGCCTGCAGCCGGCGGAATTCCTCCCGGTCGACGCCGAGCAGCCCGCCGATCACCTCTTCGTTGTCCTGGCCCAGGTCGTGCGCCGGTTCGATGGGCCCGGCGGGCGTGCCGAGCATCTTCGGCACGATGCCCTGCATGCGCAGCGGCCCGAGCTTCGGGTGCTCCACCGTTTCGAGGTTGCCCCGCGCTTCGTAGTGCGGGTCCTCGAAGATGTCGGCCACCGCGAGGGCCAGCGAGAACGGCACGCCGTTGCGGGTGAGCGCAGCCGTCACGTCCTCGACCTCGTTCTCCACGATCCATCGCCCCGCGATATCGTTGAGCTCGTGCACGTTTTCCCAGCGCAAGGTGTGGTTCGCATAGCGCGGGTCGTCTCCCATCCCGGGCCTGCCCATCGCTTGGCACAGCTTGCGGAACAGTACGTCGCCCGAGATCGTCATGATCAGAAAGCGCCCATCCTTCGTCGGGAAGGTGTTGCCGGGCGCGGCGGCCTGGTGCACGTTGCCCGTGCGCTCGCGCTGCTTGCCGAGCTTGTCGTAGGCCAGCACCATGGAATCGGTGAAGCGGAACACCGACTCGTACAGCGCCAGGTCAATCTGCTGTCCCTTGCCGCCGTTCACGTCGCGGTTGTAGAGCGCCATCATCACGGCGAAGGCGCCCATCGTGGCTGTGGAATAGTCGGCCATGCTGTTGCCGATGCGGACCGGCGGACGATCAGGAAAGCCCGTCATGCCCATCACGCCGCTGAAGGCAAGCGCGATGCGGTCGTAGCCCGCTCGTTGCGCATACGGTCCCGTCTGGCCGAATCCCGAGACGCTGAGCATCACGAGCGCCGGATTCACCCCGGCAAGCTGCGCGTAGCCACAATTCCACTTCTCGAGCGTGCCGGGCCGGAAGTTCTCGATCACCACATCGGACTCCGCGACGAGCCGCTTGAGCAGCGACTGCCCTTCGGCCTGGCGCAGGTCGAGCGTGATCGAGCGCTTGTTACGGCCTTCCAGTTGCCACCACAAGCACTCGCCTTCGTAGAACGGACCCAGGCCACGCAGCGTGTCGCCCGTTCCGGGCTGCTCCACCTTGATCACGTCGGCACCGAAGTCAGCCATCAGGGTCGCCGCCACGGGGCCTGCCACCATGGTGCCCAGGTCGAGCACCCGAAGCTTTGACAACGGGCCTTGGCGCCGGAGCGTGCCGGCTTGCCGGGATTTCGTTTGCTGGGGGTTCGTCATCTTCTCTTCCTCAATCGGCCTTCGCGCCCGAACTCTTCACGGCCCTGCCCCATTTCTCGACCTCGACCCGCAGGTGGCGGGCCGAATCCTCCGGCGTGCCGGCGAGGATTTCTAGCCCCTGCTTGGTGAGCTGTTCGCGAATGGCGGTCGACTTCAGCACCTCGTTGGCCGCGGCGTTGAGCTTCTGCACAACAGCGGATGGCGTGCCCCCTGGCGCCGCCAGCGCCAGCCACGAAGTGGCCTCGTAGCCTTCCACCCCTGCCTCGCGCATCGTCGGCACGTCGGGCAGGTAGGCGGAGCGTTTGGTGCCCGTCTGCGCCAGCGCGCGCGCCTTGCCGGCCTGCACCTGCGGTGTTGTCAGGAAGATGGTGTCCATGACGACATCGGTCTGCCCCGCGATGAGGTCCTGCACCGAGGGGGCGCTGCCGCGATAGGGAATATGATTGATAAAGACGCCCGTCATCGACTTGAACATTTCCATGGCCAGGTGGGGCGAACCGCCGTTGCCCGACGAGCCGTACGAGAGCTTGCCGGGCGACTTCTTCGCCATCTGCACGAGGTCGCGCACGCTCTTAGCGGGCGAGCTGGGGTTGACGATCATCACGAGCGGCATCTCCACGACGTCGATCACCGGGGTCAAGTCCTTGAAGGTGTCGTACGGCAGCGACTTCGCCAGCGATGCATTGATGGCGAAGGGCGTGGTCATCCACAGCAGCGTGTAGCCGTCGGCCGGGCTCTTGGCCACGGCCTCGGTCCCGATCACGGTGCCCGCACCTGCCTTGTTGTCGACGATGACGGGCTGACCGAGCTTCTCACGCATGCCGTTGGCGAGCAGCCGCGCCACCGAGTCGGAGCTGCCGCCCGGCGGGAAAGGCACCACGATCTTGATGGGGCGCGACGGAAAGTTGTCCTGCCCGAGCGCGGGCGAAATCGGCAGCATCGCCGCCATGAGGCCGGCAAGAATCCAGGGGAAGAATTGACGCATGTTGAGTCTCCTTCGGTTCATTGGGATTCGCGAACGGCAGCCGCCATCTTGGCCAGCTCGCCCTTGAAATGCGCCTGGGCCTGCGCGGGCGTGTTGCCGATGATGGTGAAGCCAGAGCGCTCCAGCGTTTCGCGCACCTTGGGGTCCTGCAGGATCGATCGAAGCGCCGCATTGATCTGCTCGGTGATCGCGGCAGGCGTGCCGCGCCGCACGAACATTGAGTACCAGGCGGAAGAATCCACCTCCACGCCAGCTTCGCTGGCGGTGGGCACGCTGGGCAGAAGGCGCGAGCGCTGCGCGGCCAGCGTAGCGATGCCCACCACCTTGCCTGTGGCAACGTGCGGCGCGCCAAGGAAAGCAGTGTCGACGTTCAGCTGCACATGGCCGCCGAGCAACGCGTTCATCGATGGCGCGGAGCCCTGGAACGGCACGTGTGACAGGCGCGTTCCCGTGGCCTGCTCCACCAGTTTCATACTGAGGTGGCCGGTCGAGCCTTCACCCGCCGTGCCGTAACTCACTGCGCCGCTTTGCGCCCTTGCGGCCGCCCGCACGTCGGCCAGCGACTTGAATCCGGATGCCGACGACGCGTAGATGACCATCGGCAGGTCGACCACGTTGCAGATCGCTTCCAGATCCCCTTCAGTGTCGTACGGCAGCGCGCCCTTGCGCATCGCGGCATTGATCGCCAGGCCCGGCGTGGCCAGCAACAAGGTGTAGCCGTCGGCCGGGCTCTTCGCGACCAGGTCGCTGCCGATCACCGTACCGGCCCCGGCCTTGTTCTCTACGATCACAGGTTGTTTCAGGCGTTCGGACAGGCCCTGCGCCAGCAGCCGGCCCACAACGTCGGACGTGCCGCCCGGCGGGAACGGGACGACCAGGCGGAGCGGCTTCGCGGGAAACGTCTGCGCCGAAGCATGAGCGGCGAATGCCATGGCGCCGAGGACGAGGGCGCGCCGCAGGAGGTTGAAGTGTTGCATCTCGAAGTCTCCTTTGCGGTTCAACGCCCAGTGAAGACCGGGGCGCGCTTTTCGCGGAACGAGGCGAAGCCTTCCGCGCAGTCCTCGCTGCGTGCGACCGCCTCGGCTTCGAGCCGGTAGCGGCCGAACAGTTCGGTGGGGCCGGCGGGCAGGATGTCGCGCGTGACGAAACGCTTCATGGTCGCCAGGACCATGGGCGCCATTACGGCCATCTCGGCGGCGACCTTCAGGGCTTCATCCACCTGCGTTCCCACCGGCACGACGTCGTTGACCAGGCCAACCTCGTAGGCGCGCGCGGCATCGATCACCTTCGCGCGCAGCATCATCTCCATCGCGATCTTGTGGGGAATGCGCGCCGCCAGCCCCGCGATCATTCCCTGCGTCAGGCCCAGCTTCGCCTCTGGGTAAGAGAACCGCGAGTTGTCGGCGGCAACGATCAGGTCGCACATCATCGGAAGGATGAGGCCGCCCCCGACGCACCAGCCCGCGGTCGCGGCGATGACGGGCTTCTCGCTGGAGATGCCTACGGTCGGAATGCAGCGCCAGAGCTCCGGAATGTTGCTCACGTCGGCGCCAGCGCTAAACGCCTCGTTGCCCGCGCCGGTGACCACCGCGACGCGCTGCGTACGCGAGCGCTCGAAATCAGTGAAGGCCTGCTGCAGCTCGATGGCCGTCTTGGAGCAGATCGCGTTCCTGCGTTGCGGACGGTTGATGGTGATGAGCGTGACGCCGTTGCTGCGGCTGTCCACCAGGATGTTTTGCATGTCACTGTCTCCTTGTTTCGGGTCAGACCACCGCGCTCAGCACGATGGCGGCCCCCACGTAAACGGCGAGCAACAGGGTCTCGCCGACCAGCATCGCGAGCGGCTGCCAGCCGAGCTTCGCGAGTTCCTCGAAATGCGTTTTCAGTCCCGCCGCGCCGATCGCGACGACGAGCATCCAGCGCGAGGCCGACCCCGCTGCGTCCGCCATGGCGGGCGTCACCGCGCCCACCGATGCAAGGACGACCAGCGCGATGAAAGCCACCATGAATCCGGGCAGCAAGGGGACGCGCGCGCCTTCGTTCGCCCCTTGCGATGCGATCCTGCTGCGCAGCACGAAGCCGATCGCCATCGCGGCCGGCGCGAGCAGCGCTACGCGGTAAAGCTTCACGATGACGGCCGTGTCCGCCGCCTGCGGGCCGAGCAGCGTTCCCGCGGCGACGACCTGCGCGACGTCGTGGATCGTCCCGCCCAGAAAGACGCCCGACTGCAGCGCCGAGGCGCCCGCGAGCTTGAGAATGAGCGGGTACAACACCATCGCCACCGTGGAGAGCAGCGTCACGCCGATCACAGTGAGCAAGGTAAAGCGTTCGTTCTCGCGCGTAGGCGGCAATACGGACGACACGGCCATGGCCGCCGACGCGCCGCAGATGCCGACGGACGCGCCGGCGAGCAGGCCGTGTTCCCGTGGCCGGCGCAGCAGCGCGGCGAAGGCCGCTCCTGCGCCGACCGTGAGCGCCACGCCCGCCGCAATGGCCAGCGCGATCTCCCAGCCGAGCCCGGCGACCTGCCCGACGGTGATGCGGGCACCGAGCAGCGCCACACCCACGCGCAGCACGGTCTTCGCGCAGAACGCGATACCCGCCGTCGTGGCAGGGTGCGACGAGAGGAAGTTGAGCGACAGGCCCATGAGCAACGCGTACAGCAGCGGCGGCCCGCCGTAGTGCTCCGACACGAAAGTGGCGGAGAGCGCGATGAGCATGCACACCGACACGCCAGGCCACAGCACGCCGGCCCGCGCGACGAACGCGGGCCGTGAGGCTGCAGCGGAAGAACGCGGGTCGCTCATTGGTTGTCGCGCTTTCAGGCCGCGTTGGTCTTGAGCTCGTTGAAGGCTTCCATGGCCCGCAGCGAGTACACGTATGCAGCCCCGGCGTTCAGCGCGATGGCAACGCCCATGGCATCGCTCATCTCCGCTTCGGTGGCGCCCGCCTTTGCCGCAGCAGCGGCATGCGAGGAAATGCAACCATCGCAGCGGGTGGTCACCGCCACCGCCATGGCGATCAACTCGCGGGTCTTGACGTCGAGCGCGCCGTTCGAGCCTTGCGCGGCCGTGAGGCCGCGGTAGGCTTCCAGCATCTTCGGGTTGGTGCCGCCGAGGCGGTTGTACGAGCGCTTCAGCGTGCCAAGCAAGTCAGTCCAGTTCATAAACATGTTGAGTTCCTTTATGGGAGGGATGAAAGTGGGGGAGGGGAAAATTTGCGCGCCGCGGCGCGCTCGATGTAGTTGGCGATGCGGTCGCGCAGGCCATGCCGCGCTGCGGACTCGACCAGGCGGAACAGGTCGGATGCATCGTCCTGCGCGCGCGTGGGACTGGCAGCGCGGCGAAGCGCATCGGCCGCGATGTGGTCGATGCCATCGCGCGGTGTGAGGATCGAACCGAGCAATTCGTCGAGGGGGAAGCCGGATTTCGTGGCATGCGTCGCCAAGCTGGTTTGCAATGCCTCCTCAGCCGAAATCGCCGCGCCGCTTTCGGTCCACCCCAGGGCCCGCGTGACGCCGACCACCTCGCACAAGCGACGCGTGCCGAGCACCAGGCCAAAGCCCCGCGCGCCCGGATAGGCGAAGCTCGCGTCGCCGTCAATGCAACGCACGGCGCAGGCGGTGAAGATGTCCGCGCCCGCACCGATCGCACGGCCCTGCGCGACCGCGACGGTCAGGAAGGGCGCGCGCGCCAGACGTTGCAGCATCAGCTCGATGCGCACGAAGCGCGCGAGCAGCGAATCGTCCGTCTCGCTGGCGATGGCGGAGAGATCGAAGCCGGTGCAGAAATGGCGCCCCGCACCGCGGAGCACCATCGCCTGCGCCCCCTCGCACCCGGCGCGCTGGAGCACCTCGTCGAGGCTCGCCACGAGCCCGGCAGAACACGCGTTGCCCTGCTGCGGCCGGTTGAGCGTGACGTGCCAGACAGGCCCGCTGCATTCGACGATGAGCGTCGCGTCCGTCACGCGGCCTCCCGGGGGGCGTTGGCGTAGCCGGATATGAAGTCCTTCATGGCGCCGGTCTGGGGGTCGAACACATGGCGCTTCTGCTTGCCGATGTCCGCGCCGTAGACGTGGATGCTGATCGACACGCGGTCGTCGAAGGCGTTGCTTACACGGTGGATGTCGCCGATGGTCGGCGAGACACTGGCGACATCGCCTGGCCGCAGTTGCTCCACCGGCCCCGACGGCTCGATCCCGGCGGCGCAGCAACGGTAGCCCTGCGCCAGCTCGCTGCCTCGCAGCATGCCGATGACGCCCCACACCGTGTGGTCATGGATCGGCGTCTCCTGGCCCGGGCCCCACACGAAGCTCACCACCGAGAAGCGGCCCTGGGGGTCGGCGTGCAGCAAGTACTGCTGGTAGTACTGCGGATGCGGCTGTGCGAATTCCGCCGGCAGCCAGTCGTCGTTGGCAACGAGCCGCTTCATGGCGGCGGTCACGTGCTGGAGGATCGCGGCTTCCGGCGCGCCCTGGCCGACGGCGGCCCGCACCTCTCCGACAAAGGAATCCAGGGGCGCGTTCACGGATTCACCTTCGGCACATGGCGCGCACGGATTTCTTCAGTGTGCTGCCCCAGCGCGGGCGGTCCCGAAAGGATGTCCGCGGTGCGGCCGTTCACGCGCAGCGGCGAGCCGAAGGTGCGCGTCTGGACGCCGTTTGGCAACGCGATGGACTTGAGCCAGCCCATGCTCTCCACCTGCGGGTCGGCCAATGCCTGCTCGTAGCCGTTGATCGGCGAGTGGGGAACGCCCGCCTCACGAAACACCGAAAGCCAGTGTGCGACAGGCTTCCCGCGGAATTTCTCCTCCAGGATGTCCTTCAGTGCCCCCTGGTGCGTCGCGCGGTCCAGCGTCGTCTTGAATCGCTCATCGTCCGCGAGATGCGGCATGTCCACCGCGCCGAGGACCTTGAGCCAAAGCTGGTGATTGCCGGCGGCGATCGCGAAGTAGCCGTCCGAAGCCTCGAAAGCCTGGTAGGGTGCATTGCGCGGATGGGCCGAGCCGAGCCGGCGCGGATTGCGGCCGGTGCCGAAGTATTCGCTGGTCTGCAGCGCGGCGATGGCCAGCGTGCAACCGAACATGGGCACGTCGATGTGCGCGCCGCCCGCGCCCGAGCGCACCGCGCTCAGAGCCGCGGCGATGGCATACGCGCCGTAGAGGCCGGAGGCGAAATCCGACACCGGCACGCCGCACTTCACAGGCGCTCCGCCCTCCTCGCCCGTCACGCTCATCACGCCGGCAGCGGCCTGGATGGTGAGGTCGAAGCCTCCTTCCGACGCGCGCGGGCCTTCCTGTCCAAAGGCGGAGATCGAGCAGTAGACGAGATCGGGGTGCTCTTCCTTCAGCTGCGCATAGCCAAGCCCCAGCCGGCCCATCACGCCGGGGCGGTTGTTCTCCACAACCACGTCGCACTCGAGGATGAGGCTGCGCGCGAAAGCAGCGGATGCCGGATCCTTGAGATCGAGGACGACGGATTTCTTGTTGCGGTTGATGGACGCGAAGTTCTCGCTGAAGCCTTCGGTGATGGGCGGCCACTGCCGCAGCCCATCTCCATCGGGCGGTTCGATTTTGATGACCTCCGCGCCCATGTCCCCGAGCAACATGGCGCAGAAAGGGCCTGCCGCTGTCGAGCAGAACTCCGCGACGCGGATGCCCGCGAGCGGCCTTTGGGCAGTCGGCTGCACGGCTTCGTGTGTTCTTGCATTCATGGCCGGCGACGATAGGTTGTTCCATATTTTCTAGCAAACGTTCTACAATTGAGAACATGAACAATACATTGCTTAAAGGCCTCTCGGTGCTGGAACTGCTCTCCCGCAGCGACCGGCCACTCAACCTCACACAGATCGGCAAGGAGCTGGGCATGGTGAAGAGCAACGTGCACCGGCTCATGCAGGCGCTCGTCGAAACGCGCTTCGTGCTGCGCGACGAGGAGAGCGGCACCTACGCCGCATCCATCAAGCTCTGGGAGCTCGGCTCCGCGGTGCTCGCGAAGCTAGACCTGCGCCGGCATGCGGAGCGGCAGATGGAAGCGCTGATGAACCTCACAGGTGAAAGCGTCCATCTGTCGGTGCTTGACGGCGTGGAGGTCGTGTACGTGCACAAGGTCGACAGTCCCAACCCTGTGCGCGCCTACACCCAGATCGGCGGCCGCGCACCGGCGTACTGCGTGGCCACGGGCAAGGCCCAGCTGGCGTTCGGCGGGCCTGCGCACCTCGCCGGCGTCGCAGCCCGCCTGCAGCCGCACACCGAGCGCACGATCACCGATCCCGATGTGTTCCTGCGCGAGATGAAGCGGGTGCGCGAGCAGGGCTTCGCGACGAACAAGGCCGAGTGGCGCGACGGCGTATGGGGAATTGCTTCCCCGGTTCTGGACGCTCGCGGCTCCGTGATCGCCGCCGTCGGCATCTCGGGGCCGGCAGCACGCTTCCGCAAGAGCGGCTCCGGGCCTTGGACCGAGGCCGTAGTGGCGGCCGCGAACGACATCTCCCAGGCGCTCGGGGGGCACCAGCCCATGAGCACCGCGCTGGCACGGGTGCGCTTCGGCCCCTCCTGAGTCCGCGTGGGCTTGTTCCACATAACGGAACAATTGCGCCGTTTTACGGAACAACTATCGTCCGGCGCATGAACACCCCCACCACAACACATCTGCCACTCGCATCGCTCCTCGCCCCGCGCAGCGTCGCGGTGATCGGCGCATCGGAAGACAAGGGCAAGTTCGGCGGGCGCGTGTTGCACATGCTCCTGCGCCACCGCTTCGACGGGACCGTCTACCCGATAAACCCGAACCGTGAAACGCTGCTTGGTCTGAAGGCGTACTCCTCGGTGACGGCGACACCCGAAGCTCCCGACATGGCCATCATGGCCGTGCCGCAGGCGCAGGTGAAGGAACGCATTGAGGAGTGCGCCGCGCGTGGCGTGCGCTGCGCGATCATCATCACGGCTCGCTTCTCCGATGCGGGACCCGAAGGCGCGGCGCTCGAGCGCGAGCTGGCGGCCATCGCGCGCGCGGCCTCCATGCGCCTGATTGGCCCGAACTGCCTGGGCCTCATCAGCCCCGCCAACAATCTGGTGTTGTGCTCTTCTCCCGCGCTGGACGTCGACACGTTGCTGCGCAGCCCGATCGGCTTCGTCACACAGAGCGGCGCGCTCATGGGCACGCTGTTCGACCGCGCGGCAGCGATGGGCATCGGCTTCAGCCACTGCTACTCCGTGGGCAACCAGGCCGACCTGGAGCTTTCCGACTTCGTCGACTTCCTGATCGACGACCCGCACACGCGCGTCATCTGCTCGTACATCGAGGGCGTCAAGTCGCCGCAGCGCATGGTCGAACTGGCGCGGCGTGCCCGCGCTGCCGGCAAGCCGTGGCTGGCGGTAAAGGCGGGCCGCACCGCAGCGGGATCCGCCGCTGCGTTCTCGCACACCGCCAGCCTGGCGGGCGACTACGCCGTGCTCGAAGCGGTGTGCCGCAAGGAAAACATCGTGCTGCTCGACGACGTGTTCGCCATGTTGCTGCTCGCGGCTTCCATGGCGCAGAACCCGGGCCACAAGATCGAACAAGCGGTGCTGCTCTCCACGTCCGGCGGCAGCGCCGCACTCACTGCCGACGCGCTTTCCGGTGCCGGCATCCCCATGACAAAGTTCGGCGCCGAGACGCGCGGCGAACTGGCCACCCTTTACGTGCCGGGCCAAGCCGACAACCCCGTCGACCTCTACGGGGCCAAGGTCGCCGACGTTCCAGACTTCGGCTATCGCAGCGCACTGATGGCGCTTCGCGATCCTCGCGCCGATGCTGGCTTGGCGGTCATCACCACCGCGCCCGCGCTCACGTCGCTCGCGGCCGAACTCGCGAAGGGGGCCGAAGAGGCGGGCAAGCCGATCTTGCAGGTCATGCAACCCGGAGCCCTCGCGGCAGGCGCGCGCGAGGTGCTGCGCCAGTCGCGCAGGCCCTTCACCGATTCCATTCACGAAGCCGTCGAGGCCCTGCGCGCGTGGCGAGCCTGGTCGCTGTGGCAGACATCCACGGGCGACGATGCACCGCCGCTGGATATCCCGCTCGGCTCGGCCGCTGCCGAACTCGACGAGGAAGCGTCGAAAGCCCTGCTCGCGAAGGCGGGCATCGCCATCGTCCAGGGCGAAGTGGCGACCGACATCGACAGCGCGTTGGCCGCAGCGGATCGCATCGGGTATCCGGTAGTGGCGAAGATCGTTTCACCGCAGATCGTGCACAAGACCGAGGTGGGAGGCGTCGCGCTTGGCCTGCGCAACACTGGCGAACTGCGCGACGCGCTTTCCGCGATGAAGGCCCGAATCGGCGCGGCAACCCCGCAGGCAAGCATCGAGGGCTTCTTCGTGCAGCACATGGCGGAAGGCGGGGTGGAATTGCTAGTCGGCGCGCGACGCGATCCGCAATTCGGGCCAATAGTCATCGTCGGCAGCGGCGGGGTGCTGGTCGAACTGCTGAAGGACATCGTGCTGCTGCCTCTCCCAGTTTCACGCGAGGACGCGCGCCGCGCATTGCTTTCGCTGCGCGTCGCACCGCTGCTGCAGGGCTTCCGTGGCGCCGAAGCCGTGAATCTCGATGCGGCGGTCGACGTGGTCATCCGTTTCGCCGGTCTCGCCAAGGCGATGGGTCGCCGGGATTTCGAGATCGAAGCCAACCCGGTGAAAGCCGGCCCCACAACCTGCATTGCCGTCGACGCCCGTGCGCGCTTCGGCCCGAAGGAAACGACATGAGCAAACTCCGCATCGACAAGCGCGGCGCGACAACCATTTTCACATTCGACAATGCTGCCAAGCGCAACGTCATTTCTCAGGCCACGGCGATCGACCTGCAGCGCGCCTTCGCGGAATTCGACGCCGACCCCGGGCAGCGCGTCGCCGTCATCACCGGCGCGGGTAACGATGCGTTCACCGCGGGCGCCGACCTGAACGACATTCCCGAGTTCTGGCGCTGCACGCCCGGCGCGGGGATCGTGACCGACAAGCCCATCATCGCCGCGGTGGCCGGCTGGTGCATCGGCGGAGGCATCACGCTCACCGCGACCTGCGACCTTGCGGTCGCCGCAGAAAACACCAGGTTCTCGTACCCGGAAGCGAAGATCGGCCTCACGCAGGGCTTCATCACCGCAATCGCCGCCCGCATCCCGCAGAAGATTGCGATGGAGGTCATGTTGCTCGGCAGGCAGATGAATGCGCAACGGGCTTACGACGTCGGGCTGATCAACCAGGTGACGCCGGACGGCCAGCAACTCGAAGTGGCCTTGGCGATGGCCGACGAGATCGCGGGCATGGCGCCGCTCGTCATCCGCACGATCAAGCGCTTCGTCGGCGAGATCATTCCTGCAAGCCCTTCCGAGCAGTATGCACGGACGCTGCAGCAGCTGGAGGCGATCCGCACCAGCGAGGACCTGCAGGAGGGCCATAGGGCATTCAAGGAAAAGCGCGCGCCCCGCTTCACCGGGCGCTGAACAGCAGCCATCCAGGAGACAAAGCCATGAAACGCCATACCACCACATTCATCCTTGCCCTCGCAGCCATCGGCTCCACGCTCGCCGCGCTGCCCGCGCTGGCGCAGTCCGACAAGACAGTCAGGATCATCGTGCCCTATCCGGCGGGCGGCAACGCCGACAACATCGCGCGGATCTATGCCGAAGGGCTGGGCAAGAAGCTCGGCCAGCCGGTCGTCATCGACAACAAGCCTGGCGCGGGCGCCATCATCGGCGCACAGGCGGCGGCGCGCGCGCCAGCCGACGGGACCACCTTCTTCGTGGCACCTACCGCCGTCTTCGTCGTGACACCACACCTGAAGCAGACGCCCTACGACCCGCACAAGGACTTCGTGCCCGTCGCGCGCCTGACCAGCTGGATTCCCATGATGGTCGTTCGCAAGGATTTTCCCGGCAACACCTTGCAGGAGGTCGTCGCGGAGGCGAAGATGAATGCTGGCAAAGTGAACTACGCGTCCGCCGGGCCCGCTACGATGACGCACCTGATGGGCGAGCTGCTGAATCTGCAGTTGGGCATGAAAAACGTGCATATCCCCTACAAGGGCTCCGCCGAATTCATCTCGGACCTGCTGACGGGTCGAGTCGACATGGTCTACGACAGCGTCGTCGTGCCGCAGGTGAAGGCGGGACAACTGAAGGCGGTCGCGAGCATCGCCTCGGTGCGGCACCCCGAACTGCCCGACGTCCCGACGCTCAAGGAACTGGGCGTGGACCTGGACGTGCCGAACTGGTACGGGATGTTTGCCCCCAAGGGCACTCCGAAGGACATCGTCGATCGCGTCGGTGCCGCCTCGAAAGAGGTAATGGAATCCATGGACAGGGAAAAGCTCACGAAGATGAGCATGACCGCGGCATTCCAGGGACCGGCGGCCTTCAAGGAGCAGATCGCCAAGGACGATGCGCTGATGAAAGACGTCATCAAGAAGGCCAACGTGCGCGTGGATTGAAGATATGTCGACGAGCACCCCGCGGAACCTGCCTGTGATCGCGAGCCAGCTGACGGCTGCAATGCACGAGCGCATGGCGGCCGCCTTCCCGAGTCTGCGGATCCTCGAAGTGCCACCCGGATTTCCGCAGGACCTGCCCGCCGAAGCCACCGTGTTCTTCGCCACACCCTACCGTGCCGGTGAGGCTGCCTTCCCGCCGCGCCCGTCGTGGGTCGAACGCATCGAGTGGATCCACCTGCTTTCGGCGGGCGCGGACGGCTACCCGCCCTGGTATTTCGATGTCGACCCCGTCACCTGCTCCCGGGGGCCGACTGCGCAGCCGGTGGCGGAGTTCGCCCTCGCAGCGGTCTTCGCCCACGCCAAGCGATTCCCCGATTCGTGGATTCACGATCGTGGGCAGTGGGGGCCCATCGGCCTGGACATGGTGCGCGGCTCGACACTGGGCATCGTGGGTTACGGCGCCATCGGCCGCGAATTGGCGCGAATGGCGGCGACCTTCGGCATGCGGGTGCTTGTGAGCCGCCGTAATGCGACTCCCGACGAAGAACCCGGTGTCACCGCGGTGTCCCTGCAGACCCTCGCTTCCGAAGCAGACCACCTCGTCCTTGCCGCGCCAGCCACGCCGGAAACGCACCACCTCGTGAACCGTGAGTTGCTGCGAGCTGCGAAACGCGGCCTGCACCTCGTCAACGTGGCGCGCGGCTCCCTGGTCGATCAGGACGCAATGGTCGAAGCACTCGACGCAGGGCAACTGTCGGCGGCGACCCTGGACGTCGCCGACCCCGAGCCGCTGCCGGCTGGTCACATGCTTTATTCACACCCGCGTGTGAGACTCTCGCCGCACGTTTCCTCCTACGATCCCGCATTGCGGTCCCGATTGGCTGACGCGTTCATCGAGAATCTGCGCAGGTTCGTCGCTGGTGAGCAACTGGCCAACCGGGTGAATGCAGCTGTCGGGTATTGAATCGAGACTGCGACACCGGCACGCCGGCTTCCTGGCCGCCCTTGCGCGGACCTCAGAAACCTGCCGTTGACCATGGTTGCTTCCAACTGAGTGGACAGGTTATTCGGACGTTCACGCTCCGGGACTGACTGTTCAGCATCGCTGGAATGCGCACCAAACCGGCAAGCAGGTTGTCCATGCTTGCCTCGACCCCGATACCACCAATGACCCGCTTCTTCACCTCTCAGCTCCCGTGACGCAATCGCTGCCCTTCAGGGAACAAATCCGCCCTCTTCGGCTATCGCGCCACGAGCGCAAGCATCGTGGAAGCCCGCACGGGGACGAGCCTCGCACAGCGCGATAGCCACGCGCAGGCTCAGGACATCACCGCAAAATCTTGTCCAACGCCCTGCCCTTGGCAAGCTCATCGATCAGCTTGTCCAGGTACCGGATCTTCTGCATCAGCGGGTCCTGCACGTCCTCCACACGAACACCACACACGACGCCCCTGATGAGCGACACATTCGGATGGATGGCGGGCGCTTGGGCAAAGAAGGTTGCAAAATCACTGTGCTGGCCGATGTGCTGCTCCAACCCTGTCTGGTCGTAACCCGTCAGCCAGCAGATGACCCGGTCCACTTCATCCTTGCTGCGGTTCTTGCGCTGCGCTTTCTGAACGTACATCGGGTACACCTTGGAAAACGCCATGGTGAAAATTCGATGCTCGACCATCACCATGCCTCAAGCCGCCTGCGCCGGTGTGGATGCGGTGAGCGGCTGCACCGCGAGCCGCAGACCCATCGCCTTGAGAATGGCGGTCAGGCTGCTCAGGGCAGGATTGCCCTTCGGCGACAACGTGCGGTAAAGCTGCGTCGGGTTCAGGTGCGCCTGCTCGGCGACCACCTGCACGCCACCCACGGCCTGCGCGAGCTGACGCAACACAATCATCAGCTCGGCCTGGTCGCCGTCGGCCAGGATGCCGTTGATGACTTCGAGCGCGAGCGCCGGCTCGCTGCGGTACAGCTCGACCATCGCCTCGTCATGGGGTCTGCTTCTCATCCTCCAACCTCCGTTGCCAGTCCTGCCAGTAGTCCACTGCCCGAGCGATGTCCGCATCCTGCGTCCGCTTGTCGCCGCCACACAGCAGCAGCACAACGCAACGGCCGGACGCGGCGTAGTACACCCGATACCCCGGCCCCGCGTCGATGCGCAACTCCCAGACGCCATCACGGCAGAACCTGTGACCGCCTGATACTCGCCCGCCGTCAGCTAGTGCTCAATTCGGCAGGGATTCATTTTCGTTTGTAAACGAAGAAAATTCAAGCCGCCGAAGCAGGCGTTGCCGATGTCCACATCGCCTCCACCTTGGCGGCGCCGTACTGAGTTGAAACGTCCCTTCGAAATCAGGCAGGACGGACCTGCCTGCTCCTGGGCTTGGTAAAGCGCAGCATGCTGTCCGCCTCATCCTGCAGAGGCATCTTCCCCGCCTCCAGGTCATCCAGGAAATCGGCCCACTGCTGCACCATCGTCTTGCGCTGCGCCAGGAAGATCGCGCGGTCATAACTGCCGCCAAGTTCCTCGTCCGACACGTGCGCCAGATGGCGCTCGATGACGTCCGGGTCCCAGCCAAGGTACTCCCGGATCATGGTCCGCGCCGTGGCGCGGAAGCCGTGGCCGGTGATCTGCTCCTTCGTGTCGTAGCCCATCGTGCGCAAGGCCGCGTTGATGGTGTTGTCGCTGATGTAGCGGTTTTTCTCCGAGCGACGCGACATGCTGCGGAAGATCGGCCCCACCGGGCCGGTCAACGGATGCAAGTCCCGAAGGATTTCCATCGCCTGCCGCGGCAGCGGCACCAAGTGCGCCGGCGTGCGGCTGTCGCGCTTCTGCCATTCACGCAGCTTCATCTTCTCGGGCGGGCAACGCCACAGTTCATCGTCGAGATGAATGTCTTCCCATTCGGCGAGTCGCAGCTGGCCAGGACGCTGGAAGATCATCGGCGCCAGCCGTAGCGCGCAGCGTGTGATGAAGGCACCGTTGTAGTCGCGGATGTCACGCAGCAACTGCCCGAGTTGCGCGGGATCGGTGATGGCGGCGTAGTGCCGGCTGCGCGGCGCCGGCAGGCCGCCGGTGTTCTTGTTGACGAAGTTCCTGGCCGGCTCCAGGGCACCAACGTCCACCGCGTACTGGTACACGTGCTGCACCGCCTCCCGCACGCGCTGGGCCGTCTCCAGGTTGCCGCGGTCCTTGATGCGGTGCAGGCATCGCACGATCTCGGTCGGGGCAATCTTCTCGATGGGCCGGTCGCCGACCCAGGGAAAGGCGTGAATCTCCAGATGCCGGATGACCTTGTCGGCATAACCGCTCGACCATTGCCGATCCTTCCTGGCGCTGGCGACCCAGGCGCGCGCTAGCAGTGCGAAGGTGTTCAGCGCCGCAACACGCTCCTGCTCCTCGCGCTGCCGACGCACTTCCTTGAGGTCCTGCCCGCTCGCACGCACGCTGCTGGCCTCATAGGCCTTGGCACGCGCCTGCGCCAGCGTCACCGCGGGGTATGGCCCGAGCCCGAGCTTGATGGTCTTTCCGTCCTTGTCGTAGCGGTAGATCCATGCCTTCCCGTTGCTGCGCACACGCAGGAACAGGTTGTCGCCATCGTTGAGGAAGAACTCCTTCGGCCCAGGCTTGGTCGCCTTGATTTGTGTCTCACTCAGCAGTCCCATCTCGTACCCCGTACCCCCGAAGGGCGTTTTTCATGGGATCACTCTAGGGGACGGCGCGGGGTACGGGCAAATCGGGGATGTAACGGAACAACTTGGGACGTTGTGAGCGAGATTTCGGAGCTAAGTCCTTGTCGCACAAACAAAAACGCCTAGTCTGGAGGGACTAGGCGTAGAAGGGATGGTGGCCTGGGGCGGAATCGAACCACCGACACAAGGATTTTCAATCCAGTGCACAACCTATGGCTGGCGCGGCCTGCGCGGCTGTCGGTGGGAATTTCCGCTCAAATTCGACCCGCGCAGATATTGGGCTTCCAAAGGCATCTTCCCATGACTGCGCCCACGTTGAAATGTCCCGCTGCGGGACATTTAATGTGGCGCGCTGCCACATTCAAAACCGGCGCTCTGCCGGTTTTTCTCAGCCCCGGATGGAGCCATGCAACGACATCAACCGGTCCGCAAGTACCCCTGGCTCATTGAGCATGTGGAAGACTGGGGTCGTGCCAATGCTGATCCCCCCGTACCAGATGTGGAACGCAATAGCACCAAAGCCCTCCTGGGCAGTTTCACGAATCGCGCTAGCCACCGAATTGGCCTGGAAGTCAGTCACCTCGACATGCCCGTCGAGCACCCTCGCGGTGTACAAACAAGACTCGTCCCGATCAATGTTCAGGGTCAAAAACATCACGCTCACTTTCTAGGGTTTCCGCGCCCCTTGAGATCTGCATAGGCGTTGTACCGCTCCGGTGGCGCCGGTGGCGCTTTCTTGGTGTAGTCCCAAGGAGCAGGAGGCGGAGAAGGGGCGGCCGTAGCTGGGTTCGGGTCACGCCGGTATGCCTGTACCCATCCGCGCTCGAATGCGTCAAACTCAGGCGTGCCGCGGACGTATGGGCAAACAAATACTCCTTTGTCGGCAAAGTAGCCTCGTTCGCCCTCGCTCCGAACCTTCTCAAGATCAGCCATGCCGTGCCCCTGGTTTCAAGCCAGTTTAGCTCCAGCAATCGCGCGTTGAAGTCGGACTCCCCCGTCAATCCGGCATCGCGAATCGTCCCTGCTCCACCGCATCGAGCCGCTTGCTCGGCAGGCACACACCCTCCTGCGCCTCCCGGATGCGCTTCTGCCGCGCCGCCACGCTCTGCGCCAGTCAGATGGTGAACAGAGAAAAGATCATCCGCGGAGACCATAGCGGGCCTTCATTGCCTCTCTTTACCACTTCCTTACTGGGTGCTTTAATGCGCATTTACTGCACCGCTTAATGCATTTATAATTCCATCTTAGTGCACTTTTTACGTGGGGACATACGATGGCAACAGTAGCAAAAAGGGTGGCATCCAAGCCACGCATCCGACTCACCGATCAGGGAATTGCCGATGCAAAGGCTGCAACGTCAGCCCAGTTGGTGAAAGCCCCTGGGGGTTGGAATGCTCATGTTTCGAATGAGGGGAAGAGCGTCCCACTGGCAGATCGCCATGGGCGGCCGCTCGTGTACGGTTCAAAGGATGCAGTGACGCGCACCTTGCATCGTCACAATCCGGAATTGCCGATCAGCGTCCGCCCGCAGATATAAAGGGCCTTCGCCCCAATCCTCAAGGCGCAATCGCCAGCGCATTCATCCGGTGCCCGACCTCCGCGCGTTGCCGCTCGATGGCGTCCAGTTGCTCCCGCTTCTGCGCGCCGGACAGCTCGGTGCTGGCCATCACCGCCTTCGCCCGCTGGTTCAGCGCTGATAGCTGCCGCGTGGCATTCGCATAGGCGGGCCGGTTGCGCAACGCTGCGGCCTCGCTGTGCTGGATCTCCTCGGCTTTCTCAAGGTCGCCGCGCGCGACGGCATCCCGGTAGGAGGCATGGGCCTGCTCTGCCTGCCGTGCCTGCTCGTACATCTGGGTCACGTAGCGACTGCTGCCGGTGGGCAGGCTCTCCACGAAATTGCCGACGACGAACACGTCCTTCAAGCGCATCTCCGGCCGCTCCCCCCGGTCCAGTGCCGGGCGGGCCAGGGTGTCCGCCACGCTCGCCGCCGTAGCCCCCGCCCAGGAGAAGTAGCCGCGCAGCAGATGGTCCACCTGCTTGGGCGACAGTTCGGACCATTCCCCCTTCAAGAACCGCACCGGGTCGGGCAGTCCCCAGGAACCCAGCAGCCGCGCCACCTCCGAAGTGCGCTCGTCGTAGCGGTCCTGAGGGCGCAGACGCTGGTCGGCCTGGCTCTCGATGGCCCGGCCCGTGAAGCTGTCCTGGTTGGAGTAGATGTCCACCAGCGGCTTGAAGGCTTGCGGCATCGGGTCGAAGGCGAAGGTCTGCGCCAGCATGTGGCCCAGCCGGTCCATGAAGCGGCGGTTCGTCATCTCCTTGCTGAGCATCAGTTCGGCAGAGCGTTCGGCCAGCGTGCCGATGGCGCCCACCTCGAACGGCTTGGGAATGCGGAAAGCGGTGTCGCCGATCTTGAACCACCAGTAGCTGTCGCGGTCCCAATCCTCCCGCTTCTTCCAGTCATCGTCATCGCCGTAGATCGCCAGTAGCGCCAGGCTGGCCATGGAGACGGCGCCCGCCACCGCGGCGAAGCGGCGCGGGTTGTCGTGGGCTGCGCGGCCCAGCTTGTACAGGCCCTGGAGCCGGGCGTTCAGGAACGGCACCGACTGCGTGAGGAATCGGACCACCGCATGGTTGCCAGACATGCTGAAGTCCATCAGGTCGCGCGCCATGAAAGATGCCTCGGCGTGGCTCTTGCCTTGGGCGATCAGGCGGTCGTACAGCGCCACGCGGTTGACGTTCTCGGCCCGGTCGCCCAGTTCGCTGTATGCATTCCACACTGTGGCCAGTTGCCCGCTGAGCTTCTGCCACCCCTTCTGGTCCAGCACCACACCACCCAACTTCTTCACCTGCTCGCGCGCGCGGTCGGAGTTCTCCTGGGTGCCGAACTTGATGACGCCGCCCGAGGCCAGCATCGAGGCGTAGACCTGGCTGTCGCTGGCAGTGAGTTCCCAGCCGCGCTTGACGTTGGCGGCCGGGTTGTAGCTCAGATCCGACTGCGCCATGGCGGAAAGACTGTCTCGGATCAGGTTGCGGATCTTGAACGTCGGGTTCACCGTCACGCCCCAGGTGAGAACCTGCTTCATCCTGGCCAGGGGCTTCATGAGGGGGCTGGCGGTGTAGTGCAGCGCGCTCACGGCCTCCAGCAGGTACGGGTCCTCGACCATCCAGTGCTGGGCCACGCCATCGCGCATCACGCGCACCGAGCCCTTGACGGGTTCGCGAACCGGGTAAGCCACGCCCATCTTCTCGGCCGCGTCCATCGTGCTCACGGCGGCGCGGTTGCGCGCTGTCGCAGCGTAGAGGTGGCTCCAGTTCAGCAGCAGGTTTTCCAGCAGGTCCGCATTGAGCTTCTCGGTGCCGCCCTTGAGCTTCTTGGCGAAATTCTGGTTGGTGAGCCCGCTGCTGAAGCGCGCGCCCTGCATATCGCCATCGGCCATCAGACGGTAGAACGGCACGTAGGGCTGCTCCTTCATGATGTCGTAGGCGGCCTGGTCGATCAAGCCGGACTCCAGCGACATCTTCAGCACCGACTCGTTGAAGGCGTTGAGCTGGGCCGCTGCCTTGGCGTAGAGCGGCGCGCGCTGGGTGCCGTCGACCATGGTGCCAGCGTTCAATGTCTTGAGCACGCCGATGTCGTCGATGCTCATCAGGTTCTCGCGGCCCTCGGCCTTGAGGCGCTCCGCGCGCTGCGCTGCGATCCACCACAGGAAGCGGTCGTGCTCGCCCTTGAGGCTGGCCAGCACCTTGGCGAAGCCGCCCTCCTTTACATCCACGTCGGGCACGCCGTCGCGCAGGTACGGTCGCCCGTAGAGCATGGCAGCCTCCATGGTGCCGTCGGCGCCCTTGGACAGGCGGGCGAGCATGTAGGCTTCCTGGCTCACATCCTGGATTGGGGCGAACTGATCCACCAGGGCCTGCTTGGCGCGCACGCCGAAGTTCTGCGTCAGCGCCTTGGCGCGCTCCTGCAGCGTGGGCACGCGGGCCACCCCTGCCACCTTCGCCCAAACGCGCTCCTGGGCTGCGGTCAGCGGTCCCATGCTCGACGCGACAGCGGGTGCAGTGCGGAACCGGATGTCCGGGTTGCCGGGGTCAAACTGCCCGTTGTTCCCGGTAGCGCTCTTGATCTGTCCCGCCTGGCGGACCATGTACACCGTCTGGGTGCCGCCGTCGCGCATGGCCACCTGGATGATTGCGCCGTCGTGCCCCGGCTGCAGATCGGACTGCAGGAGCCTGTCGGCCACCATCATGTTGTCCGCTTTCAACCGCAACGGGTTCTGCAGCGACAGGTACGCCGGCATGATGTTCTGCGCCCCGCCCGCCATGCGCGCGTAGTTGCCCGCCACCTCGGGGCGGTCGGTGAAAAAGAAGCCCATCCCGGCATTGGCCGCGCCGGTCGTGGCTCCCGCCCGCTCGCGGGTGAACACGTCGAAGTCACCACCGGTGCCGTGGTAAACCACCACCGGCCGGCCGTCCTGCGCCGCCTTGCTGTCGCCGAACCAGCGCTTGAATGCCGGGGTCTGCGTCTGGTCGGCAGTACGAAAGCGCACGCCATCCTGCTCGCCGGCTTTGCGTCCGGCGTGCTCGATGGCCTTCAACACGAAGCGCTCGGCCTCGTTGTAGGTCATCTTGCGGATGCGCTCGGCCAGGCCCTGCATGCCCATGCGCTCGGCCACGCTGGCCAGCCAGTTGGCCAGGGCGCGCACGCGCAGGCCCAGCTTGGTGCCCGCCTGTTTCTGGGCGCGCAGTTCCTCGGCCACCACGGCCAAACCTTCCTCGATGGCCAGGGCCTCGTAGCGTGCGGTCAGCTCGCTGCCAGAGTAGCCGCGCTCGCGCATCACGCGCAGTTGGTGGGGTGCGTCGGGAGCCTTCTCTTTCCATTCGATGGCGTACTGCTGCACCCGGCTGTCGCGCTTTGCCAAGTCCAGCATGGACTGCACATAATCCGGGGTCGGCAATACCTTGTGAACCCCAAGATGGAACATCTCGTGGAAAAGCGTCTCGACGACAGCGTCAGTGCTCCCGTGAGCGGAGGCGACAACAACGATCCGCCCCTCTTCTGGGATCGCTGCACCCATTACACCATCCGGCGCCCCGACCCAAGCCTCTCCGCTCCGCCCCACGATGTCGATTGGTGGCGGGTTCCTGAGCCCCGCAAGGGCCTGCTGCACCGCCTGATGGGCCTGTTCCACCGATAGGCCGCGCGCGGGCGCCGCCTCGTCACTGGTGTTGTAGAGCACCACAGCCCCATCCTCACCCTGTCGCGTCTCCACGGTCTGGAAGAACGCATCGAACGCGCCCCGGATCTGCGGCAACTCGCCCGCCGTCGGGTACGGGTAGCCGCCCTCCAGGGCGAATGCGCCAGGGCCCAACACGTTGGCCAGGTAGTCGTTGCCCGCGTTCTGGTCCTGCAGCTTGCCGATCACGTAGCTCTCGAAGGCGCGGGCCGACATCTCCGGCTTGGTGGTCCAGTATTCCTTCGTGCGCCGGTCATCCAGCTTGCGGCTGCGTTCCTGCATGCCGGTGCGGTTGATGGCAGCCATCACCTCCCGGAAGGCGGCGCGCATCTCCTCGCGCACGCCGTCGCCGCGGCGGGAGTCCTCGGTCATGTAGCTGCCGCCGTCTCCGCGCTGGCGCGAGAAGTAGTTGTCCAGGCCATGCCACCACTCGTGCGCGAGGTTGCCAGCGCCCTGCTTCTTGGTCAGGTTGATGACCACCTCGCCGCGCTCGTAGTGCGCCGCCGCCGCGTCCACGCCGCCGGAGCCGCGCGCACCGAAGGCCAGGCCCAGGCGCCCACCCAGCGACAGCGCCCGGGGCGGCAGGTTCAGCACGCCGGCCAGGTCCATCAGGCCGTCATAGGCTTGGTTCAGATCCTGCTGGCGGCGGCTGCCCTCCACGTAGTTGCCGAACTGCACGCCCCGGAAGCCGAAAGCCTCCTGGAATTGCTCGGGCGTCACGTCGGCGCCCTTGCGGTAGTCCTGACCGATGCGGGGTGCGTTCTGCGCGTTGCGCACGGGCGGCACGGCCTTGTACTTCTCCAGCAGTCCTTCCAGCTCCGCCTGGTGTTCGGCCTTGTACTGGCGCGCGGTCTTGAGGTCGGTGAAGCCGCCCTTGAGTTCTGCCACGTTGCGGCCAATCTTCTTGCCGATGAAGAACTCGCGGGCGCCACCGGCACGCTTGCTGTAAATCTCGAAGGTGGCCCCCTTGGCCGGGGCCTGTTCCTCGGCGAGCAGTTCGGCGGCGCGCTTCTTGAACGCGGCGATGGCCTCCTCGCGGGTATCACCCTTGGCCAACTCGCGCGGCCAGTTGCCGAAGGCGCTGCCCTTGGCCTCGCGCGCGACGGTCCAGATGGTGCGCGGCGGGTCGTAGCGCACGCTGTCGTACATGGAGTAGCTGCCCGCCGACAGGTCCAGCCCCTTGAGGGAGCGGTCGTGGCCCATGGCCTCGTACAGCGTGGCCTTGTCGGCCACGTGCAGGATGCCGGCGCGGCGCAGTTGCTGGCCCACCTCCTCGGCGTCGGTCCTTCCGCCCAGCACGTCCTCGGCGAAGGAGCGCAGGGACTGCATCTTATC
>Ga0206116_1000606_pt1 | contig 32371 bp, 30 predicted proteins | sample 3A1Ametagenome_FD_178000 | JGI IMG/M metagenome (GOLD analysis project Ga0206116, IMG submission 178000) | Enriched microbial communities from leaf-cutter ant dump, University of Wisconsin, Madison, United States - 3A1A | ecosystem: Environmental > Terrestrial > Nest > Insects nest > Nest dump...
CACCGGAACCACCACCGGCTTGTCTCGGCCCGCTACCCGGAGCGCGATTAGAGCTTCCACCGCTGGACGCCACACCAACCAGATCTTCAGAGCTGAAATTCTGGACATTGATATTGTTGGAAAGTCCCACAACAGAGAATCTGCGGGTATCTTTGAAGTAATTGAGATTGCCACCTGCCTGGTATCGGTTATCCGTACCGTATCCGGCATATACTCTACCGAACAGACCATCCCTGACCTGTCCTTTGGTCACAATATTGATCGTCTTTTCCGTATTGCCATCATTAAAACCCGTAAACTGGGCCTGGTCGCTCAAACGGTCAAAAACCTGTACCTTGTCTACAATATCCGCAGGCAGATTTTTCAACGCCATGACAGCATCTTCCCCGAAAAATTCCTTGCCATCTACCAGCACCTTTTTTACATCTTCTCCCTGCGCCTGGATCTTACCATCCTGCACGACAATGCCCGGCATCTTGGTCACCAGGTCACTGGCGGTAGCGTCCGGATTTACCTTATAAGCATCTGCATTCAGCTGTACGGTATCATCTTTCAGCACCATCCTCGGCATGATCGCTTCTACTTCCACTTCCTGCAATACCCTGGCATCTTCTTCCAAAGAAAATTCCAGTCCTTTAATATCCTGTGAAGACAAGGTGACCGGTTGCGCCACCGTATGATAGCCCAGATAAGAAACCTTGAGAACATATCTGCCCGGTTTAATGCTCTGAAGTAAAAAAGAGCCGTCAATATCTGAAACCGTACCACCGGCCTGGTTGCTGTCAGGTAAGGCATATAAGACGACATTAGCGCCGATCAGCTCTTCAGAAAGCCTTTTATCTTTCACTATCCCTGAAATGGAATACGTCTGTGCATGAAGCGCTGCAATATTTAAAACTGTAAAGAATAAGCTAAAGGATACCCATCCGGTAATAGTGAGGAATTTCGGCATACGAATATTTTTCAATCAGCCTGTTAGACGGCTGTCAGTAACGGAAAGTTCAAAAGGAGAAAAAATTATTTGAAAGAAAGTACGAGATCTACTCTCCGGGCTTTCGCCAGATCGTCAGCATCATGATCCACACCCATTCCCCTGACCCTGATCTTTGCAGCAGGAACACCACGACTGACCAGCCAGTCTTTGACCGCCTGCGCTCTTCTTGCACTCAGCTGCTGATTATAGGCAGCAGGTCCTGTAACATCCGCGTACCCCATCAGTTCGATACCATCCAGCTCACCGGACCGGAAAAGCTCCAGCATCCTGGTCAGATCAGCAATATCCTGCATACTCAGTTGCGCAGAGTTGACCGTAAAATGGAAGCTGGCCGCTACCAAAGGAAACAGATCATTCTTAAATGTTATGATCCTGTCTTCTGCATCCGGATAAAAAACATCCATGACGCCATTCATACCTTTAGCCAGCTGTTTCGGTTGCGGCTCTACTTCCGTTACCACCCCATTGAATTTGCTGAGAGCAGCCATATGTTCCTCTGTATAATGCATTTCCATGACACCATTCAATCCCGTAAAAGCAGTATCACCGTAAGTGGACATCATCCCGTTAGGATCCACCTGTCCGCCGTATACCTGAGCCATCCCACTCAGAACAACCGTTAATAACAATAATCTCAACATAACCTTTAGCACTTAATGACATACTGCCGTGACTTCGGAAAACACCAGGATACCCGGGGAAAAGCAGTATAGCCGTTGTTCCGATACCTGTTGCCAAATATAGGTAATGCACTGTAGTTTAGCAATCCGGACTGCCCTTATAACTTATATTAACAGCCCTTATCCGGCCTCATTTTCAATATATAAGCCAATATTCACTCCAGATCCACTATAAAAACAAAGCCCGTATGATCGCTCACCCGGGCCCTGAAAATCCTATCTAATATATTACTTCACCTCTTCGTACTCAACGTCCTGAGGATCGTTATTTCCGCCTCCGGTGTTGCCTTGTCCTGCATTGGCATCCGCTTCAGGTCCTGCAGCACCCTGGCTGTAAAGATCCTGGGAGGCTGCCTGCCATGCATTATTCAATTCTTCCACAGCAGCATCCAGACCGGCAACATCCTGTGCAGCATGAAGCTCTTTCACTTTCGCGAGTGCAGCCTCAATAGTGGCCTTTTTGTCAGCAGGAAGCTTATCACCGAATTCTTTCAGCTGCTTCTCAGACTGGAAGACCAGGTTATCCGCATTATTCAGCTTGTCCACTTTCTCACGGGCTTCCCTGTCAGCAGCTTCGTTAGCTTTTGCATCCGCTTTCATTTTTTCAATCTCATCCTGTGACAGACCGGTACTTGCAGTGATCCGGATATTTTGCTCCTTGCCTGTACCTTTATCTTTAGCTGTTACACTCAGGATACCGTTAGAGTCGATATCAAAGATCACTTCGATCTGAGGCACGCCTCTTGGTGCAGGCGGAATATCTGACAGGTGGAAACGACCGATAGAACGGTTATCCTTGGCCATCTGGCGCTCACCCTGCAGCACATTGATCTCTACTGAAGGCTGGTTGTCAGACGCGGTAGAGAACACTTCGGATTTCCGGGTAGGAATAGTCGTGTTGGCCTCTATCAGCTTCGTGAACACACCGCCATAAGTTTCAATACCCAGAGACAGCGGCGTTACGTCCAGCAACAATACATCTTTCACATCTCCTGTCAGTACACCACCCTGGATAGCAGCACCGATCGCTACCACTTCGTCCGGGTTCACACCTTTGGAAGGTTTTTTTCCAAAGAACTTCTCCACTGCTTCCTGGATCTTAGGCACCCTTGTAGATCCACCTACCAGGATCACTTCGTCAATATCAGCATTGGTGTAGCCGGCATCTTTCATGGCCTTTCTGCAAGGCTCCAGCGTTCTTTCCACCAGGTTGTCGATCAGCTGCTCGAACTTAGCACGGGACAGCTTTCTTACCAGGTGTTTAGGAACACCATCCACAGCAGTGATATAAGGCAGGTTGATCTCTGTTTCAGATCCCGAAGACAGCTCGATCTTGGCCTTTTCAGCAGCTTCTTTCAGACGCTGTAACGCCATCGGGTCTTTCCGGAGATCGATGCGCTCTTCAGCCTGGAATTCACCGGCCAGCCAGTTAATGATAGCATCATCAAAGTCATCACCACCCAGGTGCACATCACCATTGGTAGATTTCACTTCAAATACACCGTCACCCAGCTCGAGCACTGAAACGTCAAAAGTACCCCCACCCAGGTCATAGACAACGATCTTCATGTCAGTGGATTTTTTGTCGAGACCGTAAGCCAATGCTGCAGCCGTAGGTTCGTTGATAATCCGCTTCACATCCAGACCTGCGATCAGACCTGCTTCTTTAGTAGCCTGACGCTCAGAGTCATTAAAATAAGCAGGTACAGTGATGACCGCTTCTTTTACTTCCTGGCCTAAATAATCTTCAGCCATTTTTTTACATTTCTGCAGGATGATTGCAGAAATCTCCTGAGGAGAATATAACCTGTCATGCAGACGTACTCTTACAGTGTCATTGTCACCTTTCTCTACTTTGTAAGACACACGGGAAGGGTCTACTTCAGAGAAACGCTTACCCATGAAACGTTTAATAGATTGAACCGTATTCTTTGGGTTTGTGATAGCCTGACGTTTTGCAGGGTCACCTACTTTTCGCTCACCATTTTCCAGGAAACCGATGATAGAAGGGAGCGTTCTTCTACCCTCTTCTGTAGGAATCACTACCGGATCATTGCCTTCCATTACAGCGACACATGAGTTCGTAGTTCCTAAGTCAATACCAATTATTTTACCCATCGTTAAAAATTTTCTATTTTCTCTTTTATATACAATTGAAGTGCCACCTGAAAAAACTATGGCAAAATGACATTATGTATACGCTCAGCGGTGACTTTCTGCGACTTTCTGACAAACAAACTGACAACTTGGATATAAATCCGGCGGCTGATCGGGCTATCACCTCTAGTCCTCATCTCTGTGACCGTAAAGACGGCCATAGAGATTCCGGGCTGTCCGGTTCTATCCCGGCCGTGCATCGTGCAACACGGTATGCCGCACCCTGAAAGAAGTCTTTGCAGCTAACCTAACTAGTTAATATCAGGCCTGTATAGAGTCTTTACACAGTATTAACATTATAACATTGCAATCCAGTAATACCTGTAGTATCTTTGTCCCACTATACCGCGGGATGGAGCAGTTGGTAGCTCGTCGGGCTCATAACCCGAAGGCCACAGGTTCGAGTCCTGTTCCCGCTACCACATGAAGAGAGTTGCTTTGAGCAACTCTCTTTTATTTTTCTCTCCCTGACATTTATAGTTTTCGTCTGAATTCTACTTCAACGGGAATATCCCGTAACCTTTCGACGGCAGGGAAATGACGACCTTATGATTTTCTACAGGGCTGATAGCTTCACAGACCGTATCGATCTTCAGCTGCCCAAATGAAGTGATCAGCCCGAGCTTTTCACCGGACTGAACAACGGCATACCCGTTATTGAAAGGCGTAGCATTGTCATACTTCAACGGAATAATATACTGACCGGCGGTATTGATCGCACCGTACTTATCTCCCAGTTTCACCCAGGCCAGCCCCTCCGAGAAAGCTTGCGCCTGCACATACTGCCAGGGGATCACCACCTTACCTTTCGGATTGATATACCCCCAATAGCTCTGCATCCTGACCAATGCTTTATCTTCTACATGCTGATACGCCTCATCAAAGGTGAAAGGTATTACCGTTTTCTGCAGCATATTGATATATCCTACTTTACCGTCTTTCTGAACGGCTGCTATGCCATCCGACAGGGAATACACATTCGTATACTGAAACGGTACCACCACTGTTCCCTGCTGATTGATAAACCCGAACAGCTCATCTTTCACGCAGGCGGCATGACCGGAACGGTCAAAATCAGAGACCCAGCTATATGTTGCAGGGATCACCTCCGCTCCTTTCGCATTGAGGAACCCGAACCTGCCGTTCATCGCCTGGAAGATAGCCATCCCATTCTTATAATCACCCAGCAGCTTATACCGGCACTCCACGACCAGGTTACCTTTAGTATCCACAAACCCCATCCGCGACTGGTTGTCCACCACTTTTGCCAGCCCTTCAGCATACGGACCTATAAAATATAAGCCGTCGCCAAGCGTAAAGCTCACTTTCCCCGTCGTATCGTACACCAGCGCAGCCTGCCCGGCAGTCTTCTGCAGTGCATAATAGCCGTTGGTAGCCTTGCTCACCACCTGATTTTCCGGCGCAACAACTTCTTTTCCATACGCATCTGCAAAACCATAATACGGCCCTTTCCTGACAGCAATCCGACCGGAAGAAATGTCTCCGACTTCGTCATAGGGCAGTTGAAAAGATTGATTTTTCAATAAATCCACCAGGTAAAACCGGCCTGATAAAAGATATAAAACAGCTTTATCTGTCAATACCGTTTCCGCTATACCCCGCTGTATTTCCTGAACGACCTTGCCCTGCCGATCAACCAGAAAGGTTTTCCCACCCTGTGCAACCAATGCATAACGGTCCGTAAAATCCGAGACCGCTTCGTAAGCCGGAGGAATGACCTCATTGCCCGATTCATCAATAAATCCCCATTTATCTCCTTTCCGGACTGCAGCCAGGCCATAGCCGAAATCCTTACCCTGATCTGCCGTATAAACTTTCTCGCCTTCCAGGTCCAGGTATTGATATTGACCATCTTTCTTCACCAGCGCCAATCCTTCTCCCGGAAAAATACCCAGTGAATCATATACAATTCTGTTCAGGAACTGGCCTGCAAAGTTCAGATAACGATATTGCTGATCTTTTACGGCTATTCCGTAAGCTCCTCCGTTGAAAAGTTGTACCGAATCATATTCCGGCGCCAATATCCATTGACCTTTCCTGTCGATCAGTCCCCATTGACCATTATACACCTGTACCCGGGCGAATTTCCCCTGGAACCTGTCTGCAAACCTGTAGATCGGTATGATCACCCATTTCTCCTCCGCATCAATATATCCCCAATTATTTTCAGGATTTTTCGCAGGTGCCAGCCCGGCACTGAATGCGCCGAGATCCCGGTGACCGGTCTGCAACGCCAGCGTTTCCTGCTCATTGACCTTTGACCACCGGCTGCCGTTTCTACCCATCCACCAGCCGTCACCAGCTATTGCCGAAAGCTGATCATACCAACCTGATATCAGCCTGCCCGTCCCTTCTATGATCGCATATTTCTCTGCTGTAATACCTGTTGATTCATCTGTTCTCACCTGGCTGACTCTTGCAAAGCCTAAACTGAAAGGCGAGATCGTTTTATAAGCATAAGGTGTCAATTGTCTGCCCTGCGCATTCAACAGCGCATAATCCCCGCCTTCTTTATCCTGAACCGAATAAAAACCTTCACCGAGGGCATAAATACCAAAATAGACAGCATTGCAAACACGGGTACCGCTGTTATCCATGAGCCCCAGACCTTTGCCGTCGTAATAGATCAGGGCATGGCCATCCGGCTGGAAGATCCGTACCGCATCATCCTGCCGCGGAGCAACCGGCAAACTGATCTGTCCCGACAACATTACCGGGCAACACATCAAAAGTAAAAAGCAATACCAGGTCAGATCCCGGGTGCGCACAGCTAAAAAAGGCATACCTGCAGCTTATTAGAAAGCATAAGGTAAAGGTAAGACAGTATTACGAAAGTGCAGGAATTTACTATGCTATTGATGTATCCAATACCATCATCACCAGGAAACCGAAAATAAAAGACAACACGGCGACATCTGTAAATTTATCCCGCTGCGTTTCCGGTATCACTTCTTCAATAACAATATAGATCATCGCCCCGGCTGCAAAAGACATGGCAAACGGCAAGATCGGCTGCACATAAAAGACTGCTACCGCTCCCAGAACTCCTGCAATAGGTTCTACGATTGCGGACAATTGTCCTATCCAGAAAGATCTGAAACGGCTCACGCCCATCCTTCTCAACGGGAAAGCCACCGCCATGCCTTCCGGGAAATTCTGTATCCCCATCCCGATCGCCAGCGCCATAGCTGCAGGAATACTGGCGCCGTCCACGCCCGCAAAAGACGCTCCGAACAGAACTCCTACCGCCAGACCTTCGGGAATATTGTGCAGGGTGATCGCCAACACAAGCAATGTGGTACTGTGCCATTGGGTCTTCAGTCCCTCGGATTCCTCGGAACCAAAATTGATATGCAGGTGCGGGGTAAACTTATCCATTACAAACAAGAACAAGGTACCTACCAGGAAACCCGAGGCAGGCACGAGCCAGAAAGATTTACCATATAATCCCTTCGACATCTCAATGGCAGGATCCAGCAGCGACCAGAAGCTGGCCGCCATCATCACGCCACCTGTGAAACCCAGCATAGCATCCAGCGTTCCCCGGTTGAACTTCTTGAAAAACAATATAAAAGAAGCCCCCAAGGCGGTCATGAACCACGTAAAGGTAGTCGCCAGCAACGCCGAATAGATCGGGCCTATCTGCAAAAAAAACGCTTCAATCCATTCAATCACTCACTTAATTTTTAGACAAATCTAAATATTTTTTTCGTTATAACTTCAATATATAATTATTCAGTTAGATAAATTAACACATATATGCTACAATGGCTGCACAGACATTCGTGAACAACCGTCAGCAAAAAACACTATTTTAGAGGAAAGCCATTAAAATTTTGCTTTGACCTGTAACAAATGCAGTAATAAGCACACTAATCGGAGGTAAATCAATTATTATGAAAAAAATTCTATCCTGGAGTTTCCTGTTCATCGCGGCATTAAACGTCGTTGTATACGCCAAAGCTCCCCAAACCAAATTGCTCAACAGAGAGCTGTTCTTCGGTAATCCCCAGATATCCGCCGGCCAGATCAGCCCTGACGGTCAATGGATATCCTTCATGAAAGAATACGAAGGTATCATGAACATCTGGGTCAAGAAGTTTGACGAACCTTTTGAAAAAGCAAGACCTTTAACGAACAGCAAACGACCTCCTTACGGCTATGCCTGGACGGACGACAGCAAATACATCCTTTTTGTAAAAGATAACGACGGCGACGAGAACATGAATATCTTCGCCGTTTCCCCTACGGCACCTGCCCAGACCGGCAGTATCCCTGAAGCCCGGAACCTGACACAATTCGACGGCGTGACAGCGCAGATCTACAAAGTGAGCGAGAACAACCCTGATATCCTGTACATTGGCCTAAACAACCGCGATAAAGCCTGGCATGACCTGTACGAGCTCAGCATCTCTACCGGCGGACTGAGGCTGCTCTATGAGAACAAAGACAGGATCACTTCCTACAACTTTGACTGGAACGATCAGCTCAGGGTTATTTACAGAACCGATGAGAAAGGTAATACGACCTTCCTGAGAGTTGACAAAGACGGTCAGCTCACACCGATCTATGAAGTATCGGTTACAGAACAGGCCGTCATCGGAGGATGGAATAAGGATAATACCAAATTTTACCTCATTACCAATAAAGGCGACCTGAAGAGATCCACGCTCTACCTCATGGATCCCAACACACTCGAAACGACATTCGTAGAAAGTGACCCGGAAGGAAAAGTAGACCTGGACGACATCTCTATACACAAAAAAACCAGGGAGCTGATCAGCACTTCCTATACCAACGAAAAGACCAAGATCTACTGGAAGGACAAGGAATGGGAAGCCATATACAACTACCTGACGTCCAAATTCCCGGGCAGGGAAATCAGCTTCCAGAGCAGAACGAATGATTACAGCAAATTCCTCATTTCCGTATGGGGTGACAAATATGCGTCTGAATCTTACTTCTTTGACAAGAATACCAAAGAACTGATCTTCCAGTATACGCCAAGACCTGACCTGAAAGCTGTAGAAGATCAGCTGGCTGAAATGAAGCCGATCAGCTATAAGAGCAGCGACGGCCTGGAAATCCCGGCTTACCTGACGATCCCGGTCGGTGCGAAAGCTAAGAACCTGCCTGTTGTAGTACTGGTGCACGGCGGTCCTAAAGGTCCGAGAGATTACTGGGGATATGATGCGGAAGTACAATTCCTGGCCAACAGAGGATATGCGGTATTGCAACCGAACTTCCGGGCCAGCGGCGGATACGGTAAAGACTTCCTGAATGCAGGTGACCTCCAGTGGGGTAAGCTGATGCAGGATGATATCACTTACGGAGTAAAATACCTGATCGAGCAGGGTATCGCCGACCCTAAACGCGTAGCGATCATGGGCGGCAGCTATGGCGGTTATGCGACCCTTGCAGGCCTCGCATTTACCCCTGATCTTTACGCTGCGGGAGTCGACATCGTAGGTCCGAGCAATATTTTCACCCTGCTGGAATCCGTTCCGCCTTACTGGGAAGCTGCCAGAGCATACCTGTACGGCATGGTGGGCGATCCTAACACAGAAGAAGGAAAAGCGCTCATCCAGGCTGCCAGCCCGCTCTTCCATTCGGATAAGATCGTTAAACCGCTCCTGATCATCCAGGGTGCTAACGACCCAAGAGTTAAAAAAGCAGAAGCTGACCAGATCGCAATCGCACTGAGAGATAAAGGCAAAAAAGTAGATTACCTGCTGGCTGCTGACGAAGGCCACGGTTTCTACAAGCCGCTGAACAAGATGGCCATGTATGCCGCAGTAGAAAAGTTCCTGGCAGAAACGATCTCCGGAAAATATCAGCCGGACATGCCGGAAGATGTAGCTAAAAAACTGAACGAGCTCAAAGTCGACATCAGCAAAGTCACTTATCAGCCTGCTGAGGTCAAGACAGCCGCTGCCCTACCTGCGCTGAATGTCAACCTGAAGCCGGAAGATTATGAAATGGAAGTTACCGTGGAAGTTCAGGGACAGAAGATCCCGCTGAAAACCAAACGCACGATCCAGAAAAAAGAGAGTAATTGGGTCATCAAAGACCATGCTTCCAGCCCTATGGGAGACATCATAGATGAGATCACTTACGCCGCTGACCTGAAACCTGTAAAAAGAGATATTTCCCAGATGGGTCAGCAGATCTCTATGAAATATGCGCCTGAGCAGATCGACGTGACGATGATGGGTAATAACCTGTCCATCCCATTCAAAGGTGCATACATCAGTGACGGTCCCGGTTTTGATATCGTTATCGCTTCTCTACCGCTGAAGAAAGACTATACATTGTCTTTCGAAATGCCGGATATGCTTTCCGCAAAGGCCAAAGGTATGGTGCTGAAAGTGACCGGTGAGGAAACGCTCAACGATGCTCCTCACTATGTGGTAGAAGTCAAAGCTGCTGAAAATGAAAGCGACAAGACCACGCTCTGGGTCAACCAGGCTACCGGAACAATCTCCAAAATGGTGCAGATCGTACCTGCGATGGGAAATGCCGTGATGACTACAATCAGAAAATAATTTTCAACCTGATAAACTCAAAAAGGCTGTCTGAAAAGGCAGCCTTTTTTAATGGTATAAACCGGTCTCAGAAAAACGATCGCTATCCATTGTCAACTGGAAAATGCATAGTATATTAAGGAAATATATCAATAATGTATAAACCCCACTATTGATTATTCGAGAGACATTTCGGTGGACAATATTCTGCAAGAAACCGAGAAGACGAACATAAATAATAAATAATGAAAGAACATTTTAAGTATAAATATGACGACTTGTTTAACCCAACCTTGACAGCCTTACATAACCTTGGTGGTTCTGGGTCAGTTGAAGAAATTGAAGAACAAGTTGCGACAATTTTAAATCTAACTGACGAGCAGGTTAACGAAATTCACAGAGGTAATACAACAAAATTGACCTACCGACTTGCTTGGGCACGAAACTATTTAAAACGTTATAAACTTTTAGAAAACTCTTCAAGAGGTGTTTGGGCATTAACTAAAGAAGGACTAAAAACGAAGTCGGTTGACAAAGAAGTCGTAAAACGTAAAGTAGTTGCAGAAGACAGGAAGGAGCGTCTGTCTCGTGATAAATCTAAAAAAGCGGAACAGATAGACGAAGTGGAAAACGAAGAAATTCAAAGACTTTCTTGGCAAGAGCAAATTATTGAAGAACTGCAAAGCATTCCACCAAGCTCATTTGAAAGATTATGCCAAAGACTTTTAAGAGAATTAGGATTTCAAAACGTTGAAGTAACTGGACAGACAAATGATGGAGGTATTGATGGAAAGGGAATGCTAAGGCTTGGTGGAGTTCTATCATTTCACGTTATATTTCAAGCAAAACGGTATAAAGGGAGTGTCTCACCATCTATTGTACGAGACTTTAGAGGAGCAATGGTTGGCAGAGCAGACAAAGGACTAATTATCACCACAGGAACATTTACCAGAGAAGCTAAAAGAGAAGCACAGCGTGATGGAGCACCACCAATAGACTTGATGGATGGTAATGATCTTGCAGAAAAATTAAAAGAATTAAAACTCGGTATTGACATCGAGTTTGTAGAAAAAGTGAATATCAAAAAAGAATGGTTTAGAACACTTTGATAAGAAAAAGCTGACAACATGGTATTGACGCAATAGGGATTGAAGTGCAAATCGGGCGATGGTTCTTTGATTGACTTTAGTAAGCAATTTGACTTTGTCCTCCAAAACTCGCCTAATACAAACCCCGCAACCATTATACGCCAACTTTAACGACAAGACACCGGCAAGGATCCTTAAACGACAGCCTCATTGGATGAAACTTCATAAATAGATTAAACTATGACAAAAAGTAAATTACTTCAGATGCACAATATGGGCATCGTTGTAGAATCTCTCGACAACGCCATTGCTTTTTTCGAAGAGATAGGGTTGAAACTTGAAGGACGGGCTATGGTGGGAGGAGAATGGGCAGGACAGGTAACAGGACTTGGAAATCAGTCAGTAGAGATTGCTATGATGGTTACTCCCGATGGGCACAGCCGGCTTGAACTTTCACGATTTCTTACCCCAGCGACTATTTCAGACCACAGGACTGCTCCTGTGAACGCGTTCGGCTACCTGCGGATCATGTTTACCGTTGACAATATTGACGAACTGGTATCCAGACTTATCCGGCAGGGTGCTGAACTCGTTGGCGAAATAGTTCAGTATAAGAATCTGTATCGGCTCTGCTATATTCGTGGGACGGAAGGACTGCTTATCGGATTGGCTGAACAACTTGGCAATAAAACAACGACAGATATTTTAGAAAACTCTTGACAGAGGAATTTTACCTAAAAAGTAAATTGTAAGTTTTAACAATAAAAGTAGCACATAACACGAATTTTGAGTCTGGCAGACTGACGTGCTTCTTATGAAACTAATGGCTAAATTTGAATTGATCAGCTCCGGTCAAATGGTAGTATTGATCTGCCATTACATCAAATCCCGAACTATTAGGTGCCAGCTATCAGTCATTTAAGGGGAATTAGACAACGACTAAAAAGAAATAATATGGAAATACTGGATAAAATTCTGAGTGTAAATCCAAATTATATCATAATCGGGTTGATAGCGGTCTTCTTCACCTTGGAACAAGTTTCCAAAACTCCTTTTTCATTTAAAAAAAGAGGGAATCACCTGTTTCAGAATATCCTTTTTCAGATCACACTAACCATCCTTAATATCTTTTTTGTATCCCTGCAAATCTATTGTATTGAGTGGTTAAATTCTAAAGAAATCGGGCTACTCTATCTTATAGAACTTCCCTTCTGGACAAAGCTGTTCCTGAGTGTAGCGCTATATGACTTTACTACCTACTGGATACACAGGGCATCGCATAAAATTCCTTTTTTATGGAGACTACACAGGGTACATCACAGCGATACAAGCATGGATTCCTCAACTACTTTCAGGTTTCATCCGTTAGAACTGATTCTTATCTACCAGACCGGAAATATCCTGACAGCAGGAATATTCGGAACAGACGTAACTTCACTGGCCTTATATTATTTCATCCTCTATATTTTCTTCTTTCTTGAACACGCAAACCTGAAGTATCCCAAATGGCTGAACCATACATTCGGATTAGCTTTTGTAATGCCTGATCATCACAGGGTACATCATCACCAGGAGCAATTTTACACAGATTCAAATTTTGCAGACATTCTGATCATATGGGACAGGATATTCGGAACATTTAAGCTGATCCCTGTCGAAGAAATAAATTACGGACTAAAAGAGTTTATACAAGAGGAAAAACAAACATTCCTGTATCTTATGAAAAGTCCGTTTATAAATATCAGAAGAATCAAATATGACCATCAAAAGCCAGATAAAAATAAACCCAGTATTTAACATCAGTTTAAGCTATGAAGATGAATAATTTACCAATCTTAATTTTGTTTTTTATACTCATTAGTTGTAATGAAACTAAAAAGCAAAGAAATGAGATAAGTAAAATAACTCTTTTGACAGGGCCTTGTTACGGAACTTGCCCTGTTCAAAGTATTGAAGTAGATAGCAGTCTGACTTTAAGATATTACGGAGAAGAATATGCTGCAAGACAAGGATTTTATATTGGTAAAATTACAGAAGCTGACTGGGACACAATAAACGCTAAATTTGAGAGAATCAGATACCGGGAATTAGATACACTTTATGATCATTCGGTTGATGATCCGCCGACATATATTGAGATAAAGTATGGCAATAACGTGAAAAGGATCAGCGCCCAATCAGCGAGTTTACCAGAAGAAGTCAGGAGAACATATTATTGGTTAATTGACTTTTGCAGCCAAACTCAACTTGAAAAAACCAGTGACACTTCGGGTTTTGACATCAAGTATCTTGAATTTGTGTATCCGCCACCACCTCCACCGCCGATTCTGAAAAAATGAAAAAGAAGATAACGTAAAACGATAAAAGCTCCCGCTAACACAGATCTTACATCAGGCGGGCTCACTCCGAAACTAATACCCCATCCGGACTTGAAGCTGAATACTTCTATCAAACATTAGTGATAAATTCAGCTTCTGTGCTTCGATTTCATGTCCGAATATAAGACCATGACCATAATATTCAACTTAACGACAACGCGTAGACAGAAACTACATTTGATGAAACCCAATGAGAGAATAAATTATGACAAAAAGTAAACTACTTCAAATGCACAATATGGGCATCGTCGTAGAATCCCTCGACAACGCCATTGCTTTTTTTGAAGAGATAGGATTGAAACTGGAAGGACGTGCTATGGTAGAAGGTGAATGGGCAGGACGGGTAACAGGGCTTGGCAACCAGTCAGTAGAGATTGCTATGATGGTTACCCCTGACGGGCACAGCCGGCTTGAACTTTCACGGTTTCTTACTCCAGCGACTATATCAGATCACAGGACTGCTCCTGTGAACGCACTCGGTTACCTGCGCATCATGTTTGCCGTTGACAACATTGATGAATTATTATCCAGGCTTATCCGGCATGGCGCTGAACTCGTTGGCGAAGTAGTCCAATATGAGAACATGCACCGGCTCTGCTATATTCGTGGAACAGAAGGGCTTCTTATCGGATTGGCCGAACAACTCGGTAATAAAACAGCGACAGATATCTTAGAAAACACCTGACAGAAGTAATTCCTTAAATAGTTATTTGACAAACCCAAATTGTGAGTTTGATACAGACTATAAAAGCAGCGCATCACACGGATTTTGCGTCAGGCGGGCTGAGGTCCGGACGTGAAAGTTTCTGCGGGCTTTCCTGTCTGAACACCAGGCTCCAAACCGTTAGCGGTCAGGCAATGAACTACATCAACGCAAAAAAATGACAATCAAGAACCGAAATATAACATTCAAACAGTTTAACAAAAACGACCAAATACCTTATGAGCTTTTATTGCTTGCAGACCCTTCAAAAGACTTGATAGACGAATATCTGAAGCAATCAGATATATTTACTGCAAGAGAAAATGACGAAACGATTGGTGTTATAGTATTGTTTCCTTTGACAACAGAAACTGTTGAAATCAAAAACGTTGCTGTGAAACCGGAATTTCAGGGACAAGGGATTGGCCGTTATTTAATAGAAAATGTTGTTCGGATTGCTTCCCTTAACAGACAAAAACAAATTTGTATCGGAACAGCAAATTCAAGTGTCGGACAACTTTATCTGTACCAGAAACTTGGCTTTGAAATAACGGATATAAAAAGAGATTTTTTTACGGACAACTATGCTCAACCTATTTACGAAAATGGTATTCAGGCGAAACATATGTTGGTTCTGACAAAACAACTAAACGACAACAAAGAATAATGAAAGAGAACCTGATACAGTTTTTTGACAAGTTTGCTCAGGACTTTAAAAGGTTTGACGGAGCAGTAATTGCCAACAGGTATTCAGCGCCTTACACAGCCATCAATTCAGACAAGACGGTTTCATTATACAACGAACAAAAAGACATTGAAAATTATTTCGCCTCTATTCTGGCTGATTACAAAAAACAAGACGTTGAATACTGCACATATAGTAATTTCGAGTTTTCAGCAATCGGACAAAAAGCGGCACTTGCCACAATGGATTGGAATATGATGAAAGCAGACGGAACTCTCGTAACCAACTGGCGCGAGTCTTATGTTTTGATATTGGACAATGCTGAATGGAAAATAGTTACCTCAATAGACCATTAACAATACCCGAACCGCTAACAGGTTTTGCGTCAGGTGAGTGAAGTGCTTCGTAGAGATAATCGCCACATCATCAGCGCTTCCAAACCTTTTACAGTCACGGAGAAAGTGCATAAGCATAAGGACTCATTAACAACAATCAGATCTATACAAAAGGATCAATGAGGCCGGATCTTCCGGCCGATGGCTACAGAAGTCTTCCTCATCTGCCGTACCGCTTTATAACGAAGCTTTTCATGATACACAAACCAGCCTGCAACCGCGCCGATCAGGCTACCGATAACAATATCTTTTAAACGGGCAAAGACGAGAATATCCGGATCTATCGCAGGTGTATGGGACTCCGCCAGGAAGATAGTCAGCGGTGTCATAACAATAACTGCCAGAGCGTAATTGCGGACGATCAGCATTTCCATAATAAACTGCAAAAGCATAATCGAAATGAAAGTCTGCAGCATATTCATCTCCAGCTTCAGCAGCACCCAGGCCAGGCCCAGCCCGATGATCGTTCCTACGATCCGCTGAAAGCTCCTTTGCCACACGTGTTGCAGGCCTACTCCCTGCATCACCGCCATACAGGAAACCGGCACCCAATACGGATTATTTTCCGTCATAAAATGGCCCGCCAGCACCGATATGGCCATGAAAACACCTAAAATAACAGATTCAAAAATGCTCGTATAACGGCTTTTCCGCTTGACCGGCTCTGTCACCGGAGGATATTTCCGGGTAATGTACAAGCTGTAGAAAAAACCCAGCGTACAGGCGAGCATGGATCCCAACGCCATCAGACCGACCCTCAGCGGTATCGTATTCAGGTCAAACGGCATACAACCGGCAATAGCTGCAATCATGAGAAAGAAAAAGTTGCCCGGCGGACGCATACCCAGGTAATTGGTCACCCAATGCACTATAAAAGCAAACACCCCCAGCGATACTGCGGAGACCACAGGATGAAAGCTGGTTGCAATCCCCAATGTAAATGCGATCAGGAACCCATAGGAAGCACCGATCAGCGTGATCATCCTATGCGTGACCGAGGTTGGCGGCAGGTAAAGGATCACAAACCCGCTGATGCAGGCACCCAGGCCGAATTCCGGATGCCCCAGGTAAAAACCGATGAGTATCGGCAAACCCACACAAAGCGAGGCCAGCAAAGGAATATGCCATAAGCGTTCAGTTTCCTTCAACTGTACCAACGAGTGCAATTCCCTGTTCAGCCAATGTTGTTCTCCGGGCTCCATATGGTTTCCAAAATAGTATAAGGACCTGCTTACCGGCAACAGCATACCGACAGACAAGTATCATTTATCACAGACATAACAATCCGGTAAATACATAGTTCTGATCCTTAAAATTCCCATATAAATCTTTTAACAATCATCCTGCTGACATTGACTTTATGCCGGATATCAGATACATTATGAACAAATCTGAAACATGCATTTCCACTTCCTCAAACACACAGGCTGCCTCCTCCTGGTGCTATCGCTGTGTGGTCTGAATGCCTGCCAGGCTGGTAGCGGGGAGACAGATTTGCCTGTTGTAGAACATGTAGAGCTGGATAAATATATCGGGAAATGGTATGAGATAGCCTCTTATCCTCAAAAATTTCAGAAAGACTGCTTTAGGTCGCAGGCGGAATACAGCATCAGCGAGAAAGGCTATATCCATGTTAAAAACAGCTGTAATAAAGGTGAACTGAACGGACCGCTCAAAGTGGTCACCGGTAAGGCATTCATAGATGACGAAACGACCAATGCCAAGCTGAAAGTCCAGTTTTTCTGGCCTTTTAAAGGTAAATACTGGATCATAGATCTGGCTGGAGACTATAGCTATGCTGTCGTAGGACATCCTAACCGAGAATATCTCTGGATTTTGTCCAGAACACCTCAGATGGATCCTTCCACCCTCGAAAAAATTAAAGCAAAGATACAACAACTGGGATTCGACCCGGGTCACCTCAAGATGACCCCTCAATAATACAAGAGTAAGTGTTTTGTGTTTCAGAGTAGGCTATTCCAGGGTGAATAGCCTTACTTTTTATAACAAAGCCAGTATCCTGTTGTTGAGAAAAAGAAACAGACACCTTAACTTATAGCATGACTAAAGGGTTCAGCATATTCAATCATCCTGTTTTCCTGCAGCTGGGAAACTATCTCGACCTCATCCCGGCTTATATCGGTGAACAGCACATCACTGCCGGTTATTTCATTCAGCTATCGGAAGTCTTTTGTTTCTCCGATCAGGAATGGGCGGCCATGCTGGAAATATCAACAGCTGAGTTGAATACTTTTCATAATGAAGACTTGCAGCTGACGACCGGGCTTTCTGCCAGGATCCTGCAGATCAGCCTGATTCTCAAACACGGTATGAATGTATTCGAAAGCCTTGACCAGCTGCACAACTGGCTGCAATCACCGAACGTATCGCTTGGAGGTCATATACCCTCGACAATGCTCCTTACTCCGGAAGGCACAAATCTTGTGATCCATACGCTTATAAGAATTGAACAAGGTATTTTCTCATGATCGTATACCGTATTGCTAAAGACAATTGTACCACAGACCTGAGCGGGCAGGGTGCCCGGCTGGCAGGCGGCAGATGGAATTATCCCGGGAATGCCGTCATTTATACTGCCTCTTCTCCATCACTGTGCCTGCTCGAGCTGATGATTCACCTGCCTTCAGGACAATTGCCGCCGCATTTCAGCCTGGTAACACTGGATATACCGGATCTTATTATCCGGCAGATCCCGCTGGAGCAACTTCCTGCCGGCTGGAACAGCTATCCTGTAAAAAATATAACGATGCAGAAAGGAGATGCCATTTTCCTGGAGAACCTGGCGCCTGTGCTCTCGGTACCTTCCGCAATAGTGCCGGAAGAGCGCAATTATATTTTATTTCCTCATCACCCGGATTTCAAAGACGTCCGGATCGTAGCAGTCACACCGTTGTCAACGGACAATTGAGAAGCAGGAATTAAGAAGATTAATGTGGCAATATGTCAATGGGACGATGAATTAATGACTACCAACCTGAGGTTATTCGAAGGCTGGGAGTCGAAGACCAGATCCTGAGTCTGATGCCGATGCCGATAACTATCGGCAAGCGGGTAACTTTAGCAGTAGTGTTTTAGACACCTGCTCGCGCAGGTGATAAAAGGTGGTGTGGTGAAGAGTTGCTTTCAAAAAGCGTATTTTCAGTAATCTGTCACAGATAGACATCTGCGAAAACGATGGTCGAGAGCCCTCTCCAATCATGGTTCAGCGAATAAGATGTGCCCATAACTATAGGAAGCGGTTCGAATAACTGTAGATCAACTCATTATCACATTTGCATATTAACTCATTTTTCTCCAGCAAACAAGGTGATCCGAACCATCTATGACCTCTTATGCCTGCTCTTCAGCACTTCCAGTACCTCATTGAGCGGAATATCTTTTTCCACTAAAAGAACTAAGAAATGGAATAGCAGATCGGCGGCCTCACCTTTAAAAAGATCATCGTTATTGTCCTTGGCTTCGATCACGATCTCTACTGCTTCCTCTCCTACTTTCTGAGCGATCTTATTCAATCCTTTATTGAACAGGTGATTCGTATAAGAACCTTCCTGTGGATTTTGCTTCCGGTCCCTGATCAGCGCTTCCAGGTAATGCAGGAAACCGTACACCTCTTCATTATCTTCTCCCCAGCAGGTTCCGGTACCTTCGTGGCAGGTAGGACCTACCGGTTCCGCCTGTACCAGGATCGTATCTGAATCGCAATCCACCTTGACACCTTTCAACAGGAGAAAATGACCGCTGGTTTCCCCTTTGGTCCAGAGCCCATGCCTGCTTCTGCTGAAAAAGGTGACTTTGCCACTATCGACGGTTTTTTCATAAGCTTCTGCATTCATGTATCCCAGCATCAGCACTTTGCCTGTCAGAACATCCTGCACCACAGCAGGTAAAAGTCCTTTGGAGAAATCGGGTTGTTTCACGGCGTAAAGATAAGCGTCTTCTCCTTAGACTTGTCATACTGAAACGGATAATGTAAATTCAACGACAAAATTTACGCTGATGCAGGCGATTCCTACCGTGAAAACCAACTTTCTGACCGGCACCTACCAGTTCTTTAAAGATCCCATAGGTACGCTCGAGAAGACTTTTAACGAATATGGCGATACCTATAAGATCAGCCTGCTGATGCGGTCGCTCATTGTTTCCAGAGATCCCAAAGTGCTGGAACATACCTTTGTCAGGAGCCAGCGCAAGTATGACAAGGATTTTTCTATGGAACAGATCAGCCTGGCTTTGGGCAAAGGTCTGCTGACGAATACGGGCGATTCCTGGCTACGACAAAGACGGCTGGCCCAGCCCGCATTTTATAAAAAACGGCTGGATGCGCTGGCAGAAACCATGGAAGAGATCACCGACCGGCATATAGATAAGCTACGGCGGCTCAGATCCGGGCATAAGATATTCATTGACCAGGAGATGATCACACTGACAGCGACCATAGCACTGAAAACGCTGCTGGGTGAAGATATGACCCCGGAAATGAAGCACATCCAATCTGCCATTGCTACCACCCAGGAATACATCATCAAACGGATCAGGATACCTTTCTATACCAGGATCTCCGAACTGGACGGGAGCTACAAACGATTCAACAGGGAAATGGAAGAGATGGACAAGATCATCTACGAGATCATCCGGCGAAAACGAGCCAGCCAGGCTGAAGATAATGATCTGATCTCTATGCTGATCGCGTCCAAAGATGCGGATACCGGTGAAACGATGTCCGATAAGCAGCTGAGGGACGAAACTATTACCATCTATGTGGCAGGGCATGAAACTTCTGCCTACGCACTGAGCTGGACCTTTTACGAACTGATGCAAAATCCCGACGTCTACCAGAAGGTAAGAGCTGAAGTACAGGAGATACTCGGAGAAAACGGTAAGCTGCGGATGGATGAACTGAAAGCACTGAAATACACTACCGCTGTGATCAATGAGTCTATGCGACTGCATCCACCGGCCTATCTTGTTTCCAGGGTTTGCCTGGAAGACGATGTCATTGATGATATTACCATTAAAAAGAATGAATCCGTCCTGATCTCCCTGATCGGTATGCACAAGAACCCGGAGGTTTGGGAAGATGCAGACGGCTTCCGGCCGGAGCGTTTCCTGACGCCAAGCGAAGCTACCCGGAAGCATTTCCATCCTTTCGGAGCCGGACCGAGAATGTGTATCGGCAATCACTTCGCGATGATGGAGATCACGATCATTCTCGCTAAAATCGTAGCAACTCTGGACTTTAAACTGGTACCGGGTCAGAAGATCGAGGCGCAACCGCTGATCACTCTGAAACCTAAGTACGGTATCAAGCTGATGAAGCTGTAATGGGTTTGCAGACAGAAGACAAGAGACTGGAGACAAGAGATAGTAATCAGACGATGGACGACCGTATTTGCAGATGCTCATATTTGCGGTAAACTGCTCATGGGTATTCCAGACAATAGGCAATAGACTGCCACATTCGCTGATAAATGTTAGGAATGTGAAAATGGATTAGACCATGCACGATCGTATTCGCTGATATCCATGTTCGCGGCAGATTGCTGCGTCTTCCTTTGAAAGGTTTTTCACTACAACACCTTTTCATCACCTGCGACTCCTTTTCCTCACCTGTGCAAACAGGTGTCTAAACCCCACTGCTCATAGTTACCCGCTTACGCGGGTAAAGAATACCGATACCGGGTTTCGAGTGCCGATAATTATCGGCATCAACCCATTATCTAATTTCCACATTCATCACATTGCTACATCACTTCGCTAATAACCTTCATCTTCACATTAACCCATTTGCTAATTACCTAATTTCCTCAATTTTCACATCAGCGTCGCGTTAGCATTCATTGACCCATCGGCACATTGTCACATTCATTTACTCATTTGCTAATGATCTCCATTTTCTCATCATTACTATCGGCACATTGTCACATCGACCAACGTCTTGACTCTTGATTCTTGACTCTAATCGATCCATTTTCACACTAACCAGGATCAGATGAGCATACTGCAAATCCTTACTCATACTTCCTCCTGATGCGGCTCAGGTTCTCAATGCTCATACCCAGATAGGAAGCTATCACACCGATAGGTGCCCGGCGGATGATCTCTATCTTCTTATTGAAAAGGTATTCATAACGCTCGGAGGTGCTGTAGAATTTCAAAAGGTAAGCGTGAGCGGACAAGGAGTTATAATTGTGCTCGGCAATGAGCCTGCCGATCCGTTCCATCCTGGGATGCCGGCTGTATAATTCCTGCAGATCCTGGTACTGGATAGCATAGATGACACTGTCTTCCAGCAGTTCGATATTGTTCTGAGACGGCTGCCTGGATACAAAACTGGCAAAATCCACCAGGAACTCGCCGTCGATCACGATATCCGTAGTGTATTCTTTATCTTCATTAACATAATACAAACGGGCCAATCCCTTTTCTACAAAATAAAGGTGATCACATACCCGTCCGGCTCTGTGCAGCAGGGTCTTACGATGTAACTCCTGCCGCTGCAGCCGGCTATTGATATCCGTTACCAGATCCTCCGGTAAAGTATCAAATTTATTCAGGAAAGATATAAAGCTCGAAGATGCCATTTTCAGTAACTAAAATACGCAATAGATATGCTCCAATATCTTCTTGATTTGCCTGCATAAACAATTTTGACAATTATCAAAAAAAGCTATGTAACAGGAACTTACTTTTGTAGAGGGTCTTTTCTTTCGCGGCGCAGCCCCGGGCAGGGATAGAAGCGATACCGCTGCGAAGTGCTCCGGCACGAGCAGCAGTACAAGCGGATAGCCCGTCTGCGCTTAGTGCAACTATAGCAGGCCCGCATAATTATTTAAATAAAAGAAGCGCAGCATGGAAACTTTAGCTAAGGAAAAGGCCATTAACAATGGTTTTGCGATCAGCGAATACCACGACATACAACCTATTTACAAGAAGCTTGACAAGCTGGTATCACTGCCGCTGCAGCATATAGAGCCGTCCAAAATGGATCAATACCTGGATTTTTACAAGACAAAATGTACGAAGTCCAGGGAAATCTACCAGGAAGCAAGCAGGTATATTCCGGGCGGTGTTCAGCACAACCTGGCTTTTAACTATCCTTTTCCGCTGACCTTTACCAAAGCGGAAGGCGCTTACCTGTACGATGCCGATGGCAATAAGTATATTGATTTCCTGCAGGCCGGCGGTCCTACGGTATTGGGCAGCAATTATCCTTATGTAAGAGAGAAATGTATCGAGCTCCTGAACGAGTGCGGTCCTTCTACAGGATTGCTGCACGAGTATGAGCTGAAGCTGGCCCGGCTGATCAGTGAAAATGTACCTTCTGTAGAACAATTCAGGATGCTCGGAAGCGGTACGGAGGCGGTCATGGGCGCGCTGCGGCTGGCCCGCATCAAAACCGGTAAAACCAAAATTATCAAAATAGGCGGTGCTTATCACGGCTGGAGCGACCAGATGGTCTATGACCTGCGCATCCCCGGAACCAGGTTCTTCGATGCCAAGGGTATTCCGTTCATGATGCACTGGCATACGCAGGCGGTCCCGCCGAATGATATTGAGGCGCTGGAACGCACGATGAAATGGAACAGATTAAGAGGCGGCACTGCTGCTGTGATCCTCGAGCCGGTGGGTCCTGAAAGCGGCACCTACCCTGTCTATAAAGAATTTGCGCAACAAGCAAGAGAGCTTTGCGACCGGTACGGCGCTTTACTCATCTTCGACGAGGTCGTAACGGCTTTCAGAATCGGCATGAGCGGTGCACAGGGATACTTCGGCGTCAACCCGGATCTGACCATCTTCGGTAAGGTTGTAGCGGGCGGTTATCCCGGCGCAGGTGGTATCGGTGGTAAAGCAGAATACATGGATGGTCTCGCAGCCGGTCTGCAAGGCGGTAAAAAGGTAAAAGTAGGCGGAACAATGGCCGCCAATCCGCTGAGCTGCTGCGCGGGATATTATACCCTGAAAGAGATCAAACGTACCCAGGCCTGTGAAAAAGCCGGTCAGGCAGGCGACAGGATCACTGCGGGCCTCAACCAGCTGATCAACAAATACGGGTTACCGTTCGTAGCCTACAACCAGGGATCGATCTGTCACCTGGAAACTGCAGGCACTTTGTTTGTGAAAATAGATCTCTTCAAGATCAAATCTGTGCTCGCGGAGATTAACGAGCGCAAAAAGCTGATGGAAGAATACGGCGCTGCCTACATGGCAGAAGGTATTGTGACCCTGGCCGGCAGCCGCCTGTACATGAGCATGGCGGATACCGATGAAGTAGTCGATGATGCGCTGAACAGATTTGAAAGCGTCTTTAAAAATGTGAAGAAATAGTGGCTTACTATTTAGCATATGACGTGGGTACGAGCAGTGTCAAATCCATCCTGGCAGATGCTTCAGGAACCATCCTGGCCTCTGCTACAGAAGGATACCCGCTCACGATGCCTCATCCGGGATGGGTGGAGCAGGTTCCGCTGGATTACTGGCAGGCTATCTGCAAAGCAACCCGCTCACTGGTAGCGCAGGCCGGCGTTCCGAAGGAAGCGATCAAAGGGCTTGCTTTCTCGACGCAGGCGATGGGCATCATCCCGGTCAATGCTGACGGCGACGTGCTTTATAACAATATATCCTGGGTAGATGGCAGAGCGGAAGAACAAGCCGTCAAAGCCATGAAGAAATTCGGTGGTCGCAGAATATTCAAGGCGATCGTGGGCGTAGAGATCACCGGCAAAGATGTGATTCCTAAGCTACTCTGGCTTAAAGAGAACCAGCCGGATATCTTTAAACAGACCCATAAGTTCATGGATGTCAACGGTTACCTGAAATACAAATGTACGGGTAAGATAGTAGCCGAATGGTCCGGGGCCTGCTCTTATGCCTTCGATCTGAAAAAGAAGGATTGGGAAAACCTGTTTTTTAAGATCACGGGCATCGGTACGGAAAAACTACCGGACCTGGTCAGATCCACGGATGCAGTCGGCCAGCTGACGGCGCAGGCTGCGGAAGAGATGGGACTGACAGAAAAGGTGGTCGTATATGGCGGTTGCGACGATACGCAGGCTGCTGCTGTAGGAACCACCGCTATCGGTGAAGGAGAAGCGCACATCTATACAGGCACTTCTGCCTGGGTGGGCGTCACTACAGCCAGCGCTCCGAAATTCAAGAACGGGGTATTCAGCCTGCAGAGCGCAGATCCTCAGAAAAACCTCGTAGTAGGGATCACGGAATCGGCCGGTGTGAACACAGAATGGCTGCTGAATACTTTCTATGCGGATGAAAGAAAATCGCTGGATGCGGAAGCGCTTTTTGAATTGCTGGAAAATGAGGTAAAAGCCGTACCTGCGGGCGCGGATTACCTGGTCATGACCCCGTGGTTCCTGGGTGAAAGATGCCCGGTCAGCACCACTACTACCCGGTCAACGATCTTTAACCTCACGCACCAGCATACGCGCGGGCACATCTCCCGGGCACACTTCGAAGGGATTGCTTATAACCTGAGATGGTCCATCAGCAATATGGAAAAAGATTTCAGATTCAATATCAGGGAGCTGAAGATCACCGGCGGCGGCAGCAGGAACGAAACTTGGATGCAGATCATCGCAGATATAACGGGACGGAATATCATTACCACCTCTCAGCCGCTGAATGCCGGTGCGTTGGGCGCTGCAGTTGTCGCTATGGTAGGCGATGGTGCACTGAAAAATTTCGAGCAAGTGACCCGGCTGATACAACCCGTGAAAACGTTCCGTCCTGACGCGGCCAACGCTGCTGTCTATAACGAACTGTTCACTTCTTACCAGGCAGTGTACCGGAGCCTGGCGCTGCCTTACCAGAAAATCAATAAAAACCGTTTTGAACTCAAATAATATGGATATCCGGGAAGCCAGAAAAATCGTCTGTTCATCCGGGCAACGCCTGGTCAGAGAAGGACTCATCGCCCGCACCTGGGGCAATGTGAGCATCAAGGTCAATGACCGGCAGATGATCATCACGCCGAGCGGCAGGAAATACGATGAGCTGACGCCGGAAGATATGGTGCTGGTGGATATATACACGCTGAAATATGAAGGGATCAAACCTTCTTCTGAGCTGAAGCTGCACTGCGAAATCTATAAAACCAGGCCGCATATCCGGTCGGTGATCCATACGCACCAGATGTATGCCTCCATTGTAGCTGCTGCGCAAAAAGGTGTGGAGGTCATAAATCCTGAGCATCAGCGTATACTGGGCGGAAAGGTGATCAGGTCCGCACCTTATGCGTTGCCCAACAGCAGAGCGATCACGGTGGACACGGCCAAAGCGATCGGCAGTTCCAATGCTGCACTGATGGCCAATCACGGAGCCGTCTGTATCGGTGTGGATATGGAAGATACCTTTCACGTAGCCAAGACACTGGAAGCAGCCTGTGAAGCTTTTATTGAGCACAAGAAACACCAAAAATACGGCTCATGAACCTCCAATCCGCTCAATTACAATTACTGGGTGCCCACCAATACTTCGAAACACAAAGCGCCGGTTACCAGACCTGGGGCAAAGTCAATTTTCTCAGGATCGCCCTGCGGGCAGGAAAGGATCAGATCCTGATCAGTCATCCGGATAAGCCGCTGTCAGAACAAACCTTAGCAGATTTCCAGCTATTGCCGTTAAGGGGCGAGACCTTTTACCAAAAGATCTTTTTCTGGAGAAGCGGCATTAATGCTGTGCTCCTGACCTACCAGGAATATGCGTCGCAGGTCAAAGAGACCATTCCTCCTATCCTGGACGACCAGGCTCAGCTTTTAGGTGTCAATGTCAGAATTGCCAGGAAAGAGATCGATATCCTGTGTACGCTGTTCGGAAGATATGCTACTATTTTAGGCAACGGGCAGAGCATCTGTATCGGCAACTCACTGGAAGATGCTTTTGTAGCCGCTCAATTGCTGGAAAAAACTTCCAAGGCTTTTATAGAAGCTAAAGTATTGGGTGGCGCTAAATCCATCAACATCATCGAAGCATGGGCAATGCAGCAGTTCTACCTGCTGAAATACTCCAAAGAAGCCAGCAAGAATAAATAGCCGGTCGTTGCAGCCGGGTACACTATCCACACAAATATGAAGCGAAATGGAACCAGCTAGCTGGTTCCATTTTTTATTTCTCCATCTACCTTTCCCTTACAGATCAGCTCAACCTGTCCTCTTTTTATTTTTATCTCATCGAAAACCGGATTTATCTAAATGATATACCGCGCAGCATAATTGAATATCAACACCCATAAAGTCTTATAGTATTTTAGATCCATTCATTATAAAGCTGCAGTACACATAAATCATCCGGTCCATCCTTTCTTTCCTTCTCTCTGATATTAACGCCCTCTCTTTTATTATGTGGGTAGTTAATCATTATATTGATATACTAAACAAAAGAATAGTGCTCCGGAGCCTGATCTGCCTCTGCCTTACACTCCTGCTTTTACCGGCATACAACCCACTTTTTGCCCGGGTGCCGGACAGCCTGCCCGGCAAAGTGCTTTTTCTATATGATCAACCGACGGAGACAGAAGATGTAGCAGGTATTATGCAGCAGATTGCCGAAGGGGCGTACACGGATACCATCTTCACAGGACCTACAAAGGTAGCCAGATCGGCATGGATATATATTCCCGGATCAGTATTGAGGAAGGATACTACGCGGAATTATGTTCTGACAGGATATTATGATTTCACGGATCTGTATAAAAATGTCAACGGGCACTGGGAAAAAGTCTCGAAAGGCGGCTGCTATATGAAATTCAGCGAAGAGTCTCCCGGCGCCGGAAGATATTTTTTCAGGTTATTTGATAACAGTGGAGCAATAGCAGACAGCTATCTCGTCGCCTGCAGAAGGAAGAACGACTACACGGCCAGCATGATGCAGGGAGAATTAATGACCGGGCGGGAAATCAAAGAATGGGCCCGCGATTATCATCTTTCCAAAGAGTGGTTCAACAGGCTGGTCCTTCCATTCTGGGGAGTGCTCTTCCTGACTACCATTGTATTGGCAGCCCGGTTTATTTTGTCCCGGGACAGCGCTTACCTGATGTATGTCATAGGCAACGTATTTTTTATCCTTAACTGCTTATACCTGTATTTTTTAGAACCGGTCAATATCAGGCATTATCCCTTTGACGATCCTGTCATTGGTGTAGCATTATCCGGGCCTTTTTTTATCATGGGCGTAGGAGGCTTCATCTTATCCTTCAGGTATTTTTATACGGGTGGACAACTTTTAAAAATAGCGCAAAACGTTCCTGTCTTTGCTGCTATCCTCTGTACTTTGGTTTCCGTCGTCAATTTTTTGCTCAGCTATTATTATCATCTCTTTTTCCTGACCAATATCATCATGTATGCCTTCCTGACTACTATGATATTGTTGATATACGCTGTTTTATTTCATTACAGGAAAATCCTGAAAAGCTATCCGGTGACAGCCTCCTTCCTGACCATTTTATACGGCAGTCTGTTTATAGCGATCTTTTCAGTAGCAGGATTTATCCTTTCCGAGGTATATGCTCATAATACGCAGTATTTAGGTAAGTTTCACTTACAATCTTTCCCACTCCTGATAGGGATAGCCATATATAACGTTTTTGTCCTGGTAGCATTTTCCGGCAGGGATCACCAGCTGGCAGAAGAGGCTAACCAGTTGAAAATAAAAGCTTACGAGTATGAAATCAGGGTATTGCAGAACAGTCTGAATCCACATTTTATTTTTAACAGCCTGAATCTGATAGATTTTTTCGTATACCGGAAAGATCTGCCCCGGGCCCGTAATGCCCTGTTCCAGTTCAGCGATCTGTTGAGAATGGTCATTGACAAAACCACTGAAAAAAGTATCACTCTGACTGAAGAGCTGAAAATGCTGGAACTGTATCTAAGGCTGGAATGTTCCCGCAATATGGACATTTTCACTTATAGCATCGGGACAGCAGCAAATATTGATACAGACAGGATACTGATACCTCCACTGATCATACAGCCGCTGGCTGAAAATGCCATCAAGCATGGTATCCTGAATAAAGAAGAGGCAGGTGGACATGTCTCAATAGTTTTAAGTAAAGCGGAGGATTTCCTGCTGATAGAAGTGAAAGACAACGGGATAGGGTTTAAAAAATCTTCAGAACTGACCTCTATCGTATCAGGCAAAAGAAAACACCTGGGACTGGAACTGACCCGCAGAAGAATACAATTGCTCTCTGACCGGGCCGTGCTGGAAATCAAGGATATGCCGGAGGGCGAAGGAGCTAATATCTTAATCAAAATACCATTATAGATGGCAGTTGTTTACATCATTGATGACGAAGAGCCTGCAGCGCTTCTCCTGAGAGATAAGCTGATGGATGTTACGGATTATTTTGACAGCATTGAAGTATTTACCCGACCGGTGCTGGCCTACCAGGCCATACTGGAAAAAAAGCCGGACCTGATTTTTTCAGATATTGAGATGCCGCTCATCAAAGGTGTCGATCTTCATGTACAGATCGCCAGCCTCAACATACCTTTTATATACGTGACAGCCTATTCTTCCTATTCATTAAGGGCCATCAAGCTGCAGGCATTCGACTATATACTCAAACCTGTAAAAGAGGCTGAGCTGGAAGAATCTATTAAAAGATTCATACTGCATACCGAAACCAGATCCCGGGAAAACCGAAGTACACAGCTTACTTTCCACGAGATGATGAATAAGCAGAAAGATAAGATCATGATCAGCACTTCCGAAAGTATCTATTTTATTCCCATAGAAGATATTGTGAAAGTGGAAGGGCTCAACAATTATTCCTGCATCCATCTCAATGATAAAAGCAAGCTGGTCGCGTCCAAAACACTCAAATATTTCGAAAGCCAGCTCTATTCCTTCGGTTTCATCAGGGCCCATAAGTCCTTCCTGGTCAACCTGATCTATATCGAACGGATCATGAACAGGGACGGTGGCCAGATATTGCTGCAAACGGGAGAGACCATAGACGTTACAAGAGAGAAAAGAGCAGAGATCAAGGAGTGGTTCAAGCTGTAGCCTCACTCATCGAACGGTTTTCCTCATCCATTCTTTACATTCGATAATTGACACCAGATCAATAAGAGCCGCCGGACTATATTAGACAAAGATATTTTTCAACGGACATATAAGGAGTGGTGTGTGTGTTAACCTGGTGATTGCAGGAAACCTGATACTGTTGAAATATCCTTTCCGGAAAGGTATCAGGTTTCTTGTTTTTAAAGGTAGTGAATGTCCCTGGCTTATATCATCGATGAAGAAGAGCAGCATGCATTATTTCTGAAAAGCACGCTGGATATAATGGATTGTTTTGATCAGGTAGAAATATTCACCCGCTCTGAAACAGCGTACAAGACTATGCCGGCTAAAAAACCTGCTATTGTTTTTGCAAACTTTGACATACCACTCATAAAAGGCGCTGCGCTGTATTCGGAAATGGTCCGGCTCCAGGTTCCTTTCGTATGCATTACAGAAAATCCCGACACCTGCCTGACCGCCGTCAGCCTGCAGGCCTTTGATTACCTGGTCAAACCGCTACAATTATCCAGGCTGGAGGAGATCATCAGGAAATATCTGCAGCATACAGAATTCCTGTCAAAAGAAACAACCCCGGCTCCGCTCCTCTTCCATGAGATCCTGATCAGGCAAAAAGACAAGATCATGGTCAATACGTCGGAGTGTATCAGCATTATACCTATCGAAAGCATTATAAAAATAGAAGGGCTCAACAATTATTCCCGCATTTATACAGATGACGGAAATATGCTGATGACCTCTAAAACACTCAAATACTTCGAATCTCAGCTCAGCTCCTACGCCTTCGTCAGAATTCACAAGTCTCACCTGGTCAACCTTGTATTCATTGATAAGCTGCTCAACAGGGGCGGCAGCCAGATCTTGCTGAAAACCGGTGAAATCCTGGAAACGACCCGGGAGAAAAGAACAGAGATCAAAGAATGGTTCAAAATGTGATTACCGGAATGAAAACAACGTATTACACTATCAGAATAATGACCATTAAACAGGATAAACCGACGACATGATGCGGGCTACACTTAGTAATCTGGTCTGCTAAATCTGCCTGTATCATGCTCTGTCTTTCAACAGAGATGCGGACTTCGCTCGTCCATTGTACAAGTCAAACCACCACTCCATCTCTGAAAAAGGCTGCCTGTTCTGGCAGCCTTCTTATTTTTTAGTATGTTATCTATATCAATGCGGTAGCTTCTCTCTCAGCGCGCCATATACCCAGGTACCTGCTATGGCACTCAGCAAAGTTACTATAATAACGGTGGCACCTGTTCCGATCTGTGCGAAGAGCGGTCCCGGGCAAGCGCCCGTAATTGCCCAACCCAGCCCGAACATCAGGCCGCCGAATACCTGACCTTTATTGAACTTCTTCGGATGGATAGTGATCTCCTCGCCATAGATTGTCTTCACCTTCAGCTTCCTGATCAGGAATACGGAAAGTGTGGCTACGGCTACGGCACTGCCGATCACACCGTACATATGAAAAGACTGTAAGCGAAACATTTCCTGTATACGGAACCAGCTGACGATCTCCGCCTTGACAAAAATAATTCCGAACAGTACGCCTACTGCCAGGTATTTCAGGTTATGGTACCATCTGTGTTCGAGGTGACTTTCATTCACGCATATTGCATCCAAAGACCTTACTTCGAAATCTGTATTTTGCTCTGTATTCGTTTGCATTGTAATTTTCTTTAGAGTGATAATATGTGTGGTAAAATCAGGTTGGCCATGATAAAGCCTCCGATCATGAAGCAGATCGTAGCGACCAGGGACGGCCACTGCAGTGTAGAGATTCCCATAATGGCATGTCCGCTGGTGCAACCGCCTGCATAGCGGGTACCGAAACCAACCAGGAAGCCGCCGACCACCATCAGCAGGAAACCTCGTAAGCTGAGTAAATCATGCCAGTTCATAATGTCTTTCGGCACCAGGCTGGAATAATCTGCAATACCATACCCGGCCAGTTCCACCGCCAGGCTGGGATGCACGGATACCGGGTTCGGATTAGCCAACAGGCTGGCAGCTATGACACCGCCGATAAAGATCCCTGACACGAAGAACAGGTTCCACACCTCTTTCTTCCAGTCATATTTAAAGAATGTGATATCTGCAGGCACGCAGGCTGCGCAGATATGTCTCAGGGAAGAGCTGATACCAAAAGATTTGTTGCCCAGGATCAGCAGTGCAGGCACAGTAAGTCCGATCAGCGGGCCGGCCACATACCAGGGCCAAGGTTGCTTCAGTAATTCTAATATTTGCATCTGGTTGAAATTTTTTACTCAATAGTTTCACTTCTTCCCTTCAGTGATCTATTCTGTCAGTTTTGATTATTTTCCAGCTTTTCTCTTATTCCGCTTTCATCGATCAGGCCAATATGCTCCCAGATCATAGTTTTATTATTGTACAATTTCAAGGTCGGTAGGGACCTGATCTCCAGCGCCTGACAAAGTTCCTGGTTCTTATCGGCATCTATACGCACCAGGACCACCCGGTCAGCCAGCTCAACCGATATCTTTTCCAGGTGCGGCTTCATCTTCCTGCACGGCGCACACCAATCTGCGTAGAAATCTATCAATACCAGCTTGTCTGTGTCCAGCAAAGCCTGATATTGCGCTACGGTCATGCCCGCCGCACCGCTTTTGCCTTTCACTTCCGGAAGCCCTTCTGCCCGCCATTCCAGGATACCGC
>Ga0206116_1000607_pt1 | contig 32253 bp, 26 predicted proteins | sample 3A1Ametagenome_FD_178000 | JGI IMG/M metagenome (GOLD analysis project Ga0206116, IMG submission 178000) | Enriched microbial communities from leaf-cutter ant dump, University of Wisconsin, Madison, United States - 3A1A | ecosystem: Environmental > Terrestrial > Nest > Insects nest > Nest dump...
ATGCCGGTAAACGCCGTGCACAATAAAGCCGTGGTTTCTGAAGATGCTGAAGTAGGTCACGGAATACTGGTTGCTGCAGGGGCAGTGATCAACCCGGGCGCTAAGATCGGTAACCATTCGGTTATCCTCTCCGGAGCGATGATCGATACGGCAGCCGTGATCGGTGAATACAGCGAGATCGGTACCGGAGCCGTGATCAATTCCGATGCCGAAATCGGCAAAGGGGCCTTCATAGGCAGCGGTGCAGTGATCGTTTCAGGCATCAAAATAGGCAAAAACGCTCGGGTAGGCGCCGGTTCTGTGGTGATTGAAGACGTAAAAGACGGCCAGACGGTATTTGGTAACCCGGCAGCAGAAGTAGGCAAATAAAATTAAGTGAAAAACTAAAAGAGAAAAGTTAAAAGTTAAGGAACATTCTTCCATAACTTTTAACTTTTAGTTTTTCACTTTTAACTTAACTTAATCTGTCACTTTCACCGGCTTAATGCTCCCATCCGCATTAAACTCCATCCGGTCTATGGCCACTTCGCGGTGAAACCCCGCCGGGCTGCCCATTTTGATGCCGTTCGGCTTACTGAACCGGTGATATACGATATACCATTCGTCTTTCCCGGGTACCTGGAGAACCGAATTATGCCCTGTGCCGTAAATTCCTTTGGCCGGATCTTTCACCAGGATGAGATTATCTTTGGGAATATCCAGCGGGCCTGCCGGTGACCGGGAAGTAGCGTATCTTACCCGGTAGTTCTCACTTCTCGTATCGTCTTCTGACCACAGGAAATAATACAGTCCGTTTCGGTAGAACACATAAGCGGCCTCCCGGAAAGTAGCGTCAGGGGTGATCACTTTCAGGGTGTTCTTTTTGATCGATACCATATCGTCATTCAGCTCGGCTACAGCCATATAGCCGTTACCCCAATACAGGTAGCTTTTCCCGGTTTTCGGATCCGTAAATACATCCGGGTCTATTTCCTGTCCGCCTTTAACACCTTCCGGCCGGAAATCGATCAGCGCCTTACCCGAGTCTTTAAAAGGGCCTGCGGGCTCATCGGCCACGGCTACACCGATCTTCTGGGCGGCAGAGAAATAATAGTAATACTTGTATTTTCCCTTCACTCTCTTTTCAATGATACACGGAGCCCAGGCGTTGCGGTCTGCCCAGCTTACCTCTTTTTTCAGATCCAGGATCACGCCTTCGTCCTTCCAGTCTTTCAGGTTATCGGAAGAAAAGGCCTTAAAATAATAGCCTGACCACGAATCAAAACCGTCACTGGTAGGATACAGGTAATATTTCCCGTTCTTTTCTGAATACAGGATATCCGGATCTGCGTAATACCCTTCCAGCACCGGGTTGTTCCTCTCCGGGATGGTGATCCCTTCCGGAAGGCCCCACTGGCCGGTTAAGCGCTTCAGCTCACGGGTGGTGATCGGTATAACCGACCCGTGCCGCGGATGAAAATCCATGGAAATCTCCTGGTCTATCACTTTGAATACATCCAGGTCACGGCTCTCGGTAAACTGGTATTTGCCTTTCATGTATACATCATACATCAGGATGTAGGTATCCGAGTTGATCAGCTTAAACGTGCTTGAGCCCTCTACCGCTTCGCGGGTCTGTTGCTTGTAACCGGGCTGTTCAATCCATTTACCCGACGCCAGCGAGTCGGTGATGGCCATCCGGAGGCCGTTTCCGTGCCCTTCGGTTTTGTAAAACATATAGTACAGACCGTGTTTACTGATGATGTCGCCATCTATGCACGACTTCCCGTTTTTAGGATTAAAAAGCACCCGCGGCTCTCCTTCCAGGCCGGTAAATTCGGGGTTGGCGTATGCATAGTAAATAATGTCCGGGCCATCGCCGTGCTTCATTGACCAATAGATCATGTATTTACCGGCAGCAGCATCGTAAATGGTCTGAGGTGCCCAAACCCGCTTGAGGTCTTCCTGTCCGGCATATTTTTCCCGGATATTGACCACCGACGAGCTCCAGTTGACCAGGTCTGTGGATTTCAGCAGCACCATGGCCCGGTTAGAGTCCCATCCTTTCGATGATGTCATGTCGGTTACTACCATGTAAAACGTTTTGCCGTCTTCTGCCCGGAGCAGGTGCGGGTCACGCACGCCGCCGGTAGAGCTGATCTTCTTCGAATCAATCACCGGCATGCCGTTATTCAATGCTTTGTAATTGTACCCGTCGGTACTCACCGCAAAGCAGATAGTTTCATCTTCTACCTTGTTTCCTTTAAAATAAGTGAAGAGGTAAGCGGTAAAGTCTTTCTCTGCCGGCCCTGATTTATACCCCTGGGCAGACACGCCGCCTGCACAGCACACGGCCAGTAAAACAAGAAAAAGGTTTTTCATAACTTTTTGATTTTTATAACCGAGAATGAATAAGCCGGTAAAGAATACGAAAGGTCCCGGGTGATGTTAAGCGTGCTCTGCTGAGGCTTGGCCGCTCTGTCGTCCGGCTCCCCTTTCAGCACCGTCAGCAGGGCAGGGCCTTCTGTTACCGGTAATTCCGACAGGTCAACCCTTGCGGCTACCGGTACGGGCAGCAGGTTAACCAGCTTGATCACCAGGAATCCATCGTCTTCTACCATTGAAACGGCCACTTTCCGATGGTCGTGGTTTCCTTTAACAAAAGCCGGGATATAGGTTGTTCCGGAGTTCTGCCCGAAAAGCTGTTGCACATAATAGCCTACGGTTGGTTTCACTTCCGAATTGTTGAAATAAATCAGGTCAGGCGACCACTGCGTATGGCCTTCTTTGGCCAGCAGGGGGGCATAAGAGGTCATGACCACTACATCTGCGTTCCGCTCTACATTCACCAGGTGAAGGGCTTCGCTTAGTGCGGTTTCTATGTTGTTATGCCGGCCGGGTATGTGGGCAGCGTATTCACCGAGGTATACTTTCGACTCCGAACGGTCGTACATATCGTAAAAATCCTGGTTATTCAGGTACCAGCCGGGTGTCTGGTAATAGTGCTCATCTACAACAGGGATCTTTGCCTTCGAGGCCAGCTTCCACCCCTCCACGTAATCTGTACCCTCGTTAAACGGCCCTACAGTGCCGATCACGGTGATCTCCGGGTATTTTTCTTTCACCGCGTTAAAGATGAGCATAAAGCGTTCTTCAAAAATATCGGTGATCAGGTCTTCGTTGCCCACGCCCAGGTATTTCAGCCCGAAAGGTTCCGGGTGGCCGGCAGCAGCCCGTTTGCTTCCCCATTCCGACCGCACATCGCCGTTGGCGTACTCGATCAGGTTCAGCACCGACTGCACATATTCGTCCATATGCTCCAGGGGAATACCGCCCTGCTGGCCGCCCAGGGCGCAGCCGTGATGGGCCGAATTCTGGCAGGGAACGCCGGCAGCCACAATGGGTACCGGTGCAGCCCCGATGTCTTCACAAAACTGGAAATATTCGAAATACCCCAGGCCTGCGGTCTGATGGTAGCCCCAGAGGTTCCGCATAGGCTTACGCGCTTCCAGAGGGCCGATGGTATTTTCCCAGCGGTAGATATTTTCAATTCCGTCGCCATGGGCCACACAACCACCCGGAAAACGTACAAACCGGGGCTTAATATCGGCAATGTGCCGGGCCAGGTCAGCCCGAAGGCCGTTCTTCCTGCCTTTAAAGGTCTTTTGCGGGAAAAGTGAGACCATATCCAGGTCTACGGCGCCGGTTTGCAGCGGGATCACCTCCAGCCGGGCTCCGTTTACGGTTTTGCCTGCTGTAATTACGGCGGCCTGCTTCTGCCAGTCGCGCGTGATCTTCCCGGTTACGGCCTCTCCGTATACCTCGCCCGATGCCCCGGTCAGGCGGATCTTCAGGGCTCCCCGTTTCGCATCGGAGCTTCGTGCAAATACGGAAAAGTCGTATTTTTCTCCTGCAGTCAGCGAGATTCCGTCAAAGCCTTCGTTAACCAGTCCGGCACCCTGCTTTTTCACCCGGAGCCGGGCATAATGCGGGTTATTCGGGTGAACAGGCCGCAGGGAATCTACGGTAAAAGACACATCACTGCCTCCCGCCGACCAGGCCTTATAGCTATTCCAGGTTTTATCGTTTCCTTCCTTATCGCTCAGGGCATACTCAAAATCGCGGTTCTGCACCAGCTCGGCATACAAGCCGCCGTCTGCCGCATAGTTAATGTCTTCAAAAAAGACCCCGATGAGCATATCACTGATCGGCTTCCGGTTTCGCTTATCGGTTCCGATGGAAACCGTAACCGGCTCCTTAAAAAGCTCCTTATCCATGATCAGGCGTTCGTTATTGCCGGCCCGCCCGGCTTCTGCAATTTTCCGGGCATCCAGCAAGCCCTCCAGGAGGCTGCGGGGAACCCGGTGAACGGTTCCTGTCTGTTCTTCCCCCGAAATCCGGACCATTTCCCGGGCAGAAACAAAGCCCCTGATTTTTTCTGCTGATCCGTACTGCCGGAGGTCGGGTGTAAATGACTCAAACGTATCGCCCGAAGCCGAGTTCCAGATCACCTTCATGCCCGTACCGGCCGCACCTGAGCCGGCCGCACCTGAGCCGGAAAGCTGTACTTCCGGACGAAGAACCGTGTTGCCCGGTACCAGGAGGGGATACGATTGCCGCCCCCAGTACACCAGGTCATCTGAAGAGGCGTGGCCTATGGCACCATCTGTTTCGTTCAGCCCCCACACACAGTGCCATTTTCCCTGTGCATCCCGGAACAGATAGGGTGCATACATTTTTTTCTGGGAGCCCCACCTCCCGTAATCGCATTTCAGGAAGCTATGTTCCGGACCGATCGCATTCCAGGTATTGCGGTCAACGCTCCAGGCAAAATGCAGTCCGTTATGGTATTGGTTTTTTTCGGTACCGTACGCAAAAATGTACACCGAGTCGGGTTTTACCGCGAAACTGGCTGGCAGATACCCCAGTATTGCCACAAAGAGGCAAATCAGCTGTCGGTTCATCAGATAAGGTTGAAATTTATTTTGTGTCAAACATACACAATATAATTTTCATGTACAACTTTCCGTGGAATAATCCTTTAATTCACTTTATTGAGTCTTTGATCCGGGTTAAACAGTGGCAACCCGGAGTTTATATCTTTGCTTTGCCCGCTAACACAAAGAGGAGCGACGTTCGCGTGAAGCAGAACTATGTCCGGAGGGCTGTTTCCGGGAGATCGGCAGCGGTTTTTTGAACTTTAAAGGAGACAAATCCATATAAATACTTTCATAATCGGCACACATGCCCGCTATACGTTCAAATTCTCTGGTATATTCATTATCTGCTCCAGGATCTTTGAAATACCCGTTCCGGGTAGCATAATCCACTATTTCATCCAGGTACTTACTCGCCGCATCATATGTATGCCGCTCTGTAATTTCAGTAAGATTTTTAAACTGCTTTTCCATAGATCAAATATTTTCAATGTCTTTTATTTTATCATATTCTGCATGGGTTCCGCAAAAACGAACCTGCACTTTATCCCCTGCAAAAACAACTAAAACAACCAGCCGGTACCGGTTTCCTTTAATGTTAAACACATAACGTTCATTACCCACATAATCTGCTGCCGGGAAAAAAATCTTCAGTTCATTATGATTACTAAAGTCATACCTTTCCATGACCTGAATCCATTTATTGATCGGCTTAATGGCATCTGCGTGTTTTCTCGCAAAGCTGGTGAGGATGTGTTTGTTCGCTATTTTCATAGTTGTGCTCTACAAAAATAACAAATCCCTTCCGGTTGTATTACAGGGGATAATATTTTTTATCTGCAGATAAGAAACACCCTGTCCTATTGTGCAAGTAAATGAATATCGATATCCCCTCCGTTCATTACCGGCGAAAGTGAAGAAAAAATATACCGGATCCTGCGTCAGAACAGACGGATCCGGTAATATCTGCGATCAGCAAACCTGAGCCGGGTTAATTCCTCACATATTCGTAATTAAACCCGTCGTACACATCCTCCGCCAGGTGCAGCTCATTATTCTTCACTTCATACATCACAGGCTCGCCGGTACCCAAAGTGATGAAATCGGTCTCTTTATTGAGCAATATGGATTCTTTCACGGAAAGCGCATAGGTACCGCTGGCCAGCAGCGAGTCATTCCGCATAGTAGAGTAGGTTTTGTCTGCATTCAGCTTCAGCAGGATCACTTCTCCTTCTTTCGGCGTTTCATTCACCCCGGCAATTCCCCCGGTCTTTCTCACCCATTTCCAGGTTCCCGTAAGCTCATCGCTCTTCACCACTTCACTTTTCTCACAGGCACCTAAACCTGCCATCATCAGAATCATTAACCACTTTTTCATTTGTTTCTTTTTTTATTTGTTCATGTTTTCCTGTGGTATATAGACCCGCTTTTATTCCAAAAGGTTGTAACGCAGCAGACACTTTTATACCTTTGCCGTATGATGATCAAAGACTTTTCACCGGTTGATTTTCTAAAGGAGCTGATTGAGACTCCCTCTCTGAGCCGTGAAGAAGACGGTACCCGCCAGCGGTTTGCCTCGCTTTTTGCCGGGTACGGCATCCCTTTTGAGGTACTTGAAAACAACATCTGGTGTAAGAATCTTCACTATTCCGGTAAAAAGCCGGTTATCCTGCTGAACTCCCATCACGATACCGTAAAGCCGAACGCCTCCTACACGCGTGACCCGTTTACACCGGCCATTGAAGACGGCCGCCTCTACGGCCTGGGCAGCAACGATGCCGGCGGCCCGCTGGTAGCGCTACTGGCGGCTTTCCTCCATTTCTACCACCGCACTGACCTTCCCTATGACCTGGTTTTTGCGGCTACCGCAGAAGAAGAGATCTCTGGCCGGAACGGTATTGAGCTCCTGCTGAAATACCTGCCGGCCGTAGACCTGGCCATTGTGGGCGAACCTACCCTTATGGACATGGCCGTGGCTGAAAAAGGCCTGATGGTGCTCGACTGCACTGCCCACGGCGTAGCCGGACATGCCGCCCGGGAAGAAGGTGTCAATGCCATATACCAGGCTATCCGTGATATCGAATGGTTCCGCACGTTCCGGTTTCCGAAAGTATCAGAAGCCCTGGGTACAATAAAAATGAGCGTTACGGTCATCCAGGCCGGAACCCAGCACAATGTGGTGCCCGACACCTGCCGTTTTGTAGTAGACGTGCGCGCTACTGACGTCTACACGCTCACGGAAACCCTGGAGATCATCCGGGAAAACGTAAGCTCAGAAGTAGTGCCACGGTCGGTACGCCTGAACCCTTCCGGGATTCCTCCTGATCACCCCATTGTTCAGCGGGGCCTTTCCCTCGGCATGAAACCTTACGGCTCACCCACTCTTTCAGACCAGGCGCTGATTCCTTACCCCAGCATCAAGATCGGCCCGGGAGATTCGGCACGCTCCCATACGGCAGATGAATTTATTTATGTTCATGAAATCATAGACGGGGTGGAAAAATATATTGCGTTATTGGAGGGGTTACGTCTGTGAGGGGTATCAGGTTCTCGTCTTCGCTCGAACTGACAGCAGCGACGGCCACTTGTCACTTCTCACCTACGCGGTCCGGCTTGACGGGAGGCGCTTAGTTCTCGTCTTCGCTCGAACTGACAGGGGCGACTGCCACTTGTCAGTTCGAGCGTAGTCGAGAACCGTGTGGATTTCCTTTTTAAACATTATTCCCTAATTTTGCGAAAAATTTTAAAAAGTCCGTATGAAAAACATCGACGTCTGCCTTACTCCCGACCTGCTGCATCACCATAACATCAACAACACCATCGTGGTGGTGACAGACATTTTCAGGGCTACGTCATGTATGGTTACCGGCTTTGCCTACGGGGTAAAAAGCATCATCCCCGTGGCTTCTGTAGAAGAGTGTAGCGAATATCAGAAACGGGGCTACATTGCTGCCGCCGAACGGAATGCCGAAAAAGTAGAAGGTTTTGAGCTCGACAACTCGCCTTTCAGCTTCATGGATGAGCGCCTGATCGGTGAAAAAATAGCCATGACCACCACTAACGGCACCTTATCCATCACCAAAAGCAAAAAAAACGCCGTAAAAGTAATTGTAGGTGCTTTCCTGAACCTGCAGGCTGTAGTTAACTACCTGAAAAACCAGCCCTACGATGTGCTGGTCCTGTGTGCCGGCTGGAAAGGCCGCCCCAATCTCGAAGACACCCTCTTTGCCGGAGCCGTGGTAGATGCCCTGAAAGAAGAGTACTTTGTAGCCGAAGACGCCGCTATACTGGCCATGCGGGCCTACGATGCCTCTAAAGACAATATGCCGCTTTACCTTTCCAACTCATCGCACATCCGCCGCTTACAGCGCCTGGGCATTAATAAAGACATCAAATACTGCCTTCAGAAAGACCTGTACGACGTGGTGCCCGTACTGCGCGGCAACGAGCTGGTACCGGCTGAGCCCTGTTAATCTTCAGACTTTACGTTATTTTTATCAATGATCGCTGTATAGCGGGTCACTTTGGAGACAAAAAATAAGCCTAGCGGCTTCTCTGCCGACTCCGGGTCCAGGTTGAACACATTGGATGGGATATTGGCCGGAGGAGTGGCAAAGATGCCCCCGTTATTGGTCTGCGACTGCACCTGGGACAGGAAATAATAGGCATCCAGCGGGATAGAATGCAGCTCTACCGTCACCTTATCCTTGTCTACAAAAAGACCCGAATTGATACCCATACGTACCGGCTGGAGAAAAAGCATGCCGTCAGACTTGCTTCCCGGCGACAGGCCCCCATCATAAGATAACGTATACTCATTAGAGCGTTCACGCAGCACATCATTTTTATAGGATCTTACCAGGTAGGTGTCACCTTCTCCTTCAAAATCATTGGCAAAAAACTGGGCCAGGTAACCCGATTTCGGGCTGTCGGCTGGCTTGATCGGTAAGGTAATGGCCTGGTACTTGAGCGAATCAATGACCGGCACCCGCTTCAGCTGGGAAACGGAGTAGTACTCTTCGCTGTTATACCGGATATAAAGAACAACCCGCTCGTTCAGCCGCAAAAAATTCCGGTTTCGCGGATTATAGGTATAAATTCCGTCATTGTCGGTGTCGGTGAACCGGAACCGGGTGCTGTCTTCCCGCACCACGTATACTTCGGCCCCCAATGCCGGCTGGGGGCTTTCCTGGTTAAAATACGCCTGCGAAAGCGTGAGGGTCACCTGCTGCTCACGGGGCTCATCGGTCAGCCAGGCGTCTACCACCAGCTGCTGTTTCCCGTCTTTGACCTCAATGTCGATCACATCTTCACAACTGAAGAGGAGCAGGGCAACGGGGAGTATCAGTAGTTTTCTCATGGGTATAATACATTCCGGGTCATTCACATTACGACCTTTAAAACTTAAAATTATACGTAACAGAAGGCAGCACAGACGCAAACACCGAGTACCTTACGGCCTCGGTTTTCGACGGGTCGTCAGGGTTTTGCCTTACATATACAGAGAACGGGTTCCTGCGGTTATATACGTTGTACACCGAAAACACCCATTCGCTTTCTCCCCGCCCGAAGAGCGCATGCTTATTCTTTTTGGTGGCCGACAGGTCCAGCCGGTGGCTTGCCGGTATCCGGTAGGTATTCCGTTCATCGCTGTAATTATGCGGTATAGCTATGCCCTGCCAGATGTATTTGGTGGTGGGGAAGCTGGCCGGCGTACCGGTCATGAAAGTAAAAGTAGCCCCGATGTTCCATTTCCGGGAAATATCATAAATAGATACCACCGACAGGTTATGCAGCTTGTCGATCCGGCTTAAAAACCATTCGTTATTGTTCAGCCCGTCTACCTTCCGTTCGGTTCTCGAAAGGGTATAGCTGATCCAGCCGTTCAGGCTTCCCCTGTTTTTCTTCACAAAAAACTCGGCGCCGTAAGCCCGGCCTTTCCCGTACATCAGGTCGCCTTCTACATACGGGTTAAGTAAAAGATCCGCATTCCGGATGTAATCTATCTGGTTTTGCAGGGTTTTATAGTATACTTCTACCGAAGTTTCATAGGCATTATCCCGGAAATTCTTAAAAACACCCAGCGCTACCTGGTCAGAAAGCTGGGGCCTGATATTGTTGGTGCTGGGTGTCCATACATCCAGGGGCGACGATGCCGTGGTATTCGACAGCAAATGGATATACTGGGCCAGGCGGTTATAGCCTATTTTCAGCGATGTGCTCCGGTTCAGGCTGATATTTACGGCAAATCTCGGCTCGAAATACCCGTAGCGGCTGATGCGTTCATTTCCCCGGTAAGTCACGGTATCTGCCAGCGGCTTACGCTCTCCTGCCGGCCCCGACTCATCGTAGATATAGGCTACAGGCGTACCGAAATAGTCATAAAACGAGTACCTCAACCCATAGTTAAATGTTAGCTTATCGGTGATTTTCTGCTCATTTCCTATATAAACAGCCGACTCCAGGGCCTTTTTTGAATTCAGGCCGATATCCTGCCCTGCGCCCCCTGAAACCACCAGGGCTTTCCCCGGGTTAAAATGATAGAGAATGGTCTGCCCGCCAAATGTAATGGTATTCCGGGTATTCAGATACCAGGTAAAATCAGGTTTGATGCTATAGTTTAAAATATTGGAATTCCAGCGGAAAACATCCTCTTTATTCTCATTTTTAAGGTCAGAATCCAGCGAGTAATCGTAATTGGAATAAAAGACGGTAGTATTCAGGAACAGCTTATTGCTGAATATATGATTCCATCGGAACGTGGTGGTAGCATTGCCCCAGTCAAACCCGAAGTCGGCCCCGAACAGGTCCCGTCCGAAATAGCCCGAAAGGTATACTGTATTTTTATCGTTGATCTTATAATTCCCTTTTGCCGTAAAGTCGTAGAAGTAAAATTTCACCCCTTTCAGGTCGTCTTTCAGCAGCGGCTTGGCCAGGATATCGATGTACGACCTCCGCAGGGCTACTACGAAAGAGCCTTTGTCTTTCACGATCGGCCCCTCCAGGGTAAACCGGGAAAATATGGTGCCGATACCGCCGGAGAACTCCGTTTTCTTGTTGTTCCCCTCTTTCATCCGTACATCCAGGATAGAAGACACCCGGCCGCCGTAAATGGATGGCACCCCGCCTTTGATCAGCTTGACATCCTTGACCACATCCGGGTTAAAAATAGAGAAAAATCCCATCAGGTGCGAAGAATTATACACCGGGGCTTCATCCAGCAGCACCAGGTTCTGGTCTATGGCGCCGCCCCGTACGTTAAAGCCCGAAGAGCCTTCTCCCACTGAGCTCACTCCCGGCAGGAATTGTATGCTGCGGATCACGTCTACCTCACCCAGCAGCGCCGGCATCTTCCGGATGGTTCTCATTTCCACCTTATTGACCGACATCTCCACGCTTTTCACGTTGTGATCTTCCCGCTCAGAGCGAACCACCACCTCGTCCAGTACATTTCCTTCTGATTTAAGCTCCAGGTTCAGGGTAATATTAGCGTTTAATACCACTTCCTGCTCTATCTTATGATACCCGACATACGTAATGACCAGGCTGTGCGTACCTTTAGGAAGGGTAATGGAATAAAAACCGTATACATTGGTACTCACACCCACCTTCTGCCCGCGGGCATATACATTCACCCCGATCAGCGCTTCACCATCAGAAGCGTCTTTAACCGTACCACTGAGTGTAAAAGTATCCTGGGAAAAGGAAGGGTAAAAAGAAAACAGCCAGATAAAGCACGCCAGGACCAATCGCATATAGCGTCAAAGAGTATTAAAGTAAAGATAACGACAGGACAAGTGAAATAGTTTTATCCCGGCAGGGCTAAATATGAATACGTCCTCTCAGCACAACCTGTGCGGGGCGCAGAATATAGCTGCTTTCACTGTAGTAATAGTCTGATGCAGAAATGGTTCGGAAAACTTTTGTGTTAAACAGGTTAGAAAACCCGGCCTCCAAAGCATGAGACGACTTCCCGGGACTCCACCGTACTGATGCGTCCGAGAAAAAATAATCCTTCCTGTTCTTATTCAGGTCATTCCTGTAATGTTCCAGCAACATAGTAAAATAAATTTTCTTCACCGGGCGTATCCCCAGGCTAAGCGTCTGGCTGTATTGCTCTGAGGTAGTGGATGTGTTCCACATCCTGATCACTGAGCCATTATAGCTCAAATCTACCTTATTCAATCCGCTGTAACGAATATTTACCGAAGGCGTAAAAGTGGCATATTCAAAATCGCCAGATTGCCCGTTCAGCATTCTTTCCGTGCGGGTATTCATGTAAACCAGGCTTATGGCAGGAGTAAGCCGGGGTCCGAGAAAATACTTGCTGAGCCTCCCCGAAACAATATGGTTTTGCTGGACATTGACCCTGTCCAGGTTCTGTATTTCCTGCAGGCCATCTGCCCCAAGGTGAATATTCCCCAAAAGGTTGTTGACCCTCCGGGTGTAGGAATAATTCAGGTTACCCAGAATAATTGCCATCGGGTTATTATAATTCACCCCGATAGTTCCGGTGAACAAATGATTATTTCTGAAGCTGGTATTCTTCTTTACCAAGTTAAGGTAGCTGGTCATGACATAATAGGTATAGATATCTTCCGGGCGGGGTAACTGATTCTGGTACCGGATGCTGCCGATAAGCTGGGCGGAAGAGCTGATTTTTCTCCGGGCAAATAAGCGGGGTTCAAAGGCCACCTTGTGCATTGTCCTGGTTTCTCCCTCGCGGTGATACGAAAAATAATTATGACTTAGAGGCAGCTCCAGTAAAAAGAACCACCCCGGTGACCTGGGGTTGAATGATGTAATACCGGAAATATAGGTCCGGGAACTTTTCCAGCTAAAGTCGTTGACAGATGCGGAAAGTCCGGGATAATCTGTCAAATGGGTGTAAATCCGGTTAAAGTCAAGAAGATTACCGGCTTGGGTTGCAAAATTCAGCTTCCCGACCTTGCGGTTAAACTCCGCATAATTATGCGTATTCAGCTTTTTGTGCCTGAAGATCTGGTAGGGTGTGGCTGAGCTGTCGGGTGCTGTAATACCCACATGAAGGTTCTGATACGTTTGAGCCGCCGTAGTATTGGAATAAAGATTATATGTGACCTTACCCCGGTTAAAAATACTGTGGAGATTATTTTTCAGGGTATAATGGTCTGTCGAAAGGCTCTGGGCATATGCCATTTCTTTCCTTTCATTCGTGCCTGCCCCGGCATTCCATTCTTTCTCAAAACTGAAATGATTCTGAAAATATTTTTGTGAGAGATTCCTTAAAAAGGTTACCCCTCCGTTCAGCGTGTTGTACCTGACTTTATTAGACGTTTCTTCAGAAAAACGGATCGTATCTTCCGGCAAATAATACGTAGTAACCGTATTTCCCTGCTGACGGAGCTGGTCCATGGAAAGAAAAGCGTTTACTTTAACCTGCATTTCATTCCTGTATTTCTTTAAAGCATTCAATGATGCCAGGTTTGAGCGGTTATCCAGCCATCTTGAAGACGAGAAAGCAGGTACCGGAAGAGGCGGAATGCTTAACCACCCTCCGGCAGACGGGATTTCCAGGCCCGTGCCTTCCCCTTCGGCATGATTGATCAGTTGTGAGCGGATATTCCGGCCGGTATTGTTCGATTGTAAAGAAGCCGCCATCTGCATTCGAGGTGTAAATACCATGGGGGTAATGTTCAGATCCCATAAAAAAGGCTGCCCCCCTACACCGTAATGAACGGCGTAAGAAGTTACTACACGTTTTTTGAGGCGAATATTAAGTGCCGCCCGGTCTGAAACTTTCAGGCTGTCTAAAATCCGGATGGGCTGATGATTTTCAAAAACTTCCACAGAAGCTACTCCTGTCAGCGACAGGTTCTCATTAACAAGACTATACCTACCTTCCATAAGATCAAGCCCCTCCACGTAGTAAGCATTAATGGCTTTCCCCTGGTAGAGTATGGTTCCGTTTGCATTAATTTCAATGCCCGGAAGCTTCCGGATCACATCACTGACGGTTCGGTCAGACGCTGCCTGGAATTCGTTTATGTTATAACGGAGCGTATCCCCCAGCTTTCTTACAGGAGGAGGCTTGATCTTCACCTCTCTTAACTCATGCGCTCCCTCTTCCAGGGTAAAATCCAATACCTGGTTTTTATTTATAACCGTACGGGTTTGGGTAAGGAAATTAAGCTTGGAAACCAATACAACCAGGCTGTCGGATGCAGTATTGATCTTCAAAACATATGTACCTTCCTTTTTAGAAAAGGAGAAGGAAATCCTGCCACTTCCATCTGTTGCATTTGCCGTAATATTTGCCCCTTGAACGGCTTGCCCGTCTTTAGACAAAATCCGGCCGGTAATGGTATTTTGAGAAAAGCTTTCTACATAGCAAAACAGTAAAAACACCCCATAAGCTCTCTTTAAATAACGCACGCTATCCCTCTGTTTCAATCCGCACCTGATCAAGATATTCCTGCTTTACACCTTCGTAGTATTCTTCCATCGTTTCTTCTTTTCCGTTCACCACTACTTTCCGGACACTACCTGTTCCTTTTTGATATTCCCCCATGTTCATATTGTAGTGGTCTTTTCTCTTCTGGAATTCCTTCCTCGAAACTTTGTTCCTCTCCGGGAACTTAGGCATATAGTCAATGGTACTGAACACTAAGCCACTAAGCGAAAACTTTATCTTGCCTTCACTATCCTCCAATCGAAATATTAAGCCCGGAAGCCCTCCCAATTTATAAGGGCCGTCACTTATTGGTATTTCCGGACTGAACCAGGCTTCATATGTGCGCCCGGCAAATTTCCCTAGCGCCTTCTGGCAAACGTAGTCCGAAATGGTCAACGTGTCCCGGAGTATTTCCCAGTCAATTTCAGGAAGAGGCTCCTCATATGTAAAATATACGCCGTTTACAGGCTCGCTGTATTTAACCGTCTCGCTCGTATAATTTTTGTATACACAATACCGGAACGTGGCTCTTTCCTGGGCATAAACAATACTTAGCCTTTCTCTCCTGTCCAGCTTTTGAAGAGCGGGCGAATTGTTCAGGCTATCCCGTACATACTGAGCTCTGTCCATAAAAATGGAACTATCTCCATACGATATAAGAATCGCCTCTCCGGTTCGTATGGAATTGGGATCGGATTCAAACTTCTGTAAAGTAAATTTGTATGTAATCATATACAGTTGTTCAGGGACATGCTTTACCGGATTGCTCCATCCCAAAAGCAATAGAAATAAGAAATTCATATTTTCAGAAACAAGTTTCATGGGTACAGATACCCCGCTTACAATATTAAACTAAAAATTTAAGACTTCCCGGGCTTCTCCGCTTTTATTTAATCCAAACGCTGCTTACCTCTATATTTTTTGTAACTTCGCCGATTAATCAAAACCTTGGTGGCATTGAACGATATTGAACTGACCGGGCACGAGCAGATTGAAGTGTTCGGTGCACGGGAACACAACCTGAAAAACATAGATGTGGCCATTCCCCGGAATCAGCTTGTAGTGATTACCGGCATCAGTGGCAGCGGGAAATCTTCACTGGCATTTGATACGATTTATGCCGAAGGCCAGCGGCGCTATATGGAGAGCTTCTCCTCGTATGCCCGCAGTTTTATCGGCGATATGGAGCGGCCTGACGTAGATAAGATCAACGGGCTGTCGCCGGTAATCAGCATTGAGCAGAAGACCACCTCCAAGAACCCCCGTTCTACCGTAGGCACCACTACCGAGATCTACGACTTCCTGCGCCTGCTTTATGCCCGCGCCGGCGAGGCCGTAAGCTACGTTACGGGAAAGCCCATGGTAAAGCAAACCCAGGACCAGATCATTGAGCAGATCCTGACCCATTACGAAGGCAAAAAGCTGAGCATACTGGCCCCCATGGTTAAGGGAAGAAAAGGTCATTATCGCGAACTTTTCGTCCAGATTTCCAAGATGGGTTATGCCAAAGTGCGGATAGACGGTGAAGTACAGGACATCACCCCGAAAATGCAGACCGACCGCTACAAAATTCACGATATCGAAGTGGTGGTTGACCGTATCGTACCCAAAAAAGAAGACCGGTACCGCATCAGCCAGTCGGTGGGAACAGCCCTGAAGCTGGGCGGAGGTTCGCTGCTCCTGCTGGATGAAAACGGGGAGGTACAGTATTTCTCCCAGAATCTTATGGACCCGGAATCGGGGATCAGCTACGAAGACCCCTCTCCGAACTCTTTCTCGTTCAATACACCCTATGGCGCCTGTCCTGTGTGTAAAGGCCTGGGACAGATCGAGGAAATCACCGAAGAATCCATCATTCCCGACCCCTCGCTGTCTATTCTACGGGGAGGTATCGCTCCGCTGGGAGAATACCGCGACCTCTGGATCTTCAAGCAGATCGAAGCCCTGCTCAAAACCCATAAATCTTCTTTAAGCATACCCATACAGAAGATCCCGCGCGATGTGCTCGACATCATTCTCTACGGGAGTGAAGAGCCCATAGCCGTGGCCTCCAAGAAATATCCCGGCACCGACTGGAATACCAAATTTGAAGGGATTATTACCTTCCTGAAAAACCAGCAGGAGTCAGACAGCGACAAGATCCAGGACTGGATCAAAGATTTCCTGATCATCAAAGAATGCCCGGAATGCCACGGGCAACGCTTAAAGAAAGAGTCGCTTCATTTTCTTATTGCCGGGAAAAATATCGCCGAACTTTCGGAAATGGATATTTCAGACCTCACTACCTGGTTTGAAAGTGTGGAAGGCCGTATGAGTCAGAAGCAACGCCTCATTGCTACCGAAATCCTGAAAGAGATCCGGAAAAGGCTGGGTTTCCTGTACGGCATCGGGCTGAATTACCTTACCCTGAACCGGCCCTTGAAAACCCTTTCAGGAGGCGAAGCCCAGCGTATACGCCTCGCCACCCAGATCGGCACCCAGCTGGTAGGCGTGCTTTACATCATGGATGAGCCCTCTATCGGCCTGCACCAGCGCGATAACGTTAAGCTGATCAAGGCACTGAAAGACCTGCGTGACCTGGGAAATACGGTACTGATTGTGGAGCACGACAAAGACATGATGCTCGAATCTGACTACATCATTGACATCGGGCCGGGCGCCGGGCGTCATGGCGGCCGGGTAGTCAGCCAGGGAGCCCCGAAAGCGTTTATTGCCAACGGCGGAATAACCGCCGACTACCTGAGCGAACGCGTCAGCATTGAAGTACCGGCTAAACGGCGCACCGGCTCAGGCGAATCGATCACGATCAAAGGGGCCAAAGGGCACAACCTGAAAAACGTTAACCTTAAAATACCTTTAGGCACCATTACCTGTGTAACGGGTGTCAGCGGCAGCGGCAAAAGCTCGCTTATTCATGAAACGCTTTTCCCTATTCTGAACCGGCATTTTTTCCGGGCAAAACGGGAACCGCTTTCCTATAAAGAAGTAACGGGGCTGGAGCATATCGATAAGGTGATTGAAGTAGACCAGTCGCCCATAGGGCGTACCCCCCGGAGCAACCCGGCCACCTATACCGGCATGTTTTCAGATATACGTACGCTCTTTGCAGAACTGCCCGAGTCTAAGATACGGGGGTACAAGCCGGGCCGGTTCTCGTTCAATGTCAAAGGCGGGCGTTGCGAAACCTGTGAAGGTGCCGGGATGAAAAAAATAGAAATGGAATTTCTCCCCGACGTGCACGTTCCCTGCGAAACCTGCAAAGGAAAGCGCTTCAACCGGGAAACCCTGGAGATCCGTTTCAAAGGGAAGTCTATTTCAGATGTGTTAGACATGACCGTAGCCGAAGCCATTCCTTTCTTTGAAAACCAGCCGAAGATCAACCGCAAGGTACAGATCCTGAACGATGTGGGCCTGGGATACATCACCCTGGGGCAGCACGCCACCACGCTCTCGGGCGGAGAAGCCCAACGGGTAAAGCTGTCGGAAGAGCTGTCTAAAAAAGATACGGGCAAAACCCTGTACATTCTCGACGAGCCTACCACCGGGTTGCACTTCCAGGACATCCGGAAGCTGCTGGATGTGCTTCAGAAGCTGGCAGACAAAGGAAATACCATCCTGATCATTGAGCATAACCTGGATGTGGTAAAAGTGGCCGACCATATTATCGATATGGGGCCCGAAGGCGGTAACGGCGGAGGCAAAGTAATTGCCGAAGGTACACCGGAAAAAGTGGCAATGATGAAGGGGAGCTATACGGGGCAGTTCCTGAAAAAGGAGCTGGGTTTGTAAGGCGCCGCCCTGCTGACCGATTAATCATACGAAAGCATATACGATCTTATGAGACTATTCTTTTTACTCGTGTTTTTGGTTTCCTTCGGGGCTTCGGGGCAATCGGTTAAGGCATTCGAAATCATCAAAGCCGATTCTCTTTTCGTGATCGACTCTACCCAGTGGCATAGCTTCCCTTCTAACCTGCAATTCGGGGGAATCTCCGGACTGGAAATGGCCGGACCGGGCCAGCTTCTCCTGGTATCTGACCGGCAGGCTCCCGGCTTAGAGCCTGACAACCAGTATTCCTGGCTCTTCCGGATGGATACCCTGGGAAATATTCACAGCACACTCCGTTTTTTCGGGGTTAAAAATGCGGAGGCCCTGCGCCGGGACGGCCAACGGATCTGGTATGCATTTGAAAACGACGAGTCCACCGGCATCGGCTACCTGGACTCTGCCTATTCACCGGTGACCGCAGCAGAATACAGCATGATCACCAGCCCCTTTACCACCCTCAACCGGGGCATTGAAGGCCTGGCTATAGGTGACGATCTCTGGTATAGCTTTGAGGCCGGTCCTGATTCTACAATTATGATCAGGTGGCCCCAACGCGAAAAAGAAAAAGCGGTAACCTACACCTATCCTTTAGATAAGCGAAGCTGCCTGAGCGCTCAGCAACCGGCCGGGTCATCGCTCGGGAACGGTATTTCGGAAATACTGACCATACCCGGTGAAAAAGACAAGCTGCTGGTGCTGGAACGATGCTTTAACGGACGCTATGCCTACATTAAGCTTTTTGAAGCCGATATGTCGGGAAAGGTGCCGGAAAAGAGAGAGGTGTTCAATTGGGATCCCGACACCCGTTTCCTCGGCCTCCCGCTCAAACCCGATAATATGGAAGGAATGACCTGGGGAGAATCCGTGAACGGCCGGCGTACCCTGTACCTGATCTCTGACGACAATCACAATCCCCGGCATCAGCGCACCATTCTCCTGAAGCTCATGGAGAAGTAGAAGCTTAAAATTTTACGGCTTTGCACGAAATTTTTACAGCGTTATGAAAAAAATTGCTTCCCGGCAGAAAATTTAGAACCTATCTAAACAATAATCAAAATTTCGCATTGTCGCCTGATTAGAAATAGTTTACGGAATAAAAACCCAGGCAAGAGCCCCTGCTCCCCTTAGAATTCCACTCTCTCCTGTTGTTAATGTTATGCATGCATACTATTTTTGATTATTAAAGTTCAGAACATGGAATACCCGATAAAAACGATGGCCGAAATGGCCATGAACGGTGAACAGCCGGAGATTCTTTTCTGGGTGGGTTGCGCCGGTTCGTTTGACGACCGCTACAAAAAAGTAACCCGTGCTTTTGTTAAGATACTGAATCATCTTGATATCCGCTTTGCGGTTCTGGGCACGGAAGAATCGTGTACGGGAGACCCGGCCCGGAGAGCGGGAAACGAATTCACCTTCCAGATGCTGGCGCAGCAGAACATCCAGGTACTGAACGGTTACGGCATAAAAAAGATAGTAACGGCCTGCCCGCATTGCTTCAACACGCTTAAAAATGAATACCCGGAACTGGGTGGAAACTACGAGGTCATCCACCATTCGGAATACCTGCAGCAGCTGATCAATTCAGGTCGGCTGAAAGTCACAGGCGGGGCATTCAAAGGGCACAAGATCACGTACCACGACTCCTGCTACCTGGGCCGGGCCAATGATATCTACGAAGCGCCCCGCGAGGTGATACAGGCATTGGATGCCGAACTGGTCGAAATGAAACGCTGCCGTACCCGGGGACTGTGCTGCGGCGCCGGTGGCGGACAAATGTTCAAAGAGCCCGAAAAAGGAAACAAAGACATCAACGTGGAACGTACGGAAGACGCGCTCGAGACCCGGGCAGACACCATTGCCGTAGCTTGTCCGTTTTGCATGACCATGCTTTCTGACGGCGTAAAATTCAAAGAGAAAGAGCACGAAATCCGGGTATATGACCTGGCCGAGCTGCTGGCCAGCGACCTCGGATAACTAACTATCATCTCACACAGGCCGGGCACCCGCGAAGAAATGCTGTACCGGACCCGGGCTGGCCGTTAAAAAAAGTTAAACGCACACCGGGTAAGCTGAACGTGCGTTAATTTTGAAGAATTACCTTCTTTCGGAACGCGTGAAGAAAAACCGCTCACTTATTATTTTCATGATCTTCGCCATGGGGGCCCTCGTGGCGTTGCAGGGCTATTGGATAAAAAATGCGATCCAGGTTCAAAAAGAACAATTTGACCGGAACGTCAAAACCGCCCTCATGGAAACCGTACGGAAAATAGAGCAGGAAGAAATGCTTTATGTGGCCCACCAGCGCCTGGCCCGCCGTGACCAGAACAAGCTTATTGCCCTCTCGGAAGCCTCCGGGAAAATCAACGATGCCCTTCTCCGGAAAAAAATACTGGAGCACGACATCCTGCTCAACAGCATCTATAACGAAACTTTCTTCCGGGAGTTTAACAAAAAAATAGATAATATGGGCGAAAAGATTCCTGAAAACAGGGTAAAAGCCGCTGAATATATCAATGAAAAGTTGCGCCGTGAAAATGAGAATCTGAAGAGCTTTATCAAAAGCAACGAACCGCTCGAAGCCCGTTACAACGAGATCCGCCAGATGAACGACTGGCTGGATTCTGCCGGCCTCAGCGAAACCATCTCCGAAGAATTCTATGCCGGAGCCATCAACCTTGACCTGATCAAAGGCATTGTACAGGACCTGCTGCTGGGAGAAAGGAGCATTCCCGACCGCATGGGCCACCTGATGCTGGATACCCTGCTCACCGATGAGCTGCAAAACATGGGCATAAAGCTTCCCTTTCAATATGCCGTAGAAGACAAAGGGCAGCTGGTGTTGACTTCCGTCAATCATCCTTTGCTTTCCGATAGCTATAAAATTCGCCTATTTCCGGGTGATTCTTTCCGGAACAATCGTTTTTTATATGTTATTTTCCCCGAAAGAGAGAACTTTATTTATAAAAATCTTATCGGCCTGTTTACCGTTTCCACGGTATTGGTCATGCTGGTAGGCGGTATCTTCTACTACTCGGCCAACAGCCTTATTTCAGAAAGGCGACTGGCCAAGGTCAAAAACGACTTCATCAACAACATGACTCACGAGCTGAAAACGCCGGTTTCCAGCATTTCACTGGCCCTGGAAGTGATCCGCGACAAAGGCGTGGTCAAAACAGAAGAAAAGATCAACCGTTACCTGGGCATTATCGGTGAAGAAAACCAGCGCCTGGCCTCGCAGATCGACAAGGTATTGCAAATGGCCCGCCTGGAGCAGAAGCAGATTGCCCTGAGCTATGAGGAGCTCGACCTGCACGAGCTGCTCGACACCGTAATCACCAATATGGAAGTGCAGCTGAGTGATGAAAGGGTACATTTCCGGCTTGACCCTGACGCTACCGAAACCCGCGTCACCGGTGACCGGGTACACCTGACCAACATTTTTTACAATCTCCTCGACAACGCTTTAAAATATTCAAAAGAAACCGTACATTTAAAGATACAAACATCAAACCCCGGTGACCATCGCATACGCATTGACATTGCCGATGACGGCATCGGTATCCCGGCAGCCGAAACCGGGCGCGTTTTCGAAAAATTTTACCGGGTGCCCACCGGTGATGTGCACGATGTAAAAGGTTTCGGACTGGGATTAAGCTATGTAAAAAATATGGTGGAAATGCATAAGGGATCGGTTCAGCTGAAATCTACGCCCGGTGAGGGATCGGTCTTTTCCATATATCTGCCCCTGAATACCGTATGACACCTCTTTTATTAGCCGAAGACGACCCCAACCTGGGAGAGCTCCTGAAAGAATACCTGGAGGCCAAGGGCTTTGAAGTTACCCTGGCCGTCAACGGGGAAGAAGCGCTCCATTTTTTCCTTTCGGGTACCTTTTCCCTTTGTATCCTCGATGTGATGATGCCCAAAAAAGACGGCTTCTCGCTGGCCCGGGAGATCCGCCTGAAAGACCCGCACATTCCCGTTATTTTCCTTACGGCAAAATCCATGAAAGAAGATACGCTCAAGGGGTTTGAGCTGGGAGCCGACGACTACCTCACCAAGCCCTTTGTGATGGAGGAGCTGCTGTTTCGTATACGGGCAATCTTAAAAAGGACCACTTCAGGAGAAATAAAACCTGAACCAACCACTTTCTCTATCGGCAAATTCACCCTGGATACCGATACCCGGACCCTGACCTCTGACGACGGTACGGTTCACCTCACCACCAAAGAAACCGCCCTGCTGAAGCTGCTCTGCCAGAATGCCCAGCAGACCGTTAGCCGGAGCTACGCCCTTAAGCTCATCTGGGGCGACGATTCTTACTTCAACGCCCGGAGCATGGACGTATACATCACCAAGCTGCGCAAGCACCTGAAAGCCGATGAACGGGTGCGCATACTCAACCTGCACGGTGAGGGCTTTAAGCTCATCCTGTAAACTTTCCCGGGGCCGTGCTTGCAATATTGCTCCGCTTCCGGCTATTTTGCAGTAAAACCGGGAAAAATGCCTGAAGTTGACCTGCTGAAAATCATCAATGTGCTGGGAACCGTCTCTTTCGCCATTTCGGGGGCTACCATGGCCATGAATAAAAACCTGGACGCCTTCGGAGTGCTTGTTATTGCTTTTGTTACCTCTATCGGTGGCGGTACGCTTCGTGATGTGCTGATCGGCAACCTGCCCGTGGGCTGGCTGGCAAGCGAACGTATCCTCCTGCTCATTTTCTGCACGGCCGTAGCTACCCTGTTTTTCCATAAATACATCCGGAAGCTGCCCACCACCCTCTTCCTGTTTGATGCCATGGGTATCGGACTCTTCACCATAGCAGGTGCGGAGATAGCCGAAGCCAAAGGCTTTAATATCCCGCTCTGCATCACCCTGGGCACCATCACAGCCTGCTTTGGCGGGGTGATCCGTGATGTGCTCCTCAATCATGTGCCGCTGATCTTCCGGAAAGAGCTGTATGCCACTGCCTGCATCCTGGGCGCTGCCGTTTATTTCGGTATCAAGGCGGTCGGGCTCCATTCCCAGTTCACCACCTTTATCTGTATCGGCATCATTGTGATCCTGAGAATTCTTGCCGTAAAATACAACATCCGCCTTCCGGCCTTCTACCTGCCGCCTGAAGAAGCAGACGATGAATGATTTACTTGGCAAACCTGATTATTCCGCTTAATTTTGCGAAAATTTCCGAATTTGTACAAAACCGTCATCTTCCCGATCCTTTCCCGGTTTGACCCGGAAAAAATCCATTATTTTACCATGGGTTGTCTCCGCTTCATTTACCGGTTTCCCGGCGGAAAAGCCCTGTTAAAGGCACTTTTTCATGTAAATGATCCGCGGCTGGTAACTTCATTTGCCGGATTGACCTTTAAAAACCCGGTAGGCCTGGCCGCCGGCTTCGATAAAAACGGCAAATGGATTGACGAGCTGGCCGCCCTGGGCTTCGGGTTTGTGGAAGTAGGCACCGTTACCCCCAAACCGCAGGACGGCAACCCCAGGCCGCGGCTGTTCCGCCTGAAAAAAGATTCGGCGCTGATCAACCGCATGGGCTTCAACAACGAAGGGGTAGAACAGCTGGCCGAAAATCTCAGGAAACGGAAATCGGACATCCCCGTAGGCGGGAACCTGGGGAAAAACAAAATCACCGATAATGCGCTGGCCCTGAACGACTACCTGGTAACCTTCCGGGTCTTACGCCACCTGGTAGATTATTTCGTGGTTAACGTTTCGTCGCCCAATACACCCGGCCTGCGCGACCTCCAGGAAAAGGGCCCGCTGCTGGAAATACTGATGGCCCTGCAAAAAGAAAACGAGGAAATAAAAAAGCCGGTTTTCCTGAAAATTGCCCCGGACCTGACCGATTCCCAGCTGGACGATATCGTGGAAATAGTGACCTTATCCGGTATAGCCGGCATTATTGCTACCAACACCACCCTATCGCGGGAACACCTCGATACTTCACGGGAAATAGTGGAAAAAACGGGTGCAGGCGGACTATCCGGCCGGCCGCTGCGGGAGCGGTCCACCGAAGTCATCCGCTATATCCGGAGCAGGAGCAATATACCGGTTATCGGGGTGGGCGGTATACATTCACCTGCCGATGCCCGCGAAAAACTGGACGCCGGAGCAGGACTTATCCAGCTCTATTCCGGCTTTATATACGAAGGCCCCGGCCTCATCAGGCAAATCAATAAAAGTTTATTATCATGAGTAGCATAGTTCCCTACAAAGAAAGCTCAGGCTCTAAAAAAGAGCAGGTAACGGAAATGTTTGACAATGTAGCGGGCAAATATGATCTGCTTAATCACGTTTTAAGCGGCGGGGTAGATATCTACTGGCGGAAAAGGGCGCTGTCGATGCTCAAAAATAACCGGAATGACCTGGTGCTCGACATAGCCACGGGTACCGGAGACCTGGCCATTGAGGCTAACCGGATCCTGAAGCCCGGTAAAATTATCGGGGTAGATATTTCCAAAGGGATGCTGGAAGAAGGCCGGTCAAAAATAAAGAAGCTGGGCCTGGAAGAAAAGATAGAAATGCAGCTGGGCGATTCAGAAAAATTGCTCTTTGATGACAATACTTTTGACACCGTCATCGTTTCGTTCGGTGTGAGGAATTTCGAAAACCTGCTGAAAGGGCTGTCAGATATGAACCGGGTACTGAAGCCCGGCGGCACCTGCATGGTGGTAGAGTTCTCCAAGCCGAAGAATTACTTTTTTAAACAAGCCTATTGGTTCTACTCTACAAAAATTTTACCTCTGATCGGCAAGCTGATCTCTAAAGACCGTTCGGCCTATACGTACCTGCCTGAATCGGTGAAGGCATTCCCTGATGGGGAAGACTTCCTGAAGGTGTACAGAGAGGCAGGGTTCAAAGAATGCAGGGCCGTTCCGCTTACATTTGGTATATGTTCAGTTTATATAGGAAAGAAATAACGTGCTTTCTTTTTATCCTTACGGCCCTCGGAGCTGAGGCCCAGGTAAAAACCCGTTATCAGCCCAATTACGATGCCAAACCCTTGCGGTTCGGCTATTACATTGGCTTTGGTTCCACGCATTACGATGTAAAGTACAAATCTTCCTTCCTTTCAGCCGCCAACACGCAGGATCCGCTGGGTACAACCTACTCCGTCACCTCTCCGAATACCACGGCCATACGGGCAGGTGCCATGATCAATTATTTCATAGACGATTACTTTGACATCCGCTTTTCGCCGCTGAACATTTCGGTTCAAAAAAGAAATGTTGTTTATGTCACGGGGCGACCCGGCGCCCTGCAAACACGCGAAGAAACCCAGGTAGACAAGGCCTGGCTGGAGATTCCTTTCCATGTCAAATACAAATCCGAGCGCCGGAACAACTCCCGCATGTACATTTTCGGCGGAACCCGGTGGGCCTTTGAAACCAATGCCATAGGCCGTCGGGGCTCCAACAGGTCGATCATTAACTCTTCCCTGCGCACCAATGACCTCATGCTGGAGTATGGCGTGGGCCTGGAAATTTTCAGGGCTTATTTTAAGGTCACCCCTGAGCTGCACTTCTCCCACGGGCTCTTTGACATGACCCGGAAAAACAGCAACCTGCATTTCCTGGAACACGTAAAAAGCCTGAAAACCCACACGGTCAGCCTGCTGATCTTGTTTCAATAAGGCTTTTAGCCTGCCTGACCAGGTCGGTATCGGCTTCGTATGTAGCAAACTCATCAACCGATTTATCTCCGCCCATGTGGATCCGCCCGTTCCGGAAAATCATAGGGCTGGCAATGGTTCGTTTTGCCGAGAAGTGGAATGCATCCACGCCGGTTTCGGCGATCTGCAGGATATTGCCCGGGTTCACCCCGCTTCCGGCCATGATATTGATCTTCCCTGCCGCTATTTGACTGAACCTGGCCAGGTTATCGAGCCCTTCCCAGGCATTCTGGTAAAGCCCCGAGGTAAGAATATTCTCAATGCCCAGCCCCGCCAGGATACTCACTGCCCCGTCAGGATCGCTGCACATATCAAATGCCCGGTGAAACGTAACGGGGTAGTCGCCGATGGCCTCCAGCTGCCTCTGGATGGTGTCCAGGTCAAGGCGGCCGTCAGGCAGCAGCGCCCCGATCACGAAGCCTCCCGGCCGGAGGGTTTTCAATATTTTTATATCTTCCAGCATGGCGGCTTTCTCGGTTTCATTGAAGCAAAAATCGCCTCCCCGCGGACGAATCATGACATACACCGGGATAGAAACCTGCTCCAGGGCCGTTTTTACCGTACCGTAGCCGGCTGTAATTCCGCCCTCGGGCATACCGGCACAAAGCTCGATCCGGTCAGCCCCGCCGACCTCTGCATTGCGGCAGGATAATACACTGTAACAACAAATTTCCAGCTTCCGGAACTATTTTGTCTCCTCATTTTTTATCTAATTAATTGAAAGAAAGCGCACTGCTTCGAAGATGTAAATTAACTTTTTCAATAAAGCAATTTTTTCTCTTTAATGCGTTTTAGATTAAAGTTTTTTTTACTTTTGCAGCCGGTTTCAAAATGAATTGTTTCACTTAAAATTAATGGGAATATGTATTGGACACTAGAGCTTGTTTCCTACCTAGAAGATGCCCCATGGCCAGCAACTAAAGACGAATTAATTGATTTCTCGATCCGGTCGGGAGCCCCTAACGAGGTCATAGAAAATTTATCTGAATTGGAAGATGACGGGCAACCGTACGAAAATATAGAAGAGATCTGGCCGGATTATCCTACCAAAGAAGACTTCTTCTTTAACGAGGATGAATATTAACAGGCAGGATACAAAAAGAAGGCACCTCACGCGGGGTGCTTTTTTTTACCCTTTATTTCGAAAAAACGCTTATCTTGAACCATCAACAGGAACAGCCTTATGAAAAAATTTAAAGCAGAAGAGGTCAGGGAAGACGGCAAAAAGAAATTCAGCATTGAAAAAGCAAAAACCAAAATCAAGGATTTTTACGATTCGGAAGAAGAATACCTTGAAATGCTGGCTGAGCTTCAGGATGATCTCGACGCCCTCCAGACCAAGCTGTATGCCAATTCAAAATATGGGGTGCTGGTGGTTTTCCAGGCCATGGATGCCGCGGGCAAAGACGGCACCATGCGGGCGGTCTTTAAGAACGTGAACCCCCTGGGTATGAAATTCTACTCCTTCAAAAGACCCACGGCCAAAGAGCTTAACCACGATTACCTGTGGCGCTGCTTTAAACAACTGCCCGAACGCGGCACGCTCCAGGTCTTTAACCGCTCGTATTACGAGGAGGTGCTGGTGGTCAAAGTTCACCCTGAGATCCTCCACACCCAGCAGCGCATCCCGGATGAGCTGATCACGGAGAAAGTCTGGGAGGACCGGTACGAAGACATCAAAAACTTTGAGAAATACCTCAGCAATAACGGCATAAAGGTGATCAAGTTTTTTCTGAATGTATCAAAAGAAGAGCAGTCGGAAAGGCTCATTGAACGGATAGAGGACGTTTCCAAAAACTGGAAATTTGAAGAGGGAGATATCAAAGAACGGGAATCCTGGGCCGATTACATGAATGCCTATGAAGACATGATCAACGCTACGGCCACAAAACGAAATCCCTGGTATGTTATACCGGCCGACGACAAAAAGAATATGCGCCTGATGGTGGCTAAGATCATGGTGGAGAACCTGAAAGACCTGAACCCCGAATACCCCGAATCGTCTGAAGAAAGAAGGGCCCAGCTGGAGGGCATGATCGGCACCATTAACGCGCAAAATAAAAAATAAATTTCCGGCGGATAATCCCGCGCTTTTTATTAGTTTTGAATAAACAGTTTCGAGATGATAACTCCCAAAAGTTTAGAATTACGAGACTTAAAACGGCTGGTCAGGGAGGGGGAAGGGAGCCAACTGGAATTCAAGCTGAAAACCACCCATCCTGACAAGATCATGCGCGAAGTAGTGGCCTTTGCCAATACTTCCGGCGGAACGCTTCTCCTGGGCGTGGCCGATAACGGAGAGCTGACGGGCCTGAAATTTCCTGACGAGGACAGCTTTGTAATGGAAAAGGGGTTTGCCCGCTATATTTCACCTGCCGTTCATTACTCCAAAGAAGAAATCATACTCGAGAACGGCCGTCCGGTGCTGGCCTACCATATCAAAAAAAGCACCGGTGCCCTGGTTTACTTTAACCCTACCGGCAAAGAAGAAGACCGTAAAGTGTACATCAGGAATGCCGACCGCTCCATCCAGGCCAGCCGGGAAGTACGCGAAATCCTGAAAGAACGGCTTAAGGAAAAAAGCTACCGGTTCCACTACGGGGAGAAAGAGGATATCCTTATGAAATACCTGGACCAGAACCAGACCATTACTCTCCGTGAATTTTCACGGATTGCCGGGATTTCTCTTAAACAGGCTTCAAAAACGCTGATTCTTTTGGTGCTGGCCCGAGTTTTACAGGTTTTTGCGCATGAGATGGAAGATAAGTACCTGCTGGCTTGAATCTCCATCCAACCACGGTATACTTTATGAAAAATCCTTTGTGTTCTTTGTGTAAATATTTTTTACACAAAGAACACAAAGGATTGGCGCAAGGAACCCGGAGAGACAGGTATAATAATTCTTACAAATGGATCACCTCGCCATAAGCGGCCGCGGTAGCTTCCATAATGGCTTCTGACATAGTAGGATGCGGGTGAACCGATTTCAGCACTTCCATGCCGGTGGTTTCCAGGTTACGGGCCACCACCGCTTCGGCAATCATTTCCGTTACATTGGTACCGATCATGTGACAGCCCAGCCATTCACCGTACTTGGCATCATAGATTACTTTCACAAAACCTTCAGGCGCACCGGCGGCTTTCGCTTTTCCGGAAGCCGAGAACGGGAATTTGCCTACTTTGATCTCGTAGCCTTTTTCTTTCGCTGCTTTTTCGGTTAAGCCTACCGAAGCAATTTCCGGCGTACAATAGGTACATCCGGGGATATTGCCGTAGTTCAGCGGCTGCGGATGATGCCCGGCAATCTTCTCTACACAAATGATCCCTTCGGCAGAGGCCACGTGCGCCAGGGCCTGTCCGGGCACTACATCACCAATAGCGTAATATCCCGGCACATTGGTCTGGTAATATTTGTCTACCAGTATCTTTCCTTTATCGGTAGCAATGCCTGTTTCTTCCAGGCCTATCCCTTCAATATTGGCCTGGATACCGGCGGCAGAAAGCACGATATCCGATTCAATGGTGATCTCTCCCTTCGGTGTTTTCACGGTAGACACACATCCTTTTCCGGAAATATCTACTTTCTCCACACTGGAACCGGTATGGATTTCCACGCCCAGCTTCTTATACTGCTTGGCCAGCTCTTTGGAAACGTCTTCGTCTTCTACCGGCACAATATTCGGCATGAATTCCACGATGGTCACCTGGGTACCCATGCTGGCATAGACGTAGGCAAATTCTACCCCAATGGCACCGGAACCGATCACCACCATAGATTTGGGTTGCTTCTCCAGCACCATGGCTTTGCGGTAGTCAATCACCTTTTCTCCGTCTATCGGCACATTAGGCAGCTGGCGGGCCCGTGCACCGGTAGCAATAATAATGTGCTTGCCTTCCACAACGCTGGTTTTACCGTCTTTGCCTTTTACCTCGATCTTCTTGCCCGGCTTTACTGTTCCAAAGCCGTCAATCACATCGATCTTATTCTTTTTCATCAGGAACTGCACGCCTTTGCTCATGCCTTCGGCCACGCCTCTTGAACGTGCAATTACCGCAGAAAAGTCAGCATTGGCCTCGCCTACTTTAATACCGTAATCTTCGGCATGCTGAATATATTGAAAAACCTGGGCTGATTTTAATAGCGCTTTGGTAGGGATACATCCCCAGTTAAGGCAAACTCCTCCTAAATTCTCTTTCTCCACCACTGCCACTTTTAACCCCAACTGTGACGCCCGGATAGCCGTTACATATCCGCCGGGACCGCTACCTAAAATCACCACATCATATTGTGCCATACATTTCAGACTTTTAAGTTTTAAAAAATGATGACAAATTTAAACAATATAATTTAAACAGGGGCTCAACCGGGTCTGATTAAAAGAGCGGTACCATAAAATAAATTAATACCGAAACTTTTGGGTAATCAGTGAATTGTCCACATTTTTACGCGAATGAATCAACTATCACTTTTTTACTGGGTATGAAACACACACTTTTTGTTCGCATTTTCCTGTCAGTAACAAAACCCTCTTTTCCAACACTTCAAATCACACCATACGCAATGGTCCGGTTATTTGCCCTTATCGCTTTAAGCTTATGTCTCAGCGGCTGTTTCCTGCGGCCTGACATTACAAAAGAATACGTCATAGATGCCAGCAAGCCTTATACTGTAATCTATTCCTTTCAAAGAAGCAAAAGCCATTTCCGGGTTACAGTAGACGGGCACATTAAAGGAAAGTGCCGTATTCTTACCGGGTTTGGTGGGAACAACGGTGGTTACGATCTTATCTCCGACTGCAATTATATTCTCAGAGACAATGAGCGCATGTATTCCGATTCTGTGAAATTCTCCTATAATCCTTCCATGTCAACAATGCAAGGGTACAGTCATTTTTTGATTTATTACCCTGAAAATGTAGAAAGCGGTGACAGCATCCGGATCCGGATCCGCGAGTTCGGCTATAGCGGACTCTGAATTGTGATTTAGTATAAACTAATGAGCCCCATGATCAGAACGGCAGGTTATATCGTATTAGTCTTATGTCTCACGGGCTGTTTCCTGCGGCCTGACATTACAAAAGAATACGTCATAGATGCCAGCAAGCCATATACCGTAATCTATTCCTTTCAAAGAAGCAAAAGCTATTTCCGGATCACAGTAGACGGGCACATTAAAGGAAAGTGCCGTATTCTTACCGGGCCTGGTGGAAGAAATGGCGGTCATTACCTTATTTCCGACTGCAATTATATTCTCAGAGACAATGAGCACATGTATTCCGATTCTGTGAAATTCTCCTATAACCCTTCCATGTCAACAATGGAAGGGCATACTCAATTTTTAATTTATTACCCTGAAAATGTAGAAAGCGGTGACAGCATCCGGATCCGGATCCTCGAATCCGGATTTCAGTGGTATTAAGATGCCCGATTTTACTTCCCGGCGGAACTAATTTATTCCAGGCACGTTTTATAAGAAAGACCCCGGTTCCTTTAGCGGGGCTTTAACATATATCCGGTTTTACTTGACACGTAAAGAATAGTTTATATCTTTGCATAAAAGTTTTTAGCTGATGAGAAGAAACGATATTAAAAAATCTGGCCAGACATAGAAAGCAGTTTCTGAAATGAAATATATTTTCAGGAACGGTTTAAAACCGTTCTTTTTTTTTCTACCCCCGGCAAACGGTGGGTAATTTTTTTTACTACGTTAACCATTTAAATAGCGATAATCATGTCATACCAATATTATACACAAGAGGGATATGATAATTTAAAAAATAAATTAAACGACCTTAAAACAAAAGGAAGAAGAGAGGTTTCAAAGGCATTGGCGGAAGCCAAAGACAAGGGCGACCTGTCTGAAAATGCAGAATACGATGCCGCAAAAGATGCCCAGGCCCTGCTGGAAACTGAAATTGCAAAACTCGAAGAGCTCTTTGCCAAAGCCCGTATTTTAGACGAGACCACTATAGATACCTCCAAGGTATCGTTGATGACGACAGTTAAGATCAAAAATCTAAAAAACAAGGCTACCATGAAATACACCCTGGTAGCAGAAGAAGAAGCCGACCTGAAACAGGGGAAAATCTCTATCAATTCGCCTTTTGCCAAAGGACTGCTGGGCAAAGCGGCCGGAGAAAAGGCCGAAATCCAGGCCCCGGGAGGAGTGGTGGAAGTGGAAGTGCTGGAGATAACTTTATAAAGTTAAAAGTTAAAAACTAAAAGTTAAAAGCTGTGGTATATTTAGTATTTTATATATAAGAATGTTCTGTCAGTGCCTGAAATAAGTTGACCGATTTTAAGGGAGGAACAAACTTAAAATTGGTATAACAATGGGAAAGATTTCATCAGGGTTTACGAGAAGTGTTTCAGAGCGTCGTTATCGT